>Ga0255052_10000105_pt1 | contig 60995 bp, 63 predicted proteins | sample JV7_2_21_MG_FD_188632 | JGI IMG/M metagenome (GOLD analysis project Ga0255052, IMG submission 188632) | Seawater microbial communities from Jervis Inlet, British Columbia, Canada - JV7_2_21 | ecosystem: Environmental > Aquatic > Marine > Inlet | place: Canada: British Columbia | collected...
GATCTACATCTTCGAGAGCGACAACTTCTGGATCATCCTCGGTGTCGTTTCGATCATGGTCGTCGTTGCGAGCTGGATCGCAGTACGGCCGCTCGGCAGCCAGAAGAGGCAGTCGTGGCCGTTTGCGCTGGTTGCGATCGGCATTACGGGTGCGCTGGTGCTGGTGCTTGTGACGCAAGTGGTGATCGGCGTCGAGCCCTGGTTCAGTCCGCGCTATGTCGTGCCGCTGGCCGGCATGATCGTTACCGGAGCGATGAACTCGGTAAGCCTGGCTGCGGAACGATTCCAGTCGGAGACGGCACGTGATGAACCGCTGATCGAGGCACGTCGCAACGCCTTCAAGACCGCATTGATACCGATTACGAACATGCTGTTCGCAGTGGGGCTCGTATCGATACCGGGAATGATGACGGGTCAGATCCTTTCCGGCGTGTCGCCGCTGATCGCCGCCAAGTACCAAATCATTGTCATGACAATGTTCTTCGGCACCGGTGGCATCGCTGCCGCAATTTACCTGGTCCTCGAAGGGCAGCGAATCAAACGACAGTCAGCTGCTGGCTAGTCGACACGAAATCCGGCTCTCCTGAGCAGCCCGGCGCTGGAGTTGAATTCCTGCCGGTCTGCATACGTCATTACGACCTCGAATTCGCCCGTACCGCGACGAAACCAGTCGAGATTCAGATCGGGTGCCTGTTGCTCCATGCTCGCGACGAACGCCGCGGCGCGGTAGGGCTCGCCGAACGTGACGAGCGTGGATTGGCCGAGGTCGGAGTACAGTGCGTCGCTCGCGGGTTTCTCCGATCTGCCGTCGCCCAGCACGTAATTCAGGTGACGGAAAATATAGCCCGAGTACCAGTTCGCCCCGGAGGGGATCGCTCCGCCATCGACCGGAATACGTCGCGGGCCATAGTTATAAGCGGCGAGCGCCAGGTGCAGATTGCCGTTGTAACGGCCGAGCATTTCTTTCAGGTAGCGTGCCCCGGCATCGATGTTCGTGCAGGGATCGTAAAGTACGCTCAGCCGGTGAATGCCGAGGTGCTTTGCCGTGTCAGGCCAGAGTATCTGCATGACGCCATGCGCGTTGGCTCGCGACCGTGCTGTCGTCTCGAAGTCACTTTCACCGCGCGCAACGGCCAGCAGCAGCGTCTCCGGCAGATCGTACTGCAGCGCGGCCGCGCTGAAGCAACGTGCGTGCGGGAACCGGTACGCGGGCTCGAGGTGTGTCTGCGTGCCGGCATAGTTGCGCCACGCGTCGTCGAAATCTGTTGTAGAGGCTTTCGCGTTGAACGCAATCAAGCCGAGCAGAATCAAGGCGATTCCGACGAACACTCTATAATCGGGTCTCTCCATGTCAGCCTTCCGGGAGTTGCAGGCCGGTCGCCGCGGTTATCTGTGACAGGTTATCGGTGATCTCGTTATCGTCGATGTAGGCGAAGGCAACTTCGTACACGCCGGGTTTGATTTTTACGACCCGGTAGTCGAGTCCCGTTACTTTCTGCAATTGATCGACGAAACCGGAAGCCGCGATTTCGCTGCGAAACGGGCTCCAGAACGCATACCACTGCTGCAGGTCGTCAATCGCATCGACGTTTGCGGCTGCCATGATCTCCGGCTCCGGCTCTGGCTCTGGCTCTGGTTCCGGCTCTGGTTCGGATTCCGGCCCGGACATTGCAGGTGCACTATTGCCACCCGCAGCAGCGGCCGGCACAGGCTCTGGAACGGACTCATCGGCGACCGGCTGAGCGGCTTCGGACGCAATCACAGCGGCAAGTTCGCCGCGCATTGGCAGGGTAATGACCGAATTGCCGGCCACGTTGTTGTCCGTCGTGAACTCGGGAACACCGATGAACACGACGAGCGCGGCGACGGCAAGGGCGGATCCCACGAGTACACCCAGTAAACGCATCATCGTTCTGTCCTCACAGCACGTCCTTGACTTCTATCGCGCGCCAGTCGACGTGCCTGGCATGGCGTGCGGCGAGCATCGCGAACTCGTCGAGCCAGCGGTGCAGCGCATTATTCGTAAGTCCCGGCCGGAGGCTGCTGTTGCAACGCATCGGCAGTTCATCAAGGTGATTTGCGAACTGCCGCGCGGCGCGGGCGTCGCTGACGGCGATCGCGTAATAGGTATCGACACCTGGCGAGACCAGCCACTCGGGAGTTTCCCGGGACTGGCTGCTGCCGAGCGATGTGTACGGAATCGGGTAACGCATTAACTCGCCGCGTGTTACGACGTGCGGTGACGTACGTTTACGGCATGTCGGTCCGCCGAGTCGAACAAGGCCGTAATTCGCCTGGTGTTCGAGGACGAAAACGATCGCGTCAGCGCGTGTATTCGCGGCGAGCAGGGAGCAGGCAATCTGGCTGCTGTCGTAGGCAGTACGCCGAACCTCCGGGTTAACGGAGTCGCCGCAAGCCGCCTTGCTATTTGTCTCGAAGATACGTAACGGACCGAGCAACGGGTCGCTGTCAGTGCTCGAAATGGCTATCGACGAGCTCGCCGTTCTGGAGGGTGGTACGGGCTTCGATGATTCGGGGAGCACGGATGGCGGCGCACGCACCTCGCCACCGCCTTCGTCGGCCAGGCGATAACCCGGCATGAGTAAGTACGCGCTGGTGCTCAGCGTTGACAGCTCGTCGTCCGGGTCTGTCGGCGTGACCGTCAACCAGTACTGAAACAATGCGCCATCGATGCGGTGCGCCTTGCCACTTAGCAACGCATTAACTCGCTCTTCATCGTTGGTCAGTTCCAGCGCATCCTGACCGGCGAGGTTGTTGCCGACGAGTTCTGCGGTCGCCGCGATGCTCTCGACCGTTTCGGTGTCCTGATCGGTAGCAACTACGTAGCTGCCCGTGGTTTCGCGGTGTAATGCACACGACAGTTCATGTGCGAGGTGCGCAGCAAGCAAATCGGTCTCGTCTGCCGCGAATGGTACGTCGCGCGCACCACGGAAGGTCTTGTCGGCCAGGATCTCGCGCGCTGCCTGGCGCTGAACTGTACTGAGCTGTCCTTTCCACGCCTTGTTGAATCCGGTTACCCAGTTGCGGTCTTCGAGATCGAGCGCACGTACCATGACGCCGTAGGTGCCGTCGAGGTGTCGCGACAATTCGAGGCCGATGTAGTAATGAACATCGTCGTGCGTGCAATCGATGGCGTCGGTAGTACGTGCCGCTGGTGTACCACCCTGGCGCCAGCCGATAGAGACGCCAGCCGTATTGAGTGCGGCGTCCAGGAGGCGATCGCGCAGCGACAGAGTGAGCGCATTACTAACCGATGCTGGGGTGTTGTCTTTGAGCACGACGAACATGACAGTCTCGCCCTTGAAGCGCGGGTGCTCAACCAGCTGGTCGGCAACGAATGGCACCAGCTCCTGGTCGAACCAGCGATCGAGGTTCCTTTCGTTCGCGGCGGCGGGAATCGCGATCAGCAGCGCGAGAGTGGCAAGGAGAATGACAATCACCCGGGTCATGACGTCTCCAGCCTGAGTTCGCCGTCAAGGCCGATGACGAGGGCGCCGCCGGAATGATCGCGCATGAGCGAATCGAGTTGCTCCCGCAGCTTGCCGGGCAGGGTAACGCCCCAGTCGATGCCGGTGGTATTGATGCCCGATCTTGCGAGCGCGTCGATGACCGGTCGCGGTACCGTCGACGTCTCCATCTCGTGAAAGGCATTCGGGGTGGAGGCGTCCCAGAAACTGATGCGACTCTCGCTCACGGTCATGCGTTGCGCCCGGCCATCCCCGATCGCGTAGAGCCCGACCTTGCCGGCGGCGACGAGTCGGGTAAGGGCGTGATCGGATTCGAAGCGGAGAGAGAAACCACTACTGGTGCGATCCGCGGGTGTAGCTGGTACTGCTGGAGGAGTGATCGGAGGCGTAGTCGCTTTTGTCGGCGTAAGTTCCTCCTCACGTTGCGGCGTATTTTCGAGCGGCGACGACATAGCACTTCGTTGGGGAACGAAACTCGAATTCCACTTGGGTCGGGTAAGGAGAGCCGCTTGCTCCGGTCTTGGCGCTGCGGTCGAATCCGGGCGCGCCAACGCCGGCTGCTCTTCCAGGGTCTCGGTATCGGGTTCAGGCTCTGGCACAAGTAGAGGTGGCGGTGCTGCCGCAACAGGCGACTGGGTTGGCGCTTCGGGGATCAGCGGGATGCTTTGTACAAGCGCAAAAATGGCAACGAGGCACAATGCCAGTATTGCCATAAACCGCATGATGTCGGTCTGCAGGTCGGCAGCACCGCCGGCGTCTGTATCGCCTCGGTGCATGGGATAGAAGAGAGGAGAACGTGTCATGCCACATTCTCGTCATTGGCCGGCTCGAGCTCGCGCTCATTCAGGTGTTGCTCGATACGGCTCAGGCTCTCGCGCATCTTCGAGGTATCGGCGCGTGCTGCAAGGTCGTAACGGTGCTGCAGCCGGGACCCGAGCGTCACTGTCTTGTATACGCGCATCATGTATCCGCCGACGCCACCAAAGATCGTCGTCGACAGAGCCAGCAAAATGCCGCCATCGATCATCCGCTCCAGCATCGCAAATGCGCCCTCTTGCAGGGCGACATCCCTGTCGCCCAAGGCGTAGATCAGCGCACTGCGCATGCCGATGGCCGTCCAGATGACACCGGTTCCAAAGAACAACGTCGTCCAGATTTCGGTCAGGTGATCGAGCTGCACGATCTGGTTGACGGGTTTGTCGTTATCGAGATAGCGGCGCAATCGACCGAGCGTAATGAAGAACGCCAGCAACAACACGGCGAACACAGGAATCGACGAACCCAGGTTCGTATAGGCCCATTCAAGCCAGTCGCCCGGCGTGCTGACGGCCGTGTCGTGCAGGCGTATCAATTCCAATCGCGCCAGCGCGTACAGCAGCGCAGCGCCACCCGTCAGTGTGCCAAAGGCGCCTGCGAACAATCCTTGTAAGAACAGCCTCTGCGTCATGGTGTTGTCCCGGTCAGCGACCTGCTGTGCAGGCCGTGCAGGTTGCCTCCAGTACCAGTTCTACTTCCTGGTACAGGCGGTCGGCACGGTAATAGCCTTCCCGGTCTTCGCTGACCTTGAGCAGGCCCCGTTCCTTGTCAGACAGTTCGCGTTCCATGTCGAACAGCACCTTTTGCTTGTTCGGACAGGTGTGCGAGCAGTTGTTGTAGTCGCCCTTCATCGACATGAATTTCACGTTGAAGTAGCGGTTGTAGTAGTTCTCGGCCTGGCGCGTGCTGAGCAAGCCCTGGTCGCCGGACCAGACGAGGAATTCGCTGAACGTACGCTTGTTCTCGGGCCGGGGATCACCCTCGGCGATCGTCAGCAGATCGTCATAGAACCGGTCGAACTGCGTCTGGCAGCCGGTCTTGAGCGAGGTCTTGACGAAGCCGACGGCGCTATCGAGATTGCGCGTCTGTGGCGATGGACAGCTGGGCTCGGTCGCTGCGCAGGATGCCAGGGTCAACAGCGCAGCGACCACGCCGACGATCCTGAGTGAAGAAACTAGAGTGTCTGTATTCACGATGCCGCTCCTTGGATAGCGTTCATTGCTCGCTTGGATAGCGTTCATTGTTCGAGTGGGCTGTGGTAGGCCTGCTCGATACTGCCCGGCGGCGGGCCTGCAACGAGCGCACGGGATTCTTCATCGCCGAACAGGATCGACTTGACCCCACCGACGACTTCCATCATTTCGGGCGTGATGATGCCGAACGACTGGTTGAGTTGTTCCATCAGCGTGGCGCGGGCAATTTCCTGCCGGGTGCGCTCGATGAGCACGCTGGTCTCTTCCATGTCGAGGTAAATGTCCGAAGCCAACACCGCAAGCGACTGGTCGCTCTGGCTGCCGGACGTTGCGACCAGTTGATAATACTGTTTGAAGCGTTCTGACAGGCGCATGCCCGAACGGCCGCGCAACGTTGGCGACGCCTGCGTCACCGAATTCGTTGCGGTCTTGCCGATCAGGGTCTCTTGCAAAGCCCACGGCGTCATTTTCTTGCCGAGTTCATTACGCAGCCCTTTTTCAAGGCTGACGCGCGTGTTGTTGACGGTATGCTCCATGTCGGGGAGGCGTTCTTCCATGATCGTCAGCATCTCGAGATAGGTGGCGCCGATCTGGCGCGCTAGCCGCTGGCAGCCGGAGTCATTCTCGGCGCCGTCGCACTTGCTCTCCTGGTAGAGCTGCTGTTGCTGGTCGAGGCGCCCGATGACTTCCTGCAAACCGGTTTCCATGTCGCGTGCGACGTTACCGGTTTGGCGCAGATCCTCGACGACCGTGGTGGGGAACAGTCGAATGGTTGGCGTATTCGCAAGCGCCGACTGTGCGAGCATCAGCACGGCGACTGCAAACAGCAGTCCGAGCGTCGCCTGGCGTCGTGCGCCATCGACACGGGAGACGGGAAGGCAGGTGTTCTTCATGTCACGGTCCTCGTTGCTTCGTTTGCCTGGTCGGGCCGCGAAGGGACTCCGCGACACTCTATGGACAACGCTAACCGTGGACCGCTGAATACAAGCTGAACCGCCTATCCGTACTTGTCCCTATTGCGCATCGTAATGCGAATCATTATCATCTTGATCTGAGTCAACAAACCCCTAATGAAATCCGCTAGTTACATAACGTCGTGGCGGGTTTCGTTGACAGACGGGCTTCTCCGCAAAGGATTCGCATGAAAGCCAATGGCAGCACGCTCGCAACCCTCAGACGAGGCCAGAGGGGCATCATCGCAGCGGTCAACGCGGTGGATCCGCAGGTCCAGCGCCTGATGACGCTTGGGCTCGTCGAAGGTGCCGAGGTGGAACACGCAAGTTCCGCGATTGGCGGTGATCCGATGGAGTTTCGTCTGTTCGGCCGCGGCATTTCGCTGCGCCAGGAGCAGGCCCGGCACTTTGCCGTGTCTCCAGTAGCGGCTGGCGGTGACTAGAACCAAAGAAATCCGCGTCCCAGCAAATCAGATTTCCCTAAGCCGGCGCGCAGACGCCAGCGTTGCGGTGGTCGGAAATCCGAACTCTGGCAAGAGCACGCTCTTCAATCGCCTGACCGGCCTCAGGCAACGCATCGGTAACTATCCGGGCGTAACCGTGGAACGTCACGTCGGTACGATGAAGGTCGGCGACCGTACGGTCGAACTCGTCGACTTGCCCGGCACCCACGCCTTGAGCGCACATTCGCTCGAAGAACATATCGCCGTCGACGTCATTCTCGGTCACATGGAAGGCACGGCGACACCCGACGGCATTCTGGCCGTCGTCGATGCGACCAATCTCTATCAGGGCCTTTACCTGGTGCAGCAGCTACTCGAACTCGAGCGTCCGCTGATCGTCGCACTCACGATGTCGGATGCGGCTCAAATCGAGGGTCTGCGTATTGACGTTGACGGACTCTGCAAGCATCTCGGAGGCGTGCCTGTCTGCCCCGTGGTCGCAACAACCGGGCAGGGCGTCGAAGAGCTGCGCGAGGCGCTCGGTAATGTAGCAGCGCTGCAACCGCCGACGCCCGGGCAGACCTGGCCTGAACTGACGGCGGCCGCACGCTCGCTCGTAGTCGGCGCAGATGAAGAGATTCGACTCGCGGAAGTGGAGCGATTGCTCGTCGATGGTCCGTCGGATGCCCGACAGGGCTTTCTCGATCGACTGGGTGACGGCGCTGAAGAACGCCTGCAGGCGCTGCGCGGCGAGTTATTCGGCGATGAGCCACCGCTCGCCGCAGAAGCCAGGCTGCGCTACGGCTGGGTGCGGTCGGTGCTGGACGACGTCGTGCAACATGCGCCGCCATTTTACGGCTGGCAGGCGAGAGTTACGAACTGGCTCAATCAGCCCGTGCCGGGAACGATTGGGCTGTTTCTCGTCATGGCCATTGTTTTCCAGGCTGTGTTCGCATGGGCCACCCCGATCATGGACCTCATCGACGGCGCCAGCGCAGTACTGGCTGGGCGCGTCACCGACCTATTTGGCGACGGTGCGCTATCGAGCCTGATTGCTGACGGCGTCATAGCCGGTGTCGGTAGTGTCATCATCTTTCTGCCGCAGATACTCATACTGTTCCTGTTCATCATCCTGCTCGAGGACTCCGGTTACCTGGCGCGCGCCGCTTACCTGATGGATCGGGCGATGCGCTCCGTTGGTCTATCGGGACAGTCGATTATTCCGATGATCTCGAGCTTTGCATGCGCGGTGCCGGGAATCATGGCAACGCGTGTCATTCCCAATCGCCGCGACCGGATCGCGACGATTCTCGCGGCACCGTTCATGACCTGTTCGGCACGCTTGCCCGTGTACGCGCTGCTGATTGCTGCTTTCGTTCCGGCAAAAAAAGTCGGCTTCATGAACCTGCAGGGCCTGGTGCTGTTCGGCCTGTACATGTTCGGCATCATCGCGGGCATCCTGACGGCGCTCCTGATCCGGCAGACGGTATTACGCGGACCGAAGCCACCGTTCGCACTGATGCTGCCTGCATTCAGACGGCCCAATGTACGCACTGTGCTGATGCAATTGCTGGGGCGCGCCAAGGTATTCCTGTATCGCGCCGGCACCGTGATCTTTTCCGTCGCGGTCGTGGTCTGGGCGCTCGCGTACTATCCGCGCTCCGCCGATGTCGCGCCTTTCGTCGCCGAGCAGCAGCAGGTGGCGGAAGCGACGTTGTCAGGGGAAGAGCTGGAACTGGCGCTCGCCGATATCGGCAACCAGGCATCGGCGCTGCAACTGGAGCAGAGTTGGCTCGGACGTGCCGGTCATTTCGTCGAGCCCATTTTCGTGCCGCTCGGTTGGGACTGGCGCGTATCGTCGGCGGTGATTGCAGGCTTCCCGGCGCGTGAAGTTGTCGTGGCCGTGCTTGGTACGGTCTATGCAGTGGGTGATGAAGCTGATGAAGCCACCTTGTCGAGTCGGCTCAAGTCAGCAAGCTGGCCGGACGGCAGTCCGGTGTTCACATTGCCAATGGTCCTGGGGTTACTGGTTTTCTACGCTTGTTGTCTGCAGTGCGCCGCAACGCTTGCCGTCATTCGCCGGGAGACCAACACCTGGCGCTGGCCCGTGTTCGCGTGGGTTTATATGACGTCGATAGGTTACTTCGGCGCGTTGCTGGTATTTCAGCTCGGGAGTTGATTGAAAGCACTGTGGGAGCCGGCCCCAGCCGGCGATCGCGCGCTGGGGCGCGCTCCCACGAACCCTGACTACACTGCGGAGAGTATTTCGCAGGCCTGCGTCAGCGTCGCATCGTCCTTGGCAAAACAGAAGCGCAATCGCGTGCCGGTAAACGGCTGTTCGCAGAACACAGTCAATGGTATAGAGGCAACACCGATTTCCTGCGTCCAGCGTTTCGCGAGTGCGACGTCGTCCTCGTCGCTGATTTCGCCGTAGTCGACGATTTGGAAGAACGTGCTCCTGGTCGGATGCAATTGAAAGCGTGAATCGCCGAGCAGCTTGCAGAACAAATCGCGCTTCTGCTGGTAGAACACCGGCAGGTCCTCGTAGAACTGCGGGTCACTGCCAAGAAAGTCACCAAGCGCGTGCTGCACTGGCGTGTTGACGGCGAAGGTCGTGAACTGGTGCACTTTGCGAAACTCGGCGCTCAACTCTGCAGGCGCCATGCAGTAACCCACCTTCCAGCCCGTCGCATGATAGGTCTTACCGAATGACGAGATGACGAGACTGCGCTCCCACAACTCATCGTGAGAGAGAGCGCTGATATGCGGTTTATCGTCAAAGACGATGTGCTCGTAGACTTCATCGGAAAGCAGGTACGCAGATGTATCCCGCAGCAAACCGGCGAGTCGGTCCAGGTCGTCGCGCGACAGAATTGCTCCTGTCGGATTGTGCGGGAAATTGATGATGACAAGGCGGGTCTTGGCGGTGAGAGAATCTTCCAGTCGCTGCCAGTCGATCGAGAAGTCGAAGCCGTCATCGCTGATGGCGAGTGGTACGTGCCTGGTCAGGCCGCCGGCAAGCGTTACGGCAGGTTCGTAGGAATCGTAGGCAGGGTCGAAAACGACGACTTCATCGCCCGGCCGAACGATGGCTTGTATCGCACTGAACAGCCCTTCCGTCGCACCGGAACAAACGGTTATCTCCGCGTCGATGTCGAGCTGCCTGCCTTGCAGGCGCGATGTTTTCTCGGCGATTGCCTGGCGCAAAGTTGGCACGCCTGTCATCGGTGCATACTGGTTCGCGCCGCCCCGCAAGTGATACTCAATACGTTCAATGAGTCCCAGTGGTGGATCGAAGCTGGGAAAACCCTGCGACAAATTGATCGCATCACATTCGCCGGCCAGCTGACTCATAACCATGAAGATGGTGGTGCCGACGTCAGGCAGCTTGCTTGTCAGCGGGATACTCATAAGCCCGGGACAATGACACTGTGCTGCTCCGCATGTCAATCGACCGGTCGCGCCGAACCTCTAGTCGACTCTCTAGTCGATTCTTACCAACATTAGTATGTTGAAACTCGGATTGCCGCCGCCGCCGGCGCCGTTCATTACGCCCGTGGGATTGATTCGGAAACCGGTAACGGCCGGGTCGAAACCTTGCGCATCGGGAACTGGCGCGTAAGTGTACGGCGGCCCGCCGCCTGGCTGATTGCTGAACGTCACGTCGCTCGCGTAGATGAAACCGAGACCGCTCGCGACCGCGCCGTCGATGAACTGGATCGGGTCACCGCTGCCGGTGTCGACGAACAGCGCCGTATTCGCGGGCACCGGGTCCGTGATGACCAACGAGTCGGAGTCGACGGTCCCGGGCCCGAGGTTGGTAACGCCGAGCGTGTATTGGACGGTTGCGCCCGGAATCGGCTTCGGGTTGGTGCTGCCGTTGACCGGGTCGGTCAGTGTCAGCGCAATCTTCGATACGGAGAGCACCGGAATGAAGAGCTCCTCGAGACAGACGTCATCGACGTGCCAGAAATCCCAGGTGATTCCCGATCCGCCGGTCATGCGAAATCTGAGTTGAAAGCCGGCGTGGCGACCGCCGGCAGGCAGCGTATAGGTCCTGGCGAAAATCTGCCCCTGGCCGCCGGCACCCGTGAACGTTTCGAGCGTAACCCATGAACCGAGGTCGTCCAGGTATTCGATAACGAGGTCTTCGCCACCGTCAGGGTCTTCGCTGAAAGCATCCGAGCCGCGCCTTATCCAGACCGTCAGGTCGCTGAACAGCAGGCTGCTGGTATCGATGGCTCCCGACCGGACTTCGACGACACCACCATTCAGGAACATTGACTGCGTCGGCGAGTTCGATGTCACGCTATTCGTGCCGGCACCGCCGCCCCCAGACGTCACCACCCAGTTCGTCATGCCGTTCTCGAAGTCATCGCAAGCACCTACAACGATCGGCGGAGCGGAACCGATCTCCTCGACGCGAACGTCATCGAAGTGCCAGTAATCCCAGTCGACGCCACTGCCCGCTGTTTGTCGAAGCCGCACGGCGAGAGTCCCGTGCAAAGCGTCACTCGGCAGGATGAACGAGTCCCGGTAAATCTGTCCGTTGGTGCCGGACCCGAGGTAATTTTTCAGGAGACCCCAGCTGCTGTCGGCCCGCTGGTACTCGAGAACCAGATCTTCGCCGGGGTCCGGGTCCTCACTGAAGGCATCGTCACCACGCCGGACCCAGATGTCGAGTCGTGCTGCGGGAACCGCGGCGAAGAATGTGGGGCTCGTGACCGTGACGGCGGCATTGCGTGTGTACGCGCCGTCGGGCGGTGATTGCGACATCTGGGCTCCCGTGAGTATTCCGGAGCGCGTTGCGTCGGTCGTGGCCCATGGCGAGAGCGCAGCACGGTTGAAATCGTCGCTGAACAGGACGTCGCCCGGGGCGGCATGGACGTCGGGTACGTGGCACGCCATCGACAGCAGCACGAAGGCCGACAAGCCGAGGGCGAAGTGTCTTTTGGCGGTGCGAATTGTCAAGGTGGCCCTGTGCTGCGCAATTGACATGAGACTTGACTTAATTCTAGTGAATATGGGGCCCCGGGCAGGCTACGCAATTCACAAAAAACGCGGTAAATAACGGGAATTTGTCAGGATTTGGGCTACGCTGAGGTCATAAACGGTCAGGCCAACGCCTTCGGGTCGAACCGCGTCGCGGCCCCGGGGGCGACCAATAACAGGGGGGGTTCCAATGAACAGAAGGCTTTTTCTGCAATCATCCGTTGCGGCAGGCGTTGCGGCCGCATTACCGTCGGCACAGGCATTTGCTGCATTTCAGGCTTTGACACAGGTCGCCGGTGACGTGCGGGCTGTCACCGGCAACCGCAAAGAGATCTCGCTGGAACAAGCCGCGGTCCAGGAACTGGCAGACAGCCTGCGCGGGAATCTGCTGTTGCCGGGCAATGAAGGCTACGACGTTGCGCGCCGCGTGCTGAATGCGTCCATAGATAAACACCCCGCATTGATTATTCAGCCCACGGGTGCTGCGGACGTGCAAAACGCCATCAGGTTCGCCAACGATCGCAAGTTGCTGGTCGCCGTCAAATGCGGTGGTCACAGCTATTCGGGCAAATCGACCTGCAACGATGGCATGCAGGTCGATCTCTCGACATTGCGCCACTGCCACGTAGACCCGGCGGCACGTTCTGCATATGTTGCCGGTGGCAGCTTGCTTGCCGCTCTCGATCACGAAGCGATGGCACATGGGCTGGTTACGACGGCCGGCACGGTCTCGCATACGGGCGTTGGCGGCCTCACATTGGGCGGAGGCTTCGGCCGACTTGCGCGTCGTTTCGGACTTGCGCTCGACAACGTCAAGTCTGTGGACATCGTGACGGCCGACGGGCGTCTGTTGCACGCCAGCGCCGATCAGCATCCCGATTTGTACTGGGGCGTTCGCGGCGGCGGCGGCAACTTCGGGGTAGTCACGGCGTTTGAATTCCAGTTGCATCCGATGCAGCGCACGATTGTCGGTGGCGAGATGATCTGGCCGCTCGAGAAGGCCCGGGATGTGCTGCGGTTTTACGCCGACTTCGCGCTTAATGCGCCAGACGAACTTTACTGTGATTTCTACATGGTGTCGCCGATGTCGGGTGAGAACGTCGGTGTGGGTATACACGTTTGCTATTCCGGGTCCGAGTCAGATGCCGAAAAAGTCCTGGCGCCGCTCAAGAAACTCGGTGAGCCAGTCTTCCGCAGTGTCGCGGCAATGGACTACGTCGCGATTCAAAAAACCTGGGACGATTCGGATCCGCGGAATACCGGCGAGTATCTCAAATCCGGATTCATCAACGATTTTCCGCAATCGGTTGCCGATGCGCTCGTGGACGGATTCGAGCCGAGCCCGGACCGCGATACAACCGTGTTTTTCCAGCACTCGGGCGGCGCCATCGGCCGCGTGCCGGTCGAAGCGACAGCGTTCGCGCATCGCAAGTCGCAGGCAAACATGTTCGCCGTGGTCTCCTGGCCTCTGGATCAGGACCGTTCGCCGCATGTCGACTACATCCGGCAGTACTGGAAGGATGTCGAGGCTGCGACCGATGGTTACTACACGAACGAGGTCGGAGACGAGCCGCAAGCGCAGGTCAACAAGAACTACCAGGGCAACTTCGCGCGTCTGCTCGAGGTCAAGCAGGCCTACGATCCAGGCAACCTGTTCCGGCTGAACGCGAACATCGCGCCGGATTAGCTAGCGGTACTTATCGTTTCGAATTATTGCGCGGACCAGCCGCCGTCGACCGGGAGAACGGTACCCGTAATCGAGGCAGCGCCGTCGCCGCAGAGGAATATGACCAGCTCGGCAAGCTCCTCAATCTGAATGAACTTCTTGGTCGGCTGCGCGGCGAGCATGACGTCTCGCACGACTTCCTCTTTGCTGATACCGCGGGCTCTGGCGGTATCCGTAATCTGTCCCATTACTAACGGTGTCTCGACGTAGCCGGGAGCGATCGCGTTGACCGTGATGTTCTGTTGCGCAAGTTCGAGAGCCACGACTTTCGTCAGCCCGGCAATGCCGTGTTTCGCAGCAACGTAGGCAGCCTTGAAGGGTGACGCGACCAGTGCATGGAGCGAAGCGATATTGATCATGCGGCCCCAGCCAGCGGCCAGCATATGAGGCGTAACTGCCTTGATAGTGTGAAACGAGGAAGACAGGTTGATAGCGATGATGTCGTCCCATTTCTCGGTTGGAAAATCCTGTATGGGCGATACGAACTGGATGCCGGCGTTATTGATCATGATATCCACGGTACCGAAAGTATCGACAGCCTCCTGGACCATCGCGGCGATCTCGTCGGGCTGAATCATGTTGGCTGGCGAAAATACAACCTTCCCGTCGCCGGCGTCATCGACGGATGCGACCGCATCATCAATCTGGCGGCTATCACCGAGCCCGTTGGTCATGACGTTTGCGCCGTGCCGGGCAAGCGCTCGCGCAATGCCGAGGCCGATGCCGCTTGTCGAGCCTGTGACGATGGCAGATTTGCCGGCAAACATTATTCCTCCCAGTCCTTGGCGAGACGTTTTGCACTCAACAGGAACAGGGTAGCTGCAATCAGATAGAAACCGGTGCCGGCGAGAATCGCGTACCGTAGTGACTCGTCGCCGAAGCGGGCTTCGAGACCGTCGGATATGACGCCAAGCGCAACGGTACCCAGGCCGATGCCGATGAGATTATTGATGAACAGGAATATTGCTGACGCTGTCGCGCGCATCGTGGGCGGTACGACATGCTGGATGGCAGAGAGCACAGGCCCCAGCCAGGCCAGGCCGAGTCCCGTGGGGATCAGCAAGGCGAAGAATGTCGTCGTGAGATTCGGCGACAGGATAGCGAGAATGTAGAACGGCACAGTAGTGAGGAACGCGAACGCCGGAATTTTCACATACATGCCGCGCTGGTCCGCGCCGAAGCGATCCGCCAGCGCACCACCGAGCCAGACTCCGGCAATGCCGCCGATCAGCAGGATAGCGCCGTAGAACATTGAGGCCTCGAGCAGGTCCAGGCCAAAACTTCGGACGAAAAACGACGGCAACCAGAAGAACAGGCCATAGCCCATCATTGACGACGCCGACGCGCCGAGCGAGATGATCCAGAAGCTCGGTTTGTGTGTGAGTTTCTGCACAATCACGCGCAGGGTGGGCGCCGTGCCGTCGGACTTGTGACGGTCGTACTGGCCGCGTTCTGGCTCAGCAACCGTGAGCTTGAATATTGGTGCTATAACAATCCCGGCCAGGCCAACCGCGAAAAAAGCGTAGCGCCAGTCAATCTTCGAGGCAATATAACCACCGAACAATATTCCCAGCGCGCTGCCGATCGGAATGCCGAAGGAATAGACGCTGAGTGCGCGAGCCCGCTGGTGCGATGGAAAATAGTCCGAGATCAGCGAATAGGCGGGCGCCACGCCACCGGCTTCGCCGACGCCGACGCCGAGTCGGCCGAGAAACAGCTGCCAGAAATTCTGCGCAAGCCCGCACGCGGCTGTCATCGCACTCCAGATGGTCAGCGCTGCTGTCATGATCCAGACGCGCTTCCAGCGATCGGCAAGCATCGCCACCGGAATGCCGAGACCCGTGTAGAAGAGGGCGAACGCGAGTCCACCCATCAGGCCGAGCTGGGTGTCGCTGAGGCCGAGATCGGCCTTGATCGGCACCGCGAGGATGCCGACGATCTGCCGGTCGATGAAATTGAACGTGTAGACCACCACGAGAATGAACATGACGTACGCACGGTAGGTCGGCGATTTGGGGTTCATTTTCATGGCGCCACCTTACTGGAAAGGCGAGAAAGAGGCGACGGGCCGAAACAGGGGGTGTGTTTCGGCCCGTCGCCGGACGATCAGAACATGTATTCGACCGTCGCCGTCACAGTTTGTGGCGGGCCATAGAAGGCCGTTACGTTGCCCTCGAGGCCGAGGGTCGGGAAGTTATAGCCGGCAACCTTGTATTCTTCGTCAGTCAGGTTCTTGCCGTGCACGCCAACTCTCCAGTGGCCGTCGTCATCTTCCCAGACGATGCTCAAATCCAACAGCGTGAATGATTCCTGGTCGAGCAGCGCGTTCGGGAACTCGAACTGGCTGGCGTCGTCGCGATAGGCGAATGACGGGATGACGAACAGGGTTCCGGCAGCGAGTGGCGTTTCAAACGTTACGCCGCCGCTCGCCGTCCATTCGGGCGTGTTCTGGAACACGACCTGGTCCGACACGTCCTCGCCGGTCGCGGAGACGAACTCGGTGTACTCGGCATCGAGCCAGCCCAGCGCCCAGCGGAACGACCAGTTGTCGTTTGCCCGGAAGCTGCCTTCGAACTCGAAGCCGGGGATTTCCGCGGCGCCCGCATTGGTCGTAATACCCGTGAAAGTATCTTCGATACCGTCACCAGTTGTGTCGACACCGATCGAACCCGGGACCTGTACGTCCTCGTAATCGGCGAAGAACACGGCGACGCTCGACATCAGGCGTCCATCGAATGTGTTAGCACGCCAGCCGAGTTCGTACGACGTAACCGTTTCCGGCAGGAAGCGCATGAACTCGAAGATTTCCTCGTCCGATACCGTACCGTCGCCGTCGAGGTCCGGCGCGGCCGACGTCTGGCCGCGCGGATCGAAGCTGCCGCCCTTGAAGCCTTCTGCATAGGAGAAGTACAGGGTGTGCTCGTCACTGGGCGCCCAGGTGATGGAGGCGCGCGGCGTAAACTCGGTCCATTCATCGCTGCCGTCGAAGTCCGATGTCGTTGCGAGCACCACTGCGGTCCCGCCGAAGGTCGGCGAAAAACCGTCGCAGTTCGGATCATTGCCGGGTACTCCAGCCGGCGGGCACCAGTAGGTGCGGCGCAGTACCCGCGACGAGCGCTCGTCCGACGTGTAGCGGCCGCCCAGGGACAAGCTCCACTCGTCGTTCAGGTCGTAGGAGAAGTCGGCAAACACAGACCAGGTTTCGGTGTCCACATCGCCGAACGTATTCGCATTCAAGCCGGGCAGATTGATCAACGGGCCAACCTGAGCAAGGATTACGTCGAAGTCGTTGAACGCGTTCGCGTCGAGGAAGTAATAGCCAAGGACACCGCTGAGGCGGTCGCCCGTGAACAGTGCCTGCAATTCAACCGAAAACTGTTCGTTCTCGTAGTTGACGGGAACGTCCAGATCGGCGGCTGGCAGGCTGTCGAAGTCGATCGGTGACCAGGTGCTGTCTTCGCGGTTCGCGACGATGCCCTTGAAGGTCCAGGAATCGTTGGCCTCATACTCCGCCAGGAACGACACGCCGGACATTTCGACATCCTGTTGCGGATTGTTCAGACCGCCCTCCGTGTCGAATACGTCGGCAAGGATCGGATTGCCGGAGACAGCCGCAGGCATGAGGCGATGCCCGAATTTAGGACTCGAGGAATCCTCGGTGTGGTCACCTGAAAGGCGCAGGAACAGGCTGTCGGTAACGTCCCATTCGGCTGTCGCGCGGAAGCCAAGGATGTCCTTGTCATACTGCTCGGTGCCTAGCGTCAGGTTGTCGCCGTAACCGTCGCGCGTGAATTGTGCCACGGTGCCGCCGAGACGGAAATTATCTGTCAGGGCGCCGGATGCGGTCACCAGTGCGTCAAGCTGGCCGTAGGATCCTACCGAGCCACGCACACGCACCATCGGGTCGTCTTCTATGCGCTTGGTGACGTACTTGATGGCGCCGCCAATCGTGTTTCGGCCGTAAAGGGTGCCCTGCGGGCCGCGCAATACCTCGATTCGCTCAACCTCGTACAGGTCGAGTACGGCAGCGTGCGGCCGGTTGAAATAAATGTCGTCGACGTACAGTCCCACGCCCGCTTCGAAGCCGGCGACGGGGTCCTGCTGGCCAACGCCGCGAATAAAGGCAGTCAGTGTCGTGTTGGTGCCGCGCGATACCTCGAGAGTCACGTTCGGGCTCTGTTTGGCAATCTCGATGATGTCCACGGCGCCCACGCGCTCGAGGTCTACGCCGCCGATAACGGAAATGGACAGCGGCACGTCCATCAGGGATTCTTCGCGACGTCGCGCGGTGGTGACGATAATTTCGTCCATCGCGTTGTCGGCGTCATTGCCCTGCGCAACTGCGGGTTCGGCGATGCCGAACAGCGCGGACGCTGCCAGTGCAACTCCGGCGCCGAAGAGCAACGTTGCTCCCCGACCTGAATTGCGTGAAAAGAGTGTGTTTTGGTACATATCAGCCCCCTCGGTGCTTGATGCTTGCCAGTCTTCAATTGATGTCATTGCGGTTTCTCTGCAGCCCGTCGGCGAAGCCGGCGAGCGATTCGTTAAAACGTTGTGGTTCTTCAAGGTGCGGCGCATGGCCGGACTCGGCGAAGCCGATGCGTTGCGAATTAGGAACATGCTGGTCCATCCACACCGCGGCTTCCTCGGTGTAGATCTGGCTCAACTTCCCGTAGGTGATCAGTGTTGGCACGTCGAGCGTCTGAACTGTCTCGACATAGTCAGCGTGGACGAGCGACGTCCAGAGCCCGACCATCGAATCGAGGTCGTTGTCGCTAACGAATTCGACCATCTTGTCGATCAGTTCACGACGTTCGGCAGACTTGCCGTCGGCAAATACCTTGGGGACGTAAGCGCGGGTGAATGCGCGCCAGTCCTCGCGCATTTTGGTCAGATCGATGTCGACGTCATAGAGGTGGGTGCCGGAACGCAGCCCGTGCTGCCAGCCGTCCCCGTTCAATACTCTCGGTACCATGTCGATCGTCACGATGCCTGCCATGCGTCCGCGTTGCGGCCCTTTTGCAAATTCCCACGCCACCAGGGCGCCCATGGACCAGCCGACGAGAATCACGTCGTTGAGGTCCAGATGGACAAGCAGTTGTTCCAGATCGCCGGCGAGGGTGTCGATGCCGTCGCCTTTGGCAAAGTCTGTCGAGTTGCCGTGACCCCGCATGTCGGGAATGACGATGCGAAAACGGTCAGAGAGCTCGCGACGCTGGATGCCGAATGCACCTTTCCCGAGGCTCCAGCCATGCAAAAACACGATGGCCGGTCCGCTTCCTGCGTCGTCGAATTCGAGTAATCCCCCACCAGTGAGTTCTAGTGTCGCCACGTTCCGCCGTTTAGTATTTCGTTGCCGGAACGACCGAGTCCTTTCGGAGGGCCAACCCGTAACAATGAACCCTTATCAATGAACAATTGCTTGTCTAATCCATCCTGAGTATGCAATATTGTGAAACATGAATCAACATTCAAGTTCTGACAAGATTCCCAAGACGCACCGCGGCCGGGAAACCCGTGAGAAGCTGCTGCAGGCAGCCGAGGCCGAGTTCGGGGAGCGTGGCTATCCCGATGCCTCGATCGCGAGCATCACGCAACGGGCCGGTGTCGCGCTCGGGACCTTCTACGTGTATTTCGAGAGCAAGGAGGAGATCTTTCGCGCGCTCGTGTCCTACATGCGTGACCTGACGCGGCAGTGGGTCTCCGAAAGAGTGGCCGAATCACCCGACCGGCTGACCGCGGAGCGTCGCGGTGTCGAGGCTTTCATCGACTTCGTGCGCTCACATCGCAACCTGTACCGCATCGTTTCCATGGCACAATTTGTCGCCGAAGACGCGTTTCGCGAGTACTACACGGTGTTTGCGGACGCCTACCGTGAAAATCTGAAGCGTGCGGCGCTGAACAAGGAGATCCGGGACGGCGACTGCGAGGTCTGGGGCTGGGCGCTGATTGGCATGACCGTGTTTCTTGGTATGCGCTTTGCGGACTGGGACGAGGAGCGCCCGTCGAAAGATATTGCGGCGGCAGCGTCCGATCTGATCGCCAAAGGCATGGCCAGACCGAAATAGGCACAGGCGGCACGATGTTCGAATTGATACCCGATATCACCGCGCAACGCGCGCAACTGAAACCCGATGCAATCGCGTTTCGCGACCTAGTGCGCGGCACCAGCCTTACCTACGCGCAAGTTGACGCGAATGTTCAGCGTGTCGCCGGGATTTTCCAGGCAAATGGCGTTGCTGCCGGTGACCGCGTGGCCGTGTTGTGCCGCAATCGCGTCGAATTCTTCGAACTGCTGTTCGCCTGCGCCAAGGTAGGTGCTGTGCTGGTGCCCTTTAACTGGCGTATGCCCGCCGGTGAACTCAAGCCGCTCGTAGAGGACGCACAACCGAAAATGCTGTTCTTCGATGACGAGGACAGCGAAGTTGCGCGTGAACTCGACCGCGCCGGAATGCGCCAGGTCGGCTTCGATGACGATGGGCCCGCCGGCTATGTCGCGCTGCGCGACTCGGCCGAATCCGTTCGTGGCCGCGACATGTGGCCCGGCGGCGAGACCTGGTACCTGCTGTATACATCGGGCACGACGGGAAAACCCAAGGCCGTAATCCAGACGCCCGGCATGGCGATCGCCAACTACGTCAACATCCGCCAGGCGATGTCGATTACAGGCGACGACGTCTGTCTTAATTACCTGCCACTGTTTCACACGGCCGGCATCAATCTCGTTACCCTGCCGACGCTGCTGGAAGGGGGCGAGGTGCTGGTGCTGCCCGGATTCGAGATCGAGCAGATCGTGCAATTGCTGGCGGACGGCGCGCTCGATACGTTTTTCGCGGTGCCCGCCGTTTATCAACAGATCAGCCTGCACCCGTCGTTCAAGGATCTCGACCTGGGAATGACTCGCGACTGGGGCTGCGGCGGTGCGCCGATGCCGGATCACCTGATCGAGGCTTACCTCGAGCGCGGCGCGAGGGTCTGCAACGGCATGGGCATGACCGAAACGGGGCCCACCGTCTTCATCATGGACAGCGACATGGTCGAGAGAAAAATTGGCTCGGTCGGCAAGCCGCAGGTACTGGCGAGCGTGCGCCTCGTGAATAGCGAGGGTAATGACGTGCCCCGGGGCGAAGAAGGCGAACTCTGGTTCGGCGGTCCCAATATCACGCCCGGGTACTGGGGTAATCCGGAAGCGACCGAAAGCGCGTTCGCCGGCGGTCAATGGCTGCAAAGCGGCGACATCGGCCGCCAGGACGCGGACGGCTATTACTACATCGCCGGTCGCATCAAGGACATGTATATTTCGGGCGGCGAAAATGTATACCCGGCCGAGGTCGAAAACGTGCTCGCGGCACACCCGGACATCCTGGAGGCGGCGGTCGTCGCCATGCCGGACGAGAAATGGGGTGAGGTCGGCTGCGCGTACCTGATGGCACAGCCCGGGCATGACATACCCGCGGATGCCGACATCACCCTGTATTGCCGTGAGCAGCTGGCACCCTACAAAGTGCCACGGCAGTTCGTCGTCGTGCCCGACTTTCCGCGCACCGCGGCAGGCAAAGTCCAGAAGCACCTGCTACGCGCGGAGGACTTCGAATGACATTGAACGCGAAGATCTTGGAGCGCGTCCTGACCCAGGCTGATTTCGACGCCTTCGCAAGCCTGTCCGGCGACGACAATCCCATTCACGTCGACCCGGAATTCTCGGCGAATACGCGTTTCGGGCGGACGGTTTCCCACGGCATGTTGCTGAGCACGGTATTGCGCGGCCTGCTTGACGAACTGGTTCCCGGGTCGAGCCAGGTATCGCAGAAACTGATGTTCCCGGCACCAACCTTCAGCGATGAGCCAATGCGATTCTCGGCGTTCATAAAGTCTGACGATGGCAGGCACGTTGTCACCGAGATCAGTTGTGAGCGCATTGACGATGGCGCGATCACCTGTGCTGGCGAAGCGAAGATGCTCCGGGCGAGGCATGAGCCATGAGTTTTGCGATTGGTCAGGTCGCCGAAGTCTCGCGCCGATACTCGGCCACCGACATCGACAACTACATTGCGCTGGGCGGGCATCGACCGCCGGGTGACACGATTCCGGAACCGCTGGTCAGCGCGCTCTTTTCCTTTTTGCTGGGCGTGAAATTACCGGGCCAGGGGACCAATTATCTCAAGCAGGAGAGCGACTTTTTCGAGGCCGCGAACGTCGACGACGTGTTGTGCGCGCGCGTCGAGATCACGCGTCTGCGGCCCGAAAAGCACCTCGTTGACTTAAAGACCACGTGCGTGACAGACGATGGCAAACGCATCTGCGAGGGCCGGGCACTGGTCTACGTGGCGGACGTCAATGACTCGGAGGGTGCTGGCCAGGACCTGTAATCCATGAGGCCGGCTGCTATCATGCTGCGTTGCAACAAAGGAAACGGGCAGGGCTTGTAATGGCGGAACCACGCATCATTCGTAAGTACGCTAACCGGCGGCTCTACGACACGGAGACCAGCAAGCACATCAACCAGGAAGACGTGCGCAAGCTCATCGCTGCCGGCACCGACGTTCGCATCATCGACGACGCCAGCGGGGACGACATTACGCGTGGCGTACTCCTGCAGCTCGTGGCCGAGCAGGAACTCGGCGGTCGGCCGGTACTGAGCGATCAGATGCTGACCCAGATCATCCGTTTTTATGGGCACCCGATGCAGGGCATGTTCGGTGCCTGGCTGCAGCAGAGTTTCGAGTCTTTCCAGCTGCAGCAGCAGGACCTGCAGGAAAAAATGCAGAGTGTAATTACGGGCGGACCTTTCGCCGCACTGCAGGAAATGGCCGCGCAAAACATGGAAACCTGGGCAGCGATGCAAGAGAGCTTTACGAAATCGAAATCAGGGAAGGACGATGACTGAAGAATCCGGGAAGAAACGCCTGCTATCAGCGGAAGCAGCACGCACTTTCGATCACGAACTGCGCGGACAGGTGGCCACCTTGACGCGTGGCCTGTCCCCGGTCGACGTCGCTACTGCGATCCTTGACTGGAGCGCCCACCTGGCGCTGTCACCGGCGAAATTGCTGTCCCTGGCCGAAAGCGCTGTCCGCAACGGCATCGAGCTCAGCGAGCTCAACGGCAAGGCGATACGTCAGGACGAACTACCGCCGGTCGCGGACCGTCGCATGCGTGGCGACGAATGGCAGCAGTGGCCTTTCAATGTATTCGCACACGGTCACCGCCTGGCAAAGGATTTCACCACGGAGGCGACCAGTGGTATCGATGGCGTCAGCAAGAACCATGAACAGCTCGTCAGATTCCTGGCGTTGCAGGTGGTTGAATTGCTGTCGCCGGCGAACATCCCGGTGACGAATCCCGAGTTCCTGGTGGCGACCCGCGACGAGAAAGGGGAGAACCTGAAACGCGGCGCCAGCAATCTCGTGGAGGACCTGCGACGCAAGCGCAGCGGCGAGCCCGCGCAGGGCCTCGAAGACTTCGTCGTTGGCAAGGACATCGCGATCACACCCGGGAAGGTCATCTACCAGAACCGGCTGATCGAACTGATTCAGTACGAACCGCAGACCGACGAGGTCGCATCGGAGCCGGTCCTGATCGTGCCGGCCTGGATCATGAAGTACTACATCCTCGACTTGTCACCGCAGAATTCACTGGTGAACTACCTCGTCGGTCAAGGCAAAACGGTGTTCATCATCTCCTGGAAAAATCCGGCCGCCGAAGATCGCAACATCGGCATGCGTGAGTACCTCCACGAGGGGGTGTTGGCGGCTCTGGATGCCGTCAGCAAGATTGTCCCCGAGAGCAAGGTACACGCCGTCGGGTATTGTCTTGGTGGCACCCTGATGTCCATCGCTGCCGCGTACATGGCGCGCGAAGGCGATGACCGGCTCAAGACCATGAGCTTGTTTGCCGCACAGATCGACTTTCGCGAGGCCGGTGAAATTACGACCCTGCTCGGCGAAAGTACTTTTGCGTTCCTCGAGGCGCTCATGAACAAGCAGGGCTATCTGGGTATGGAGAACATGGTTGGCGCGTTCTCGTCATTGCGCGTCTCCGATCTCGTGCACGCGCCGAGAGTGCAGCGTTATCTGCTCGGCGAGGACCGCAGTCTCAACGATCTCATGGCCTGGAACGAAGACGGCACGCGCCTGCCGCACAAGATGCACAGCGAATACCTGAAGAATTGCTACATGGAAAACAATCTCGCCGAGGCGCGCTACGAGATCGATGGTAGCCCGATCTGCATCGGCGATATCACGGTGCCCGGCTTTGTGCTGGGCACGGTCACCGACCACGTTGCACCCTGGAAGTCTGTGTACAAGATGCTCAGGCTCATGAACAACGAGCTGACATTTGCATTGACCACGGGTGGCCACAATGCAGGCATTGTCTCCGGGCCGGAACATCCGCGCAGGAAGCACCAGATTGCAACGCGAGCGCCGGGTGACCTCTATTGCGACCCGGATCGCTGGGCGGAGTCGACGGAGCTTGTCGAGGGCTCCTGGTGGCCAGCCTGGAACGACTGGCTCGACTGGCACACGAGCGGCAAGTCAGAGCCGCCGCCAATGGGTAACGCGGCGGCGGGGCTCGAGGCTCAGCGCGCTGCGCCGGGCGAGTTCGTGTACGGTTGATTTTGCGCCGCAAACAAGCGATTCCCGGATTCGGCGACGTCGGGAGTCATGAGAGAGTTCGTAGTCAATTAGGTAACTAATTGTTTAATATGGTAAAAGTGTCGATCAAGAAATTCAGAGAAAATTGTTGCATCGCAGCAATTCAGGAGTTATACTGCACCGCAACAAAACCCCTGAACAGAGGACAGAACCATGATCGACATGCAGGAAAAATTCAGCGAGCAGCTCGAGCAGTTCAGCCAGTATCAGAAGGACGCCGTGGCGAAGCTGCAGGCGAAAAGCGCCTCGGGCGTCGACACCTTCGAGAAATTCACGCGTTACAACCTCGCCGTAATGAACGACGTTGTCGACCTCACGGTAGAGCAGGCGCGGCTTGCGACGTCCACGACGGAGCCGCAGGAGTACTTCAGCAAGCAGATCGACAGCGCCTCGGCGTTCGCCAAGGTCGTCGAGGGTCGTACGAAGGAATACATCGACCTGCTTTCGAACGCTGCAGAGACGGTAACGGAAGAAGTTCAGGAAGCGACCCGCGAAGCAGTCGTCGAGGCAGTCAAGAAGTCTGCCTGATCCTGTTCGGATCTGATTCGAAGGCGGACGCCGGGGTAACCCGGCGTCCGTTTTTTTATGCCTGAAGAGACGCCGCAACAGGTGCTGGTCAGCATCGATGAGGGCGTTGCGACTGTAACGTTGAACCGGCCTGAGCGTCACAACAGTCTCGTACCGGAATTGCTTTCTCAGCTGCTGGACGCATTGGCCGACTGTAGCCGGGATGCGGACATCGACATTGTGGTTTTGCGCGCCGCAGGTCGGTCATTCTCCACTGGCGGTGATTTGCAGGGATTTCTCGATCACGCAGACGACATTCGCAACTACGCGGAGAATCTGGTCGGCCGGCTCAACCAGGTGATCGTCGCAATCCATGATTGTCGAGTGCCGGTCATCGTCGCAGTCGACGGCCAGGTCACGGGCGGCGCTCTCGGCCTCGTCCTCGCAGCCGACATCGTTCTCGTTACCGAACGCGCCACGTTTCGTCCCTACTACGTCGATGTCGGTTTTAGCCCGGATGGCGGCTGGACAGCATTGCTGCCGGGGATCATCGGTGAAAAAAGAGCGGCCGCCGTGCAACTTCTCAATCAAACAGTGTCAGCAGACCAGGCACTGGATTGGGGACTGGCCACCGCGTACGCTGGCAGTGAGGAGTCGGACGCGGCGTTGGCCGAGTTGTGTGACGGACTGAAAACCAAGAAAGCAGGAAGCGTCCACAATACGCGTCGGCTGATGCGACCCGCGAACCTGGAGTCGCGACTTGACGAGGAGAAGCGGCGATTTGTGGAGCAGATTGCGACGGATGAGGCGATAAAGGGCATGCGGCATTTTCTGGATGGTCGTAATGGCTGAAGCTTACGAGGATCGCTATTTCAAAACTGCGGATGGCCTGCGTCTCTACTACCGTGACTATGCGGGGCCGTCGGACAAGGTGCCGGTGCTTTGCCTGCCGGGGCTGACGCGCAACAGCCGCGACTTTGCAGCGCTGGCGGGCTGGCTGTCCGCAGAGCGGCGCGTTATCTGCCCGGAGTTTCGTGGCCGAGGCAGGTCCGATTACGATCCGGAGTGGAGAAATTATCATCCGGCGCAGTACGCGACGGACACCTGGGGCCTGCTCGACGAACTTGCAATCGAACGAGTGGCGCTGATCGGAACGTCGCTGGGTGGCTGGATGACGATGCTGATGAGCCACCAGCAGGGGAGCAGAATTGTCGCGGCGGTCATGAACGACATCGGCCCGGAAGCGAATCCGGAAGGCATCGCCAGGGTAACGGCCGGAGCCGGCCGGCTCGACAGGGTGGCGACATTCGACGACGCTGTCGACCAGGTGAAGATCTATTACGACATTGCTTTTCCGGACTGGAACGACGAGCAATGGCGCGCATATACCGAGACCACGTATCGGCAGACCGATGATGGTGGCTTCGACCTCAATTTCGACCGCAACATCGGTCATGCAGCTCGCGAAGGCGTCTCCGGACTCACGGTCGAGCCCTGGGAATTGTTCGAAAGCCTGCGCGACGTGCCGACCCTGGTCATACATGGCGAGCTGTCGGACATCCTGACCGAAGACATCATTTTGAAGATGCAGCAACGCAAACCTGACCTGCGCGTTACGAGCGTCAGCAACCGTGGACATGCACCACTGCTCGATGAGAAGGAGGCCGTCGATGCCATCGCGACATTCATACAAGCACTGTAAGCACAGCCTGGGCGTTGTCTGCATGGCCTTGCTCTGCATTGCGGCTTGCGGAGACCGCAGTCAACAAACAGCGGATTCAATACCAGCTGTTGAGTACGACGCGGCGCTCCGGAGTCGCATCTCGGTAGCCGGCGTTTCATCGGGTGCTTACATGGCCGTGCAGGCGCAAGTCGCCTATGCGGACAAAATCGGTGGCGTCGCGGCGGTTGCCGGCGGCCCGTATCACTGCGCCGCGGGTGACGTCAAAACCGCTCTGGGAGGTTGCATGACGGGCGTGGACCTTAGTGCGGACCCGATGATCAGCTTTGCAAAAGACGCGGCGTCTGCAGGGACGATCGCGCCGATGGACGTGATGCAGGACGCCCGGGTCTGGATCTTCCACAGCCCGGCCGACGCAGTCGTGTCGCCACGGGCCGGCGCGGTGCTTGCCGACTTCTACAAGGCCTTTGTTTCCGCGGAAAACATCGGGGTTGTTAATGAGGTTGAGTCGGCGCATGGCTGGGCAACTGTTGACGCCGGTATCGCCTGTAGCGAGCAGGGCGGTGACTACATCAATGCCTGCAATTACGACACAGCCGGTGAATCGCTACGCCACCTTCACGGTGACCTGCAGCCGCCAGCGAAGCAGGCGGTGAACGACAACCTGATCGCCGTCGACCTCTCGCGATTTTTCGGTTCGGGCAGCCACATAGCCGACGCAGGTATCGCTTACGTGCCGTCCGAATGTCGTCCGGCTGCCGCCGATTGCCGCCTGCACGTCGTATTCCACGGCTGTGTTCAGGGCGCCGAGTTCCTGGAGGATCGATTCGTACGGCAGTCCGGCTTCAATGAGTGGGCGGAAACGAATCGCATCGTTGTTGTTTATCCGCAGCTGGAGTCCAGCCTGTTCAACCCGAAAGGCTGCTGGGACTGGTGGGGCTACACGGATGATGACTACGATTTGAGGAGCGGCAAGCAAGTCGCGGGCACAAGCGCGATCATCGACGCGTTCGCATCGGGTACACTGCTGCAAGGACAGACTGCGCCTTAACGTTGACCTCGTTACTGCAAAAAGACATGCGGCCGATGCTCCGGCATGTGGCCGGAAGCGTTCGGGATCTCTCGCCGATCGTGCTCGTTATCGCGTTCTTTCAGTATTTCATCCTGCAGGCGCCGCTTGCGAACGCCATGGGCCTCGTCGGGGGCGCCTTGATTGTGCTGCTGGGTCTGACCCTGTTTGTGTACGGTCTCGAACTGGCGTTGTTTCCCATTGGCGAGTCCCTGGCTTTCGATCTGGCACGCAAAGGCAGCGTGTTCTGGCTCCTGACCTTCGCATTCCTGCTGGGTTTCGGCACAACCGTCGCTGAGCCGGCGCTGACAGCAGTCGCGAACGAGGCGTCCCAGGTGGCCGCGGCAGCGGGGGCCATCGAGGATACGGCGGCAGCCCGGGCGAATTATGTTTTCGGGCTGCGCGTGACCGTGGCACTGTCTGTAGGCGTTGCGCTTATCGTCGGCGTGTTGCGCATCTTGCTGGGCTGGTCGTTGCCCATGATGATCATCATCGGTTACGCCATGGTCATCGCCATGACCACAGTTGCCCCTCCCGAAATCGTCGGTATCGCCTATGACTCCGGTGGCGTGACGACATCGACGGTCACCGTACCGCTTGTTGCCGCACTGGGCGTCGGCATGGCCTCGTCATTGCGTGATCGCAACCCGATGACGGACGGCTTCGGGCTCATCGCTTTCGCCTCATTGTCGCCGATGATCTTCGTCATGGCGTACGGGAGCATCGTCGCGTGGAACTGATTCGCACGGGTCTCGCAACGTTGTTGTCGACATCCGGCGACGTGCTGCCCATTGTGATATTCATCGGCATATTCCAGGTGTTCGTCATTCGCCGGCCTCTCAGGAATTTGCGGCGGCTGCTGGCCGGGCTCGCCTTCACGATACTGGGCCTGGGCCTGTTTCTCATCGGGCTCGAGCAGGCATTGTTTCCGCTCGGCCGCCTGATGGCACAGCAACTGACCGATCCGGCGTTCCTGACGGGCGGCGCCGTCGACGTGGTGATCGACTGGCGTGCCTACACGTGGGTCTATGTGTTCGCGCTGGCGATCGGTTTTTCGACAGCGATCGCCGAGCCGGCACTGCTCGCTGTGGCGATGAAGGCCAACGAAACGTCGGGCGGCGCGATCAGTGTGTGGGGGCTGCGTGTGGCCGTGGCGATCGGTGTGGCGGTCGGCGTTAGCCTCGGCTGCTTCCGCATCATCACCGGCCTGCCGCTGCAGGCGTTCATTCTCGTTGGCTACATCTTCGTCGTCATCCAGACAATCTGGGCGCCCCGTTTGATTATCCCGCTGGCCTACGATTCCGGTGGTGTCGCGACATCGACAGTGACGGTACCCCTCGTGACGGCGCTCGGTCTCGGTCTAGCGGAAACCGTGCCAGGCCGCAGTCCGCTGCTCGACGGATTCGGACTGGTCGCGTTCGCCGCCCTGTTCGCAGTCATCGCCGTGCTGAGTTATGCACAACTCACGGCACTCAGAGACCGATTCGATACCTCGCGCAAAAAGAAGGGTCGAAATCATGCAGAATCAATTCCTCAGGAGGAAAGCTGATGCAATTCAAGCTACTGATCGTGTTCGTGGAGGACTCGAAATCGGAAGCGATTATCGAAGCCGCCCGTAACGCAGGTGCGACGGGTTGTACCGTCATCAATCATGCACGCGGCGAAGGCTACGAAGCCCACAAGAGTTTCTTCGGATTGTCGCTGACATCTCAGACCGACGTCGTCATGCTATTGGTCGAACGGCATCTGTGCCGCGACATCCTTGAAAAAATCGGAACGGTCGGCGAGTTTGACGCGACGCCCGGTACCGGTATTGTGGTTCAACTCGATGTCGAGGATGCACTCGGCGTCATGCGCCAGGCTGAAGAACTGGCAGAAATCGTGGAGGAGCAGTTATGAGCTTGCCTGCCTATATCCCCGTGCGTCAGGTCATGCGCAAGGAAGTTACTTTCGTCAATGGCCGAACGGACGTATTCGAGGCGCTGCGGATCATGAAGAGAGTCAAGGCAACCTGCCTGATCGTCGAGAAGCGGCACGAGAACGATGAATACGGGATGCTGGTGTTCTCCGACATCGCGAAAGAGGTTCTCGCAAAGGACCGTGCGCCGGAACGGGTCAATGTCTACGAGATCATGGCGAAACCCATTATTGCGATCCGGCCCGGCATGGACGTCCGTTATTGCGCGAGGCTGTTCGACCATTTCGGCATTAGTCATGCGCCCGTTATTGAGAACGACGAGGTCGTCGGAATTGTGAGTTACTACTTGCTGGTACTCGAGGGGTTGCCGAACCTCGACTGAGTATTGCTGCACCTTGTGAAGTACTAAAGTAAATAAAAACAAAGAGTTACATGTCGTTTCGGATGACCCGAAATGACCAACGAACAGGGTGTTCTGACAAGAGCCTGAGCCCCCGTATCCGGATCATAAGCGTCACTGCCGAACCATCGGCTCTGACGGGAAACGGATAAATGGACAGACAAAATGACAATGAGCGCCGGCGTTACGGTTGGGTTTGGGTCTGGGGTGCACTGTTCGTATTCATGGCGCTCGAGGTTGCGAGACTGTCATGAACAATCGCAACGCGAAGCTCCGGGTTTACGAGGAAAGCAACCGCGACGTCGTGCCGCCGTTCCTGATTGGGGAAGTAGCGGGCAGTCTGTCGATAGCTGCGGATCGTGATCAACTGCAGTTATTCGCGGAAACGATACTCGACTGGCTCGCTCGCACCGAGCAGGCGGACGGGGCAACTGTTTACAGATTTTCGCCGGGAAATGGTACGACCGGCTAGGGCATAATTGCCGGATTTATTCTGGAGTTCACGATGATATCGGGCTTATTCAACCAGGCCGTCGTTGCCACAATGCCATTGGTCCCGCGTTCCCTGATCTGGCGGTTCTCACAGCGGTATATCGCCGGTACGAGCCTGGATGACGCCTGCCGCACCGTACGCGAACTCAATGACGCAAATTGCACGGGAACCCTTGACGTGCTGGGCGAGGACAGCACCAGCGAAGAGCAGGTCGAGGCCGCTGTCGATGAATACCTGAAAGCGATCCGTGATATCGAGACACACTCGCTGCGCTGCGGGGTGTCGGTCAAGCTCTCCGAAATGGGACTGCGATTCGATGTCCCGCGATGCCGGCAGGCGATACACACGCTGACCTCGAGCGCGAAACAGCACGGCAGATTTCTGCGTATCGACATGGAGGATTCGAGTGTGACGACGGTGACGCTCGACATTTACCGCCAGCTCAGGCAGGAGTTCGACAATGTCGGTATCGTCATTCAGTCCTGCCTGCGGCGCAGTGAACAGGACATTGCAGACGTGCTGGACGAGGGGCCGACCAACGTGCGCCTGTGCAAAGGGATCTACATCGAGCCCGAGGACATCGCCTTCGTCGATGCCGATGGAATTCGCGGTTCTTATAACAGCCTGCTGGAGCAGCTCTTCGACGGCGGTGCGACTCGCGTCGCTATCGCGACCCACGATCCGGCCCTGGTCGCCTATGCCGAGGACATGATCGACAAAATGGGCGTCGCCAGGGACCGCTACGAATTCCAGATGCTGTTGGGTGTCGCCGGTACCTTGCGGCGAGAACTGGTTGCGAAAGGTCACCCGTTACGGGTCTATGTGCCGTACGGCGAGCTCTGGTATGCGTATTCGCTACGGCGCCTGCGAGAAAATCCGAATATTGCGGGGCACATAGTCAGGAATCTATTCAGCCGCAGCTGAAGTGAGTGGTCGGGGTAACTGGAGTCGAACCAGCGACCTCTACGTCCCGAACGTAGCGCTCTACCAGGCTGAGCTATACCCCGTTTGTCGTGGTCAGGAGCGGCGCCGGACCGAGAAATCGGCGATGGCGATGAGAGCCTCTTTGTAGTCCGAGTCGGGAATTTCGGACAGGGCGCCTATCGCCTGGTCAGCGGCCTCCTGAGCGCGCGCCGCAGTGTACTGGAGGGCCCCGGTGGATTCAATGACTGACTGGATACGTTGGAGGTCGTTCAGCCCGCCCTCGAGAATCGCATTGCGGATCAGGTCACGTTGCTCGGCGCTACCTTCGCGCATTGCGTGTATCAGCGGCAGCGTCGCCTTGCCTTCCGCCAGGTCGTCACCGAGATTTTTGCCGAGTTCATCCGGCGACGCGTCGAAATCCAGCGCGTCGTCAATGAGTTGAAAGGCCGTGCCGAGACTGCGGCCATATTCAATCATTGCGGCTTCTTCAGCATCCGTTCGCCCGGCAAGTACTGCGGCAATCTGTGCACCAGCTTCAAAAAGCCGCGCTGTCTTGCGATAGATCACCTGCCGGTAGGCTTCCTCGGTCGTGTCCGGGTCGTGTACGTTCATGAGCTGCATGACTTCGCCGGCGGCGATCGTATTTGTGGCATCCGCGAGAATCCGCATGACACGCATGCTGTCCATATCGACCATCATCTGAAATGCACGCGAGTACAGGAAATCACCGACCAGTACGCTCGCCTGGTTTCCGAACACCGTGTTGGCCGAGTCCTTGCCGCGCCGTCGTGACGACGAATCGACGACATCGTCATGCAACAGCGTGGCAGTGTGGATGAACTCGATGGTTGCCGCGGCGCGGACATGCTGTTCGCCCTCGTAGTCGAAGGCGCGGGCTGCGAGAAGGACGATGAGCGGGCGCAACCGCTTGCCGCCGCTGGCAACGATGTAGCGGGACACCTGGGACACCAGGGCGACATCGCTCTCGAGACTGCTCGATACCAGGTGATCGACGGCCTGCATGTCGTCCCGGGCGAGGGCGCTGACGGCGTCGAAGGAGGGGGTTTCGAGGGTTTTTTCTGCCGCGTGCATTACAGCGCGATAATGCCTGAAAGAGCCCCGCTAATCGACCCGCACCGGCCCATTTGCGGTATCATTGCCCGGTTCGCAAGCCTTTGAAATGCAGCCAAATTTTGCGGGCGCCGGACGTTGACCCGGAGCAGGGGAATCTATAGAATTCCCGCTCTTTTGCGACGGTCGCCCCGGCGAGAGATCGCTACCCGATCCGAGGCACTCGTAAAAAATACTTAATTCTCAGTAAGTTGCGTGAAAAGCGGCTTACGCAACGGAGTAAATACGATGTATGCGGTTTTTCGTACCGGCGGCAAACAGTACCGCGCGGCAAAGGGCGATGTCCTGCGTCTCGAGAAAATCGAGGCGGACGAAGGCGCCACGGTCCAGTTTGACGAGGTTCTCCTGGTTGGTGAGGGCAGCGACATCAAGGTCGGCACGCCGCTACTGGATGGCGGCTCCGTTAGTGGCAAGGTGCTGAGTCAGGGAAAGACGAAGAAGGTCAATGTCGTCAAGTTCAAGCGGCGCCAGAACTACCTGCGGCAGGGTTCGCATCGCCAGTTCTACACCGAGGTGGAGATCACTGACATCAAGGCGACGGGTACCAAAAAAGCGGCGCCCAAGAGTGAAGATGCCGCCAAGCCGGCCGCGAAGAAAGTAGCCAAGAAGACGGCCGCGAAAAAACCCGCTGCGAAGAAAAAGGCGGCGAAGAAAGCAGCTGCGAAGACTTCAGCTACGAAGAAATCCAGCACCAAGAAGACGGCCGCCAGGAAGAAGGCGAGCAAAAAAACGTCTTAACAGAACAGGTACAGACAAATGGCACATAAAAAGGCAGGCGGCAGCAGTAAGAACGGCCGCGATTCAGAGAGTAAACGCTTAGGCGTCAAGATTTTCGGCGGCCAGGCAGTCGTTGCTGGGAATATCATTGTGCGCCAGCGCGGCACCCGGTTTCACGCGGGCGTCAATGTCGGCCTCGGTCGTGACCATACGCTGTTCGCGAAAAAAGACGGCCAGGTCAAGTTCGAGAAAAAAGGCCCGAAGAGCCGCCAGTTCGTCAGCGTCGTCTAAGAAAATAGGGTCAGAGTCACATTTCCCTGGGCGGGGACGACCCCGCCCAGGGAAATGTGACTCTGACCCTATTTTTTTATGAAATTCGTCGACGAAGCAACTATCCGCACCCAGGCAGGCAATGGCGGTCATGGCTGCCTGAGTTTCCGGCGCGAGAAATACGTCGAGAGAGGCGGGCCCGACGGTGGCGATGGTGGCCACGGTGGCAGCGTCTACCTGGTGGCGGACGCCGCCATGAACACACTGGCCGACTTTCGCGTCGCGCGAAAATTCAGGGCGGAAAGCGGGCAAGGTGGCTCCGGTCGTAACAAGACCGGCCGGTCCGGTGATGATCTCGAGGTCAAGGTTCCCTGCGGCACGGTTGTACACGATGTCGACACCGGCGAACTTATCTGTGACCTGACCGAGAGTGGCCAGCGACAAATGGTCGCCGAAGGCGGCCGCGGCGGACTCGGCAATACGCGCTTCAAGAGCAGCACGAACCGAGCCCCGAGAAAGATCACAAATGGTACGCAAGGCGAAGGTCGTCACCTGCAGCTCGAACTGAAGGTGCTCGCGGACGTCGGACTCCTGGGAATGCCGAACGCGGGCAAGTCCACATTGATCAGCGCGATGTCGCAGGCCAGGCCGCGCATTGCAGATTATCCGTTCACGACCCTGCACCCGAATCTCGGCGTCGTCCGCGTGGGGATGCTGCAGAGTTTCGTCATGGCCGACATTCCCGGCCTCATTGAGGGCGCCGCCGAAGGTGCCGGGCTCGGTATCCAGTTCCTGCGCCACCTGCAGCGCACGGGACTGCTGCTGCATCTCGTCGACATAGCGCCGATCGACGCGTCGGTCGATCCTGCGGAGTCAGTACGGGCACTGGAACGCGAACTGGCGAGCTTCTCGGAGGAACTTGCCGCAAAACCGCGCTGGTTGGTTATCAACAAGATCGACTTGCTCGATGACGAGTCACTGGCACTGGCAAGAGACGATCTGCTGCAAAAGCTGGACTGGAACGGGCAGGTGTTCGAGGTTAGCGCCGCAACGGGCGAGGGTACCGAGGCGCTCGGTCACGCCATCATGCAGGAACTCGAGGCTTCCAACGAGGCGGCCCTTGCTGAGGCTTGACCGCCGCGCGGCGGGAATTGCCAGAAACAGGGGTCAGTCAGACAAAAAAATGCCGCCTTGAAGGCGGCATCTTCATATTCGTTGGACGGCAGTCTCAGACCGCAAGCGCCTTGACGCGCTTGTTCATGCGGCTCTTGTGCCTGGCGGCCTTGTTCTTGTTGACAATGCCCTTGTTGACCATGCTGTCGATGACCGGTACAGCGGCTTTATATGCCGCTTGTGCGGCATCCTTGTCGCCGGCGTCACAGGCCTTGATGACGTCCTTGATCCTGGTGCGCATGCTCGAACGCAGCCCCATGTTGTGCTTGCGGGTTTTTTCCGCCTGCCGGGCGCGTTTCTGTGCTGACTTGATGTTAGCCACTGTTTTTTCCGTGTCCTGCTCTCAAAGAGCCGCGTATTATTCGTGCCTGAGGGGGGAATGTCAACGCCTAAATGGCGCCTCTGACCGCCCCGGAACGTGATAGCTAAATGCCTGATTCCATGAATTTTCTGGGCTAAACTCGGCAGCCTTATGACGACCGAAAAAGAAGTCCCCGAGGGCTCCTCGCCCGGTGCCGGTGGGCACGCGCAGGGCCTGTCGGGACAGCGCCTGATAGCGAAGACCTCGGTCGTCAGCGGGATGACCCTGCTGTCGCGCATCCTGGGGCTCGTCCGCGACGTCGTATTCGCCAGGTTTTTCGGCGCGTCGCTCGTCATGGACGCGTTCCTGGTGGCCAACCGCATCCCGAACATGCTGCGGCGATTCTTCGCTGAAGGCGAGTTTTCCCAGGGTTTCGTGCCGGTCATGGCCCGCTACCGTGAGCGCTACGACCACGAGGACGCCCGTGAGTTTGTCGACTCGGTGGCCGGGACATTTGGCCTGATCCTGTTTCTCGTCACGCTGGCGGGTGTCATTGCCGCACCGCTCCTGGTGGCCATCGTCGCGCCCGGATTCATCGGTCAGGACGGACGCTTCGAGCTCGCGACGCTGATGCTGCGATTTACGTTTCCGTACCTGTTTTTCGTCTCCCTGACGGCATTCGCGGGCGGCATCCTGAATACCTACGGGCGCTTCGGCGTGCCGGCGTTTACGCCCGTCATCCTGAATGTCGTCCTGATCGCAGGGGCGATCTGGCTGGCGCCGCTGCTCGAGGAACCCGGTATGGCGCTGGCCTACGCGGTTTTCGTCGCCGGCCTGTTCCAGTTGCTGTTCCAGGTGCCGTTCCTGATGCGCATTCGCGCGCTGCCGCGGCCCCGGTGGGCCCTCCACCACGAGGGCGTCAAGCGCGTCACGAAACTGATGCTGCCGGCGATCTTCGGCTCGTCCGTGGCACAGATCAACGTCCTGCTGGGCGGCATCATCGCGTCGATGCTGGGCGTCGGCAAGATCAGCTGGCTCTATTTCTCCGACCGACTCATGGAATTTCCGTTGGGGCTCTTTGGTATTGCGCTCGCCACCGTAACGTTGCCCTATCTCTCGCGGCAGGCTGCCAACGAGTCGCTTGACGAGTTCGCCGACACGCTCGACTGGTCGATGAAGCTCGTGTTGCTGATCGCCGTACCGGCTGCCATCGGACTCATCGTGCTGGCCGAGCCGCTGGTTGCGACCATTTTCTACGGCGGTGTCTTCACGGCGACCGATGTAGAGCTGACCGCGCTGGCGTTGCAGGCGTTCGCCCTCGGTTTGATCGGATTTTCCTACGTCAAGATACTGGCGCCGGCGTATTTCGCTCGCGAGGATACTCGGACGCCGGTGCGTGTCGGGTTGATCGCACTGGCAGTCAATCTCGTCTTGAGCGTGTCATTCGCGTGGTACCTGACGAGCATCGGCTTCGAAGGCACGCATGCGGGCCTCGCGCTCGCGATCTCTATTGCTGCGTTGCTGAACGCGGTGCTGTTGTATCGTGGCCTGCGTCGGGACGGCGTGGCCAGGCACGGTAAAGGATGGTTATGGCTCCTGGGCCGTGTATCGATCGCCAACGCCGTCATGTGGGTTGTGCTCGAGCAGTTGCAGCGGCCCGGCAGCTGGTGGCTCCAGGTCGGTATATTCGACCGTATATCCTGGCTGTCCGTGTCGATCGTCGCCGGTGCGAGTGCGTATTTCGTCGTCTTGCTGGTCCTCGGCATGCGTGTCGGGGACTTTCGCCTGAGGCAGAATTGACATGCGCCTCGTGAGACACCTCGATGACCTCCCGTACCCCGGACTCGATGTCGGCAGCATCGTCACAATCGGTGCCTACGACGGTTTGCATCTCGGTCACCAGAAGTTGCTCGATCGAGTAACCGGGTTTGCGGATCAACACGATCTTACTTCTGTCGTAATGAGTTTCGAGCCGACGCCGAAGGAGTTCCTGGCCGGGTCGAGTCCGCCTGCCAGACTGATGCGTTTTCGCGAGAAATTCGAGAGCCTGGCATCTCGTGGCATCGATCTGTTCTACTGTCCTCGCTTCGCGGCACCGATGCGCGATATTGCGGCGCCGGACTTCATCCGCCGCATCCTCATCCACGGGCTCAATGCACGCTACGTGGTCGTTGGGGATGACTTTCAATTCGCACGCCGACGCGAAGGCACCATCGAGCAACTGCAGCAGACATCTTCAGTCCTCGGGTTTTCCGTTGAGCAAGTACCGAGTGTCATCGTCGACGGAGTGCGCGTCAGTAGCACGGCGATTCGAGAGGCGCTCGGTACCGGCAACATGGAACATGCGACTGCGTTGCTCGGCCGCCCGTACCGGATGTCCGGCAAGATCGTCAAAGGTGACAGTGTCGGCCGAACGCTCGGCTATCCGACTGCGAATGTCGACCTGCGCAGGCGGCAGAGTGCCGTGATGGGCGTCTTCGCAGCGCGCGTACACGGGCTGAGCGGCGGCGCCCGGGATGCCGTCGCGAGCGTCGGTTCGCGACCGACATTCGATGGCACCAAACCTATCCTGGAAGTGCACCTGTTTGACTTTGATGAGGATATTTACGGCGAATACATTCACATCGATTTCATAGGGTGGCTGAGAGAGCAACAGAAATTCGGGGAAGTCGACGCATTGGTTGCGCAGATGCACGTCGATGCAGACAATGCGAAGACTGTTCTTGCAGCGAGCTCGTGAGAGGAATCAGAGTTTGGAACTGAGTCAGGGCGCAAGGCGCTTCATTATCTGGATGTTCATCGTCTGTGCCATCGTGCTGGCAGACCAGATGACCAAGTGGGCGATCATCCGCTGGGTGCCGCTATACGGCAGTGTGCCCATTAATGACTTCATTAACCTGACGCACCAGCAGAATGCCGGCGCGGCCTTCAGCTTCCTGGCCGGTGCGTCTGGCTGGCAGCGCTGGTTTTTTGTGCTCCTGGCAACGGTCGTCAGCGCAGTGCTGGCCGTATGGCTGTGGCGCATTCGGGATGAAGGTCACGTGCTACTCGCGGGCGGATTGACGTTGGTGCTGGGCGGCGCGATGGGCAACCTGATCGACCGTATCCGGCTCGGCTATGTGACGGACTTCATCCAGGTCTGGTTCGGTAGCTGGGCGTTCCCGTCCTTCAACGTGGCGGATTCCGCGATCACTGTCGGGGCGGCATTGCTGATTATCGACTCGCTGTTTCTATCGGGCAAAGAAAAGGCGGCGCCCGAAGAGGCACCGCCTGAGTCGTAGTCTGTCACGCGCTTGCGCGCGCTCCCGCTCTATCGAGTTCGAATCCAGCAATCGGCATCCGGGTTTGACACTCTCGTGCCACGACCATCGATCGTAAACAACCCGCACTTGGCGGCTTCGGCGCCGCCCATGTTGTACACGGCCTGGGCGCTGAAATTGGCAGCGTTGCAGGCTGTGACGTCAACGGTATAGGAGCCCGAATCGGTCACGAAACCGCCGGCAACCGGGAACGCGAGCTGTGTCATGTCGCAGGTGAAGGTATTGTTCTGCAAATAGAAGCGTTCCTGGTTGGTCGCTATTCTCAGTAACGCCGCCTTCGCCTCATTGCGCTTGGCCCGTGCTGCGAACTCACGGTAATTGGGATACGCGATGACTGCCAGGAAACCGATGATCACAACGACGATCATCAGTTCCAGGAGCGTGATACCACGCATTTTCTTGTACATGCTTGCGTACATTCTTCCGCGCATGAATTTCTCCGTCTTGTCAGACATTGCTACTGGATACCATCCTGCGTCCAGAGCGTCCTGACCGGTTGATTTGTAAAATTCGGGTCAAAACACTCCACGCCGATGCAAGCGACTGGACGAGGCCTGCATTCCTCGCCCTTGCAATTGTCCGGATCCCAGTGTGCCGGGAACAAGAACACGGGCTGCGGTGCAATACCCCCTTGCTCAAGTCTGCTGACGCGAGCCTCATTAATCGTCTCTTCATCCAATGGAACTGACGATTCGAGTTCAAAAGGCGGATCTCCGTTGTCGACCTTGACCCGGTACAGTCGATTCAGGCTGAGTCCAGCCTGACATGGATCCGATGAGTTCGTGCGCGCCTCAAATGATACAAAATATACAGTATCGTCAAATGTCCGTGCTGTGGAAAGGACCTTCTCAGTGGCAGGCAGCGTCAGTTTCCAACCGTCCCCGCCAGCCGGGATCACGGTGCCGATCTGGCCGGATACCTCCGCCATGTCATCGTCTGTCGCAATCCGGTAACCATCGTACTCGGCTTGCGTCAGATGATTGAAGACATTCGAGTCGCGATAGGAGTAAAAGCGATCGGCCGCACTATTGTCCAGCGGATGCGCCCGGTACCCGCTACCAATATTTACGGCCAGATAATGTCGATTCTGCTTCTTGTCCTTGAACATCGCTACGTCAGGCGTTGCGTAGAAGCGTCTCGTATCTGCCGCAGACGGTGAACCCAGTCCCTCGGCGCCAAATTGTGCAATGACACCACCGGCGACCAGCTTGTCAGGCGATTTGCCATTCGTGATGTCGAAACGCCATACCTGGCCGCCCATATCGGAGGCATACATGCGGTCGGCGAAACCATCACCACTCATATCGATGACCCGGACGGCAGTCGGAATCGCACGCGTCATCCGGCTCGCCGTAAGGTCTGCGCCGCTGTCACGACCGGCACGCCAAATCGGTTCTCCGGTTTCGAGATCCAGCATGAAAATACCTGCACCCTCGACATCCGGAGCAGTCGGATGTGCGGGCGCGTCGTGTGCCGTATCGTATCCGGCGCCCATTACCAGCACGGCTTTCTGCGGACTTTTCTGCAAAGAGCTGTTTACGTCAATCTTCGCGACGCTGGGTGACGACCAGGTTTGGCCGAATTCCTGATAGCTCTTCATCCACTTGAGTGAAGGCCGGTTAGGGTCAGATACGTCTACCAGGTAAACGTTATCGCCACCGCGGCGCATGCCGAATACGACGTAAACAAAGTCAGTCGTGAGATCAATGACACCGTCTTCGTTCTGGTCGTACACAACCGGTATTACGTCCCCGTCGATTCCATAGTTCTTGAAATCGACATTTTCGTTGTAATAGAGGTCGGCGAGGTTCGGCAGAAGCTCGTGCGGAATGAATGCCCACTTCTCCTCGCCTGATTCACCATTCAGCGCATGCAGATAACCGTCATTCGTTGCGGTAAACACAACAGTATCGATTGTGCCGTTTGCATCTCCATACACGACAGCTGCAGGCTGGGAGTGCAGGGAGTCACCCATCCTCTTGCGAACGGTCGTCGAGGGATCGTTATCCTCGTCTTTGACGTCGACGCCCCGCGCCCAGTCAATAAGGTCCGCCTTGCTTGGTTCGCCAGCGACTCCCTTCAGACCCAAATCCGAAAGTTGAAATGCTCCACTATTCCCGGGATGCAACAGGTTCCCCGCTGTTGCCAGGTCGCCCATCGAGATGTTTGTAAACACGCGACGGATTTCCGGGGCCGGTAGCCTGCTGGCGGCACCTGCCTGAAGCACGTTGGCGCCGTCCGGTTGCGGCTGGTCCGACCAGATGTTTTTTGCGTTGTCGTCGAAGAACCCGGTGTTCGGGTCGATCGCGTGATTGTCGTTCGCATCCCGAATCTCGCCTTCCTTGATCGAATACTTCTTCATGTTCCCGGGCCAACGCATTTCATCAGTTGCGCGAAACACGGAGACATACAGATCATTCAGATTCTGTGTTCGATTGTAGGCGTTGACGGCAACTGCCGGCGCCGTGAACGAGATATCGCGATCGAAGATATTCGTGACGATATCTGTAAGGGCGGCAGTCAAAGACTTGACGTCGGATGCCAGGTAGTACTCGCCGCCTCCTAGTGTTGCCGTGTCTTTCAGAATGGGCAGGTCGACGGTGAATCCGATCGTGTAGGTTGTAACGTTCTGATCGCCGGGAACCAGCGGGTTGATGTCAGTGTTTTGCAGGTAATGTGCAATGTCATCGAGGCATGCGCCGCTGTTGTTGCTGCCCGTGCAGGTGCCGCGGCCTGTTGCTGCAGCGAAGTCCGGAAGTGCCGGTACCTTGTAGTAAGCATCCGTATCACGAGTTGGCTCACCATCGGTCAGCAGTACAACAAAATTCTTCGCGCAGGCGTATTCAGCCGGATGTTTGTAAATCATCGGATCCGATGAAATCAGTGCGTCGTTATCGGTGCTGCTCGAGCCACCGTAGTAGGCCGGCATCCCGCGCCAGTACCGTGCCGCTTCGTACATCGTCTCGGACAGCGGCGTCCAGCCGCTAGCAGGAATGTTGTCTACGACGTTGTCAGCTGCCACGCGATTGCTGTCGAGATCCTTGATACCGTGAATCACGGGTCCGCCCTGCTCGTAGTTGAAGCGCATGAAGCCAACGTTGACGTTATTGACCGAACCGAGCACGTTCTTCGTCACCGCTTTCACGATCTTGGTGCGGCTCATGCTTGTCCCTGGCGGGTTATGAAACCAGTTCAGGTAGTTACTGTCGTAGACGGTGATGATCTGATGAGTGGGTCTTGAACCCCAATCGACTTCGAGATTCGGGTCAGATGTATACGCCGGGCGGTTGGTGCCAGCCTGCGCGTAGGGTTCGGTGACGGCGTTGGCGCCATAGCCGTGCAAACCGGAGTCGGCCTTGCACTCAACGGCTTTGCTCTTTTGCTTGCGACTCAGCGTACGCCACTTCCAGCGTCCCTTGTTGTTCTGGCGATACATCGCCATCGTATCGGTGTAAGAGCCTGAGGCGCGCGCCTGGGTAATACCCTGTGCGCAGACGAATGCGTCCTTGTCGAACTGGTATTCGTTCTCGTACTCGTTCTTACAGCTCGGAATCGATGAACTGGTATTCCAGTAGTAACGATCGGACTCGCAGGGACCCGAATAAGCGCTATTCGGATCGTACGGTTCCTGGCTGCTCTCGACTGTGGTCATTGACCCCGAAGAGTCGATGATGAAGAGAATATTCGGCTTTGCGGCGTTACTCGCACCTGGTGTCGATATCAACAGCTCGACGTCGTCCGCAACAGCGGGCGATCCAACGATCAGCGTGAGTATCAGTCCAGCACCGGCCCAAACGAAGTGCTTCTTGGACATGAACATGTGTCCTTACCTCTTGTGTCTATCCGTGACCTAATCGCTCAATCAGCCACAAGAAATCGTTACTGTGAAACCTCCAGGCTTACTAATGTGTTGTTTTTAGTGTCATAGCTAACCAGTGCATAGCCGTCATCGCTCTGACGGATTGTGGGAAACAACTTCCTGAAGTCTTCCCATTTGACAGTCGCACCATCGATGACGAATTTCGTCCCCGGTGTCACGCGGACACGCTTGCTGTCCTTGTCGCATTCTTCCGCGCAGGGACGAAACGTCATCATGCCGTTGTTGGACGCGGGCAAGGTGATATTCGACGGTGCTGTTTCGACAGCATTCACCAGCGTCTCTATCTGAGCAAACGCAGGCTGCAACGCTGCGACCGCAGCAATCAGAACCACGAGTCTATGTGTATTCATGATTATTGAATCCCATCCTGTGTCCAAAGCGTACGAACCGGGAAGTTAGGGAAACCGGGGTCGAAACACTCGACACCGATACAGCCGATCGGCGGCGGCGAACAGTCGTCGCCCGTGCAGCTCGGATCGGGGCTCGGGAAGAGGAACGCTGGTGACGGTGCGATACCGCCCTGTGCCAGGTCCTGGACGCGTTCGTTGTCTTCCTCACCGGCGACAATAGTGCTGAGATCGACCAGCGGGTCACCGTTCATTACTGCGACACGATAGAGGAAGTTGCGCCCGGCACCTGCTGCACAGGTCGCCGCACCAGTGGAATCCGGCGAGAACGCCACGAAAAAGACCTCGTTGTTGAACGTCACCGAGTCGGTGAAGACCTTCTGGTCCGCAGGCAGCGTGAACTTCCAGCCGCGCTGGTTCGGCCCAATGATCGTGCCAACCTGGCCACTGATCTCGACAAGTTCGGAATCGACAACCGGCGAGAACGAGTCGTGCTCCGCCTGCGTCATCTGGTTGAACACGTTCTTGTCCCGAATCGAGTAGAAACGGTCGGTGTTAGAGTCATCCAGCGGATGCGCACGGTAGCCGCTGCCGATGCTGATGGCTATAAAGCGGCGATTCTGTGCGTTGTCGTTGAACACCGATACGTCTGGTGCCGCAAAGAAACGTCGGGTATCGGCAACTGTCGGACTTCCGGTACCTTCAGCACCCAACTGCGCGTGGACGCCGCCGGTGACCAGGGCGTTAACTCCAGTGCCACCCGGCGCGTTGCCGCTGTAGATATCGAAGCGGTATAACTGACCGCCCATATCGGATGCATACATGCGGTCGGCAAGGTTATCGCCGTTCAAATCGATTACGCGAATCTGCGTCGCTATGGAGCGAGTCATTCCCGATAACTGCAGGTCTGCAGCGTTGTCGGAACCGGCGCGCCACAATACATTGCCCGACTGCAGGTCGACCATGTAGACGCCTGCACCCTTCGAATCCGCGATTGTCGGATGGTTGATGTTGTCGTGGACATTGTCGAAGCCGCCGCCGAAAACCACGACAGCCTTGTCGATGTTGAGGCCCGGATCGTTCATGTCGACGCGAGCAATCGTCGGCCGCGACCAGGTTTGCCCGAACTCAGGAGCGCTCAGGCGCCATTTGACGACCGGATTGTTCCTGTCCGTGACATCGAGCATGTAATAGGCGCTTCCGCCCCGGCGCATGCCGAACATGACATAGACAAAGTCGCCGTCGACGGGCTCGATGATACCGTCGTTGTCGCGGTCTGCGACGACGGGCACGATATCACCGTCTACGCCATAGAACTTGAATGGCGCTTCGGCATTGATGTAGTACATCGGCAGATTCACGAGGTGCTCTTGCGGTATGAACGACCAGAGTTCCTGGCCAGTGGCGGCATTGACCGCATGCACCGAACCCTGGTTAGTCGCCGTATATACAACCACGTCCGGGTTAGCCGGCGTGCCGCCATACACAACTGCGGCAGGCTGCGAATGCAGGGGATCACCCAACTGCTTGATAACTGTCGTCGCCGGATCCAGGTCCTCGTCGGCAACGTCCTCGCCACGCGTCCAGCGAATGACATCGTCAATAGTCGGCTCACCGGCGGCGCCCGTAAGGCCGAAGTCGGACAGCGCGAACGCAGTTGCGTTTGACGGTGTCAGTGCGTTGGCTCCAACCGTCAGGTTGGGGTCCGCCGAAATGTTGGTGTAAATATTGCGTGACGCAGGAGCCGGCAGGTTTTCGACAACACCACCAGTGGAGACATCGTTACCGTCTGTGCCCAGGGACCAGTAGCTGGCCGCCGAGTCATAAAACGAGCCGGTGTTCGGATCGACGGCCGGTACGTCATTACGGTCGACGATCTGGCCACTCGCAATCCGATACTTCTTGAGGTTACCCGGCCAGCGTATTTTCTCACTCGCCTGAAATGTCGTCAGGTACAGGTCATTCAGGTTCTGAGTTCGGTTGAACGCGTTGACCGCGACTGCGGGCGCCGCGAACGACAGGTTGCGATCCTGGATGTCGTTGACGATCTCGAGCAGTGCAAGCGTCAGGCTCTGCACGTCATCCGCCAGGAAGTAGGTGCCGCCGCCTCGTACCGCCGCCTCTTCGAGAATCGGCAGGTTGATCGCGAAACCGATCGTATGTGTCGTCACCGTCTGCACGCCCGGCAGGTTGGGATCGATGTCGTCACTAAACAGGTACGCGGAGATATCGTCGATGCAGGCGCCGTCCCCGGTGCCGGTACACCCGGCGTAGCCCAGGGTCGTACCCCAGTTCGGCAGTGCGTCCACCAGGCCCGGAGGGTCGGTGTCTTGCGTCGGCTGACCGTCGGTCAAGACGACGTTGAAGTTCTTCGCACAGGCCTTGCTGGTCGGTTGCGCGTAGATTTCGGGAGCCGTCGAGACGAGCGCATTCGGGTCCGTTGGATGCTCGTTGATCAGCTCGCCATAATGAGCGGGTAAGCCACGCCAGTAACGAGCCGACTCGTAGACCGTTTCCGATACCGGCGTATTGCCACCCGACGGGATGCCGTTGATTGTTGCAAGAATACTGGCGCGGTTCGTGTCGAGGTCCATCAGGTCGAGCAGGACAGGGCCGCCGTCGACATTGTTGAAGCGCATGATGCCGACATTGATACCTTCGATCGAGTTCAGGATCGCCGTCGCCGTGTTCTGCACGATATTGATACGCGAATCCATGATGAGGACCGGGTTGCCGATGTAATTCAGGTAGTTACCATCGAAGACCGTAACGGATTGACTCGTCGGCCAGGAACCCCAGTTAACTTCCTCGTCGGCGTCGTCTATAAACGGGGGGCGGTCGCCGCCGCGTTGCGCATAGACGGCGCTTGTATCGACGCCATCACCGTGGTCGCCGCTGTCAGTCGAACATTCGACGATGTCGGTCTCGTTGCCCGGCTCGAGTTTCTGCCAGCGAACGGAATCCGTGATTCCCAGCCAGATACTGAAGATCCCTGAGGCGCCGTCGCGATGTTGCGACATCGTCTTGCGGTAGCTGCCGATACCCTGGATTTGCATGGTTCCCGAGTCGCAGAGGAATGCTGTCTTCAGGATTCGCTTGGTGTTCGTCAGGTCGCAGCTCGGCACGACTTTCTTGTACTCGGTCCAGTAATAGTAGTTCGGGTCGCAGGGTACGGCGCCGCCCACGTACGGCAGCAAGTAGTCGTAGACCTCGCGCGTCTGTTCCTGGTCACCCATACTGCCCGACGAGTCGATGATCAGCATGACGTTGGGAACCTGCTGAACCCGGTCGGGGTTGATAAGCAGGAGCTCGGTATCGTCAGCGATGGCGGGTGTACCGCTGGTCAGAGCCAGCAACAGCCCGGCGCACATCCATGTTGTCTTACGAATAATTCTGTTCATCATTCTGTCCTCAGAAATCCCTGCGAGGGCAATCTATTTGTATTGCCTGAAGATGTGGACCGATACCCTGGTTACACGATCGTTTTCCAGATGGTGCAGGACCGTGACGGCAGTGTTATCGCGCTCCGTCAGTCTCATCACACCACGGCGAAACTTCTCCAGGCGCATGCTCTTTCCGTCCAGGATCCATTGCGTTTCATGATTGACACGCTTGACCATGTAAGGGCAATCGCCACAAGGCTTGAACGCAACTGTCCCGACCTCGTTTTGCGGCAGGCGCAAATCGGACAGCTGAACCTCGTGGGCCTCCTGGATCTGTACAAAATCAGCGGCGACTGGCAGTGCCAGTCCGAGGGTGATGGCGGCTATCAATACTTTGAATTTCATGGGAATACTCCGTTCCTTTACCGCTTACAGCGTCGGCGCCTGGGGCCCGACGACGTAAAAAGCCTGCGTGTGGGTGGCGCTCGAGTCGCGATCCGTGGTTATGCCTGGCGACCTCTCCGAAACTGCGACCGACGTGGCGAGGAAGTGATAGGCGACGACGCCGCCACCGCCCACGCCGAGACTGAACGCCGCGTCCGGTACGAGAGTCGAGTCTTCGTACGCAATCGTGGCCGTTACCTGGTCGTGTGAATTGATGATTTGCGTCACGGTCGTGCCGGCAACGGTGTTGAACTGGCCTTGTCCCAGGGCTGTTTCGAGCCCGGTTTCGGCCGCCTGGAACGCGTTCTCGTAGTTCTGGTCGTTGCGTGCCATGGCGAGTTCGGTCGTTGCCGTGTTCATGCCACTGATGGCAAGTACTGTGATGACGACGAGCAGGAGCAGGCCGACGATGAGCGCGGCACCGGATTGCTTTTTATAAGGGGTTTGCGTGTACATGTTTATTCTCTCAATCAAATTCGCGTATTGCGCAACAGGATCGTTTTCGATACCTGCATACGGCGCACGTCATCCGCGTAGGTGCCAAGGTTGACGTCACCCGGAGCGTAGACGCGCTGGTCATTGACGCCCAACTCGGGCGTCAGACCACGTACTACGAGCCAGATGCGGGCCGTCAGGACGCGCGCGCCCGGGAAATAGCCCGGCGCTTCGGGGTTGTAAATCTGGTCGCCCGGGTTTACGTAGCGGTCGACCGTGTTGTCCTCGTTCATGTCGATGCCGAACTGCACCTGCAGGTTCTCGACACCCGGAGCGATCTCCTGGTCGAAGACCGCTGAATTGATGCCCTGGATGCCCAGGACTTTGCGGCGCAAGGTCGGGATGCCCGGGATCAGGTCCGAATTTGCGTCAACGTAATAGCTCGATACCATAAGGTTGTGCGTCGTGGAATCGGCCACGCTGAACGTCGGTGGCACAATGCCGTCGTCGAAGATCTCGCCCTGGACGCGCGTCGTCTGAATTTGCAGACGGCCGGCCTGCAGCGGCACCGGATTGACTGACGCACGCCGCACTGTCAGCACGTCCGAACTGGCTTGATCGGCATTCTGTGCGGGGCAGGTCAATGCGTAAACGTTGTTGAAGCCATCGACGGGCGTGCCCAGCTCGATTGTCCAGTCTTCGCTGCAATCGAGGGGTACGGAGAGCACATTCGGATTCGGGATACCTTGCAGCGAACGGCCTTCGATAACGAGGGCACGGCTGGTGCGGCCCCAATTGCTCGCCATGCGCAGGTCGGCTTCGATCGTGTCCATCGCGAACTGTGCGGTTTCCTGCACGCGGGCGATCGACTCGTTGATGACGAATGCCTCGCGGCTTTGTGTGTAGATCTGGAGCGCGCCAATCATCAGGAATGATCCGATGGCCAGGGCGACCATAATCTCGACCATCGTCAGACCGTGCTGCTCGCGATAGTGCTGGTTTAGTGTCTTACGCATTGCTATCGCTCCTAAAACGGGTTGACCGGAATCGTGATGACGTAACTCGGCGGCGTACTGACCGCCGTCATTCCCGGCTCATTCCAGCTCACGGTGATGGTGTAAATAGGCGGTGCGACGGTGTCGTCAAACCCGACCACAACGTCACCGGTAGGCAGCGAGTTGACGGCTTGCATGTCCCACACCCAGATGTCGTTGGCGGCCATACCGACCACGTCGCAGTCGATGTTCGCAGCGACGCAGTTATTGTCAGCGCCGATTCCGGCGTAGGCGATACCGGCAGTCGGGTTGGCGCGAATGCGGTCCGCAACGTCGCCGGCAAGTGACACGGCCTGGTGGCGAAACATCGACGTGCGGCCTGCCTGCAGACTTTGCACGTAGAGCCCGGCGATGCCGAGCATGCCCACCGACATGATGACCAGTGCGATCAACACCTCGACTAGAGAAAAACCACTTTGCTTGTTAGTACCGTTCATGACTGGCATCGGTGTCGTTCCTTTCAATCTGATTGCGCTCACGGGCACGCCTGGCCCATGGCAGTTAAAGCGTTTCCGATCATGCCCTTGTCGCGCAGGATCGTTGCGCGCCCGAGCGGGGTGGCGACAAACAGCCGCGAGGCTGAGTTGCCGCCGGCAGCCGTAATGTTGCCGCGGTCATCGCACATGACGACCTGGCTTACCGCCGGATTTCCGCCGACATTGCCGCGGCCAAGCCCTGTTGCCGCGTAGCTGAAAAAGAGAGCATTATTGGCAACGCGCAGGTTGACGCCGCTCTCGGCCGGCGGATGGGCGCGGAGTACGGTCTCGTTGGCGCCGGCGCGCAATATGTCGCCGTCCACATCAACGAAGACGATGTAGCCCTGGTCCCAGGTGCCGCCGTCGCAATCTGCACCAGCACCCAGCGGGTCTGCACTGGCACAAATCGTGATGTTGGTCCTCGCACGAGCCGCTTCGCTGCGCGCCAGGTGAAAGGCAGCGTGCAGGTCGTTGGCCGTGGCCGTCATGCGGCTGTTCTGCGTGAACGACGTCAGATTGGGGATGCCGAACGTCAAAATGACGCCCACAACCAACAATGTGATCATGAGTTCGTAGAGCGTGAAGCCGTGCTGTGTTCGTGTGTCCATGCGCGCAATATAAAGCGTTTGTTCCCGGGCCTTCGGGGTATCCGACAAGCGGTCGGAGACGGCCGACAAGCGGTCCGTTTTCGACCACCCGATTTAACTTAATCCGCACAGGAATAGGGTTCGCCGCGGGGCGTTTTGAGAGCCACCCGGGGACGGCCGGTATAGCTTATGACAAGTGCCTTCGGCGGGATCCGATCGGCCTGGTCGCAGACCACGATTGTGCCGTTGGTAGCACGCTTGACGGTCGCTCTGAGCGTGAATCCACGCCGGTTTGCGGCGATTTTGACGGTTTCCCCGGCCACGTGCCCGTAGAGCACGGGCTCGTCGTCATCGACCTGTGGTGGCTCGTCGCGGTCGGTGTTCTGAAACATCAGGAAGCCCCCCGACCAGTCGCGTCCGGGAGTGCAGCTGCGGCCGTCGAAACTGGGGCAGAGCGAGACGACTTTCTTGCGCATGATCGACTCCTTGCGGGCCAGGTGGACGGCATGGAACAGGGCGTTGATCTCGACGGTTTGTTTCTGGCGTGCCGCCAGGTTGGCGAAGGAGGGCAGGCCGAGCGTGAGAATGAGCGCCGCCAGTGCGATCGTCATCATGAGTTCGAGCAGTGAATAGCCGCGGGCAGGCATAGCGGACCTCCGTGTCACACACGTATCCTGCTCCCGGCGGCTGGCCCGTGCCGCCAGAATTTAGGGGCAATCCGGCCAGTTTGAGTTTTTTACCGACCGTATTGATTTTGGCGTCTGGTTTTGGTTTATACTCAGTCCAGTTTTCTACCCCGGGAGTTACCCAATGTCGCGTTCCGGCATTCTGACCATGTTCGAGCAGCACGGAATTCTGCCGACGCCACAGCGTATCGAAGTGGCTGAGATCCTCCTTGGAAAGCCCCAGCACCTCTCGGCCGAGCAGATCATCGACCAGTTGCGCGACGCCGGCAGTGGCGTGTCGAAGGCCACGGTTTACAACACTTTGAACCTGTTTGCGGAGCGCGGCGTCGTGAAAGAATGCATGGTCGACCCGGTACGCAAGTTCTACGATTCGGCGACGCATCGGCACCACCACTTCTACAACGTGGATACGGGCGAGCTGTACGATATTCCGGATGAACAGGTCAGTTTCAGCGAACTCCCGGAGCTGCCGGCGGGGACCGAAAGCGAGAGCGTCGAAGTATTGATCCGGATTCGCGGCGCCAGCTGACGCTGAAGCGGGAAATTCAGGCTTTTCCAGCAGGCTGCGTAGGGCTATACTGCGCGCCGCCACTACATGGTGCTCCGCCGTGCCGGTATAGCTCAGTTGGTAGAGCGCCTCATTCGTAATGAGGAAGTCCGTGGTTCGAATCCGCGTACCGGCACCATCCTATTCGCTCGATCCAAAAAAAACTGCGTCCAGGTGCCGCCGCAATTGCGTTAAGCCGCAATCGACGTTTTGAGAACTTGTATCTAAAATTACAGTTTCGGCACAGACCTGGTTCAGACGTGTGAGGGAATTGGTCATGATGAGTGCAGTAACTGCCAAGAGTTCTTCGCCGCAAAGAAAAGCTGCCAGCGAGGGCAATTTTTATCCTGAGCGCACCAATGCCCTTGGTCCCGGTATGAACCAGCGCATCCAGCGCCTGCGCAAGATGAGCGTTGAGACCAGGCCGCGCCTCTCGATCGAACGGGCTTTGCATGAAACCGCTTTCTACAAAGAGAATTACGGCAAGTATTCGGTACCGGTGTTGCGGGCACTGAACTTCCTCGATCATTGCGAGAGGAAAGCCATCTACATTGGCGACGATGAGTTGATCGTCGGTGAGCGTGGCCCGGCACCCAAGCAGGTACCGACCTTTCCCGAGCTGACCTGCCACAGCGTTGACGATTTCAGGGTCCTCAATACCCGCGAACAGCAACGCTATGTTATCAGCGAAGAGGACATCGATACTTACGCCCGCGAGGTAATCCCCTATTGGCAGGGCAGGACCATTCGCGAGCGGATCTTCGGTCATGTGCCTTCCGAGTGGATGGCCGCCTACGAAGCCGGACTGTTCACCGAGTTTATGGAACAACGTGCGGCCGGTCACACGGCGCTTGACGGACAGATCTACCGCAAGGGCATGCTTGATTTCAAGAAGCAGATCGCAGCTGAGATAGCGGCACTGGATTACCTGGACGACCCGCAGGCAACTGACCGGTTTGAAGAGCTCACGGCAATGGATATCTCCTGCGATGCGGTGATTGTCTTTGCTGAACGACACGCAGGCCTTGCCGAGCAACTGGCCGCAAAGGAAGACGATCCGCAACGGGTTGCCGAACTGAAAGAAATCGCTGCGGTCTGTCGCCGGGTTCCGGCGAACAAGCCGCGAAATTTTCACGAGGCGATTCAGATGTACTGGTTCGTCCACCTGGGCACCATTACCGAATTAAACGGCTGGGACGCCATGAACCCGGGGCACTTTGACCAGCACCTGTCTCCCTTTTACGAGGCAGAGCTTGCAGCCGGCACCCTGAATCGTGAGCAGGCCAAGGAACTGCTTTGCTGTTTCTGGATCAAGGTAAACAACCACCCGGCGCCACCCAAAGTCGGCATCACGGCTCGCGAGAGCGGCACCTACAACGACTTCACCAACATCAATATTGGCGGCATTGACGCCAGCGGCAAGGACGGCGTCAGTGAAATTTCCTACATCATGCTCGAGGTCATCGAGGAACTGCACATTTTGCAGCCCGGCAATGCGGTACACATCAGCAGCAAGACCCCGGATCGCTTTCTACACGCCGCGTGTAAGGTGATCCGGCAGGGACATGGCTATCCGGCGGTTTTCAATCCGGACGTCTACGTGATGGAACTGCTGCGTCAGGGCAAATCTCTGCAAGACGCTCGCGAGGGCGGCTGCAGTGGCTGTATTGAGGTCGGAGCCTTCGGCAAGGAGGCTTTTCTCCTCACCGGTTATCTCAATGTCCCGAAGATCCTCGAGATCACCCTGAACAACGGTGTCGATCCGGTCACAGGAAAGCGCGTTGGCATCGAAACAGGCGATCCGTGCCTCTTCAGCAGTTATGAACAGCTTTACGGTGCATTTGTTGAGCAACTCAAATCGATCGTCAACACCAAGATGCAGGTCAGCAACTACATCGACCGGATGTTTGCCAAGTACGCTCCTGCGCCCTTTCTTTCGGTTGTGATTGAAGACTGCATCAGCAAAGGCAGGGACTACTATGATGGCGGTCCACGCTATAACACCAACTACATCCAGTGCACCGGCCTGGGAACCATCACGGACAGCCTCTCGGTACTGAAGAAGCACGTATTCGAGGATCAGCATTTCAGCATGGAGAAGATTCTCGACGCGCTGTCGAAAAACTTCGATGGAGACGAATTCCTGCGCCAGACGGTACTGAACAAAACGCCCTTCTTCGGTAACAACAACGACTACGCTGATGACATCGCTCTTCAGGTCTACGCAGATTTGCTCGAGGCAATCGACGGCAAGCCGAATGTCAGGGGCGAGGCATTTCATCTGAATATGCTCTCGACCACTTGCCACATCTACTTCGGCAAGATGATGGGCGCCACCCCGAACGGTCGCCTGGCTGGCAAGTCGATCTCCGACGGCACCTCGCCTTCGCATGGCGCCGATACGCATGGCCCGTCGGCAGTGATTAATTCACTGACCAAACTGGACCACACCATGTCCGGTGGCACATTGCTCAACCAGCGGTTTCTACCCAGCCTGCTAAAGCGGGACGAGGACATCACCAAGCTTGGCCAGCTGATCCGCAGTTACTTCGCCTTGGGTGGCCATCATATTCAATTCAACATTGTCGATACCGCCACGCTGAAAGCGGCCCAGAAGTGCCCGGAGGATTACAAGGACCTGCTGGTTCGAATGGCCGGTTATAGCGATTATTTCAATGACATGAATGTGGACTTGCAGCAGGAAATAATCGAGCGAACGGAGAACGAGGCACTCTAATGTCGTTCGAATACGCTCCTGTGGGCTCACTCGACCCTGGATCGGCCAGGTCCTGTGAGGAAGGCGACAAGCAAAGCGGCCTGGTCTTTGATATCAAGCGCTACGCCATAAATGATGGCCCTGGAATCCGGGTGACTATCTTCCTCAAGGGTTGCCCGCTTTCCTGCCGCTGGTGCCACAATCCCGAAAGCATTTCCACCAGGGTGCAGAAGATGTACACCAGGGAAAAATGCATCGGCTGTGGTGAATGCGTGGAAGTCTGCCCGGAGCAGGCCTGCAAACTCACGGATGCGGGGATCGTGACAGATCACAATCTCTGTATTCGCTGCGGGCAATGTGCCGTGGTTTGCCCGGCGGCGGCAACCGAAATGTCCGGACAGTACGAATCAGTTAGCGACCTGCTCAGCGTCATCGAGAATGAGCGACCATTTTTTGACCAGTCGGGCGGGGGAGTCACCTTCTCTGGCGGTGAACCAATGCTGTATCCTGATTTTCTGATCGAAATTCTCGACGCCTGTGGCCGGTTGCGAATCCATCGCACAGTCGATACTTCCGGCCTTGCCAAGACCAAACATCTGCTAGCGGTCGCCAAACGTACTGATCTGTTTCTCTACGACCTGAAACTGATGGACTCAAAGAAGCACAAGGAATGGACCGGGGCCGGCAACAAACGGATTCTGCAGAACCTGGAGGTTCTGGCCGAAAGTGGAGCCGCTATTCAGATCCGTATCCCTCTGATCAAGGGGGTCAATGCCGATGACGACAATATTGACGCGACTGCTGCCTTCGTAGCAGCATTACCCGGGCCGGCAAGAAAAATCAGCCTGCTGCCGTATCACAATGTTGCCGAAGGCAAATTTGCCAAGCTGGGGCGTGATTACCAGGCCAGTCCCATGACTGCACCTGACGCTGAGGATCTGGCGCGAGTCATCGCCTGCTTTTCCACCCACGGCCTGACCGCGTCCATAGGGGGCTAGCAGGAAGCAGCCGGAGCGGACTAGCGCGTCTCGCCGGCGTATTCGAAGTCGGAGAACGCCATTGATTCGGCTTCGTTGACCCGCACCAGCACGAAGGCGCTCAACTTGATGGCGAAGTCCATCGATTGCATGACGACGGGCCCGTCGTCGGCAGCCGGTCCGAACGCCAGCCGCATCAGAAACTTGCTCATTTTCACGCCGAATTTCGGCCTGATCGGTTTTTCGTTGCGTATGTCGACATAGGCGAGATACTCGCCGTCCTTAATGATCTTCACGGTGCCGTGCATGCTTTCGAGGACCTTGCGCCCGACGTCGTCGTCTTCGTCATCCTCGTCATCATCGGTCGGAACGAAGCTCAGCAGCCAGTAGTCGTCCGTTTCCTCGACGAGCTCGAGGGAGCCGGGCTCGACCATGTCGATGGCGTTGTTGTCATCATTGTCATCGTCATCATTGTCATCGTCATCACTGTCGTCGTCGCCGCCGAAGTGATGGTCGCCTCGGCTATCGGCATACTCCACCGCTTCCTCGTCCGTTGGCACACGGCCGTCGATGCTGATTAGCGTCCAGCGCAGGTCCTCGGGAAGCCGCGGGTCATACCGGCCAACCCGATCCCCTTCCTTGCCTGACGACGTCGCCGTAAAAGCCCAGTCATCGTGAAAATCCCAGGTGATCGCATTGATAGCGGCCTCGAACAGCGCTTCGTAACTGCCATGCGGTGTTTGCGCAAATGCGGCAGTCGTGGGGGACAGCAGGGCAGTCGCGACGATCGCGTGGATGAGTAATATGATTCGCATGATCGGCAGGTTCCGGAAACTGACCTGTGCTTATAGTCGATGCGACGGCAACAGGTTACAAATCCATAAGTTACAAATCAGTTGTTCTTGCGCAGGTGAAAGTCGAAGGAATCCCGCATGCTGCCGTAGCGATTATTGATCCACAGGATCAGCATGCCTTCCACCCAGCGCGCATCCTTGACCGAACCCACGTCGATCGGCTCGAGTCCCATGCCGGTAACGAGTTCGGCGACCCTCTTTTTCGACTTGCCGCTGTCACCTGCGAGCGGTATCGAGACCGGCCCGCCGGCTGACAACGGATCGACCATCGTCTTCCAGTTCAGCGTGTTGAATGCCTTGACGACGTGCGCATTGGGCGCTGCCGACTGGATGATCTCTGCGTTCGAGGTGTCAACGCCATGTTCCAGCCGGTTCAGCTTGCGCTGCAACGGATTGGTGGGATCGATGATGATCTTCCCGGACAGGTCGCCGAGACCGAGCGTGATTTCCTCAACCATCATGCCCGGAACGGCGAGCACTACGATATCGGCGCCTACAACTGCCTCGGCCGGGGTTGTCGCCGATGCGTCGTTACCCGTCTGCTCGACGAGGTCCCGGACCTTGCCGCGCTCAGGATTCCGGGATCCGTAGACAATCGTATGGCCCTGTTTCGCAAATGCGGGCCCCAGTGCCTGCCCAACGTCGCCAGTGCCGATGATCGCGATCGTATCGGCAACGGCGGGTAAGGTGAGAACAGCGGCAACTACCGCTACAAGCAATCGAATTGACATGGCCGGGGCTCCTTTTCTGAACCCCGCATTCTAATACCAAATCGCCATGTCGAATCCACGCGCATCGTAGACCGGCATGCTGGGCAGGCGCTCGGCACGGCTCGTGGCGATGCGTTTTGCGGACCAGAGCATGGCGAAAGTATCGAGAACGTCCGTCTTTGCGACCGCCGAGCGCGAAAATTCGGTGAATGCCTCGTACAGGACCTTCGACGGGTACACGTCGCAGAGGTAACTCAAACGGTCACGAAAGCGCAGCTTGCGCTCTTCCTTGTGCGGCAGCATCACGCCGCCTTCGAGTTCCAGGAAACTCAGTCTTGGATGTACCTCGTACAAGTTGTGCAAGGCACCCGGATTGGCGCGAACGTAGTCATGGACTTCCCGGACCTTGTTGGCCGGGCAGCGATAGCGGTTGTGTACGTTCGTGTCCGCGCTGTTCAACGCAATCGCCTGTGTTTCCGACACACTTAGCGGTACGTCGACGGCGACAACGTCGTAGCCATCGAGGCGTTGCATCGCTTTATCGAACGTGGGCGCGACAAGCCAGTTCCAGGGACCCGGCAACGGCGACTCCCGCAGTACGTACCAGCCCGCCTTACAGCCTACGATTCCAGCAATCCTGCTCATATCCTCACCTCACATCTTGCCGTGGTGTGATCATGCTAAGGATGCAGGTGTCGCCTTTATTGTCCCGTTACAGCAGTCGTATGGCATTCCCGGTCATTTTCGCAGGCGTTGACAGGCCTCGCTTTGCAGGTATTTTGCGAGCCGCGACACGGGCGTTTGCGGGACGCTGTGGGAATTCACGACGACGGTTGCCGGCGGCAGGTTCGCCACAGCCCAGCCGGCGAACCAGCACTCGGTGGCAAGGCGATCGGCCCGCGGCGTGTCGTCCTCGGAATTCGGCACGTGCAGGTCGGAGACGAAAAAGTAGCCCCGGTTGACCACGTGGACTCCGAGCGACGCCGATGCGTGTGGCGAGGCGCCCATTGCAACGAGCCTGACGGTGTTCGTCGTGTCGCTGAGTGTTACCGCGCCCGAGACCGGGATGACGTCGATGCCACCGTTGATGGTGATGAATCGGTCGCGCGGCATCGTCGGCCGATTAAACGCCGCCTCAAGAAAACGGGCGTATTCCGCCGGCGCAAAGATCACGGCTCGTGCAGCGGCGAAAGCCCGCGCACCACCAGCATGATCGTCATGGGCATGCGTCAGTGCCACCGCACGAATGCGCTGATCCGGGAATTCCGTGGACAAGTAATCGATGAAGTTCTCCGACAAGCCGCTGACGCCGAGGCCCGGGACCAGGTCAGTGGGAGGAATCTGGTGAAGTTCCACCCAGCCGGCGGGCGCATCGGCAACCACGAGTCCCTTGTCAGTTTTGACGACGAGATGCTGAAAACCGGTCCTGACGCCGCGAACCAGGTGCACGCCCTCAGCAAGGTCGATGCGTTGCATATTGATGCGTGCGGGCCAGCGATCGCCAGGCACCTGAACCGGTTCGGCGCCTGGCGTCGCTTGCCAGAGCTGTTCCGCCTCGGCATCGCTGAGTTCGCGCCACTTGCCCCGCGCTTCGAATAGCACCGCGCCATCCACTTCGACAACAACGGACGGGCGCGTTTTCCTCGACCAGTCCCAGCGCCAGGTGACCGGTACGCTGCCGCGGAGCGGCAAGTCCGCCGACGTGGCGACCGTTACCAGTCGCTCATCGACGATCTGCACACGCACGTCACTCAATGGTGCACGGGCGTGCTCCTCGACCAGTCGTAGCGGGTCGATGCGTCGTATGCGCCGTGCTTCGGCGAGACTGTCGGCGCCGCGAAATTCGATGTCTGGCGGGTCTTCGGCGTTAACAATCCGAACGAGATCGGGCGGCAGCATCGCCACTGTCCAGCCGCCATCCATGTCGGGATTGGACTTGCCACTGCCGGTAAACAACACGCGCTCGGAGTCGTCCTCGGTGACCACGCACCAGCGGGTCTCTACGAATTCGTCCTTTGCGGGATCCATGCCCTGGTAGCGGGCACCGAGATTGAAGTCGCCGTCGAGGCAGAACTCGGTTGTGCCGGCCGCTGATGCAGCCGGTGCTGCCAGCAGTAGAAGTAGTGGAATCAGACGTTCGCAGACCATAGGACCGTTTCTTGTGGCGGTTTCCTGATCGTAAATCTGACACCATTTGGCGGGCAGAATTCCATTAGTGTCTATAATGCGCAGGATGACTAGATGGAACACGCTAATACCGGTTCTTGGCGTCCTGATGCTTGCCGCGTGCGCGGAGAAGGGCGAAAAGGTGTACAGAACCTGGGTGGGCCCCGATCGCTCGAATATGGCGATCGTCACGTTGCAGTTAGGCCCGGATGTAAAGGACGTGACGATTCGGGAGCGCGAATTGCCACGGTCCGAGTACGGCACCGTTCTGCTCGTGCCGGGCCATTACACATTGCATGAGCGCGACGATGCCAACATCGGAATTACGATCCGGCCGGTACTCGTGGATGCGACCAGGGCTCGCGCGCGTGGCGAACTGATCCTCGGTCATACCTACGTGCTGCAGGCCGGCAAGTCGGATAGCAAGCGGGCGCTGTGGATCGAGGATGCCCGCACTGGCGAAGTGTTTATCGATAAGCGGTGAGTTTCCTCACTGAGGCAATCGACTTCAACCCGGTGCTACCGGACTAGCTGTGGGAGCGCGCCCCGGCGCGCGATCTGAGTTCCTGTTTATAACGACGACTAACCGGCACGGTCGCATCCGTCGTCAACCGCAACTCACCATCTCCCGAATCAATGGCGTATGCCATAGGAAAAAGGGGTCTGACCCCTTTTTTGAGCTAGTTTGACGCGCTGATGTTCTCGCTCAGGCCTTCACGCAACAGTGCGATCGCCTCGTCGGTACGGCCGGTTTCCTTGAGTATGTCGCCGAGCTTGACGTAGGCCGCGTTGCGGATCGCCGTGCTACGGCTGTCTTTCAGTACGTCCCTCAGTACCTCGGCAACACGCGCCTTCTCACCGCGTTCCTCGTAGGCTTCCTGGATCTTTTGCATTTGCAGGATCGCTGCCCTTTCCGGGTCCGACACGATGCCATGAGTCGATTCGATGATGTCCAGGTAGTCGGTCATGATGTTCAGGAACGTCTGCATAAGGGCAAGGTCATCCTGTGACTGCGCGTGTGATACCGGCGCAACCGCGAGCAGCAGCGTTGCCGTAATACTCACGAATACTGTCTTAACTGTACGCATTGTCTTTCTCCTCAAAGTTCTCATCTTCAATGTCAAAGTAAGTTTGTGGTGTCTGTTTTGAATCAGGTTTCGGTTTCCGCGGTAACGCCGGAACTGAGACGCTCTTCATCGTCGAGAGGCTCGGTGTCGACATCTCGGGTTTCAGCGTTGACAAGCGCGTGAGACTGGACATCGATGTCGGCTTCGGAGCGACCGTTTCGTCGGCCGGCTGCTGTTGCGTCAGGAGCGGTGCGACAGTCACAGCGGCGACCGCTACGGCGATGGGCGCCAGGGCCGGTAGCCAGGAACGGCGGGGCAAGCTCCTATCGGCCACCTCGGCGCGGATACGTGTCGCGAGATGCCCAGGTGCGCGAATCCTGCGGTAGTCCTGTCGTAGTTTGTCGATGTCTTCGCTCATAAAGTCAGTCCTGATGATTCGATGTCAATCCGGAGTCGTTTCGTGGCCTTGTGCAGCAGCGCCTTGACCGTGCCTTCGCGGCACCCCATGGCTCTTGCCGTGTCGGCAACAGAGAGTTCTTCGAAAATCCGTAACAACACAACCTCGCGTTGGCGCTCGGGTAATCCAGCGACCAGCTTGCGTACCCGTGTCGCTGTATCGTGCTCGGTGACATGTCGGTCCGGGTTGTTACTGCTGTCTGCAGGCTCGTCGTCCATCGGCTCTGTTTTTCGCCGGCGATTGAACTCGTTGCAGACATACCGCGTCGTCCGGTAGAGCCAGGTAAACGGTGCGGCCCGAAACTGAAAACGTCGCAACCCTTTGTGAGCTCGCAGGAATACTTCCTGCGTCGCGTCGTCGGCGTTCTGCGGATCGTAAAGCCACACACAGGCAAGCCTGTAGACCCGGTCCTGGAAACGCCCGACGATTGCGTCGAAGGCACTCGCGGATCCCGCCTTGAATTCTCTGACCAGCTCAACATCGGACTTCTCTGCCAAAATCATTGCATCCTTGTCTGGCGAATTAGTGCGGCTTTTGGAATACAGGTTTACCTGCTGGGACAACTATTCGCCACGATCTCATGGCACACTGTATGCGCAGAACGGATCACCGGTACAGGGTAATACCAATGAAAAACAACAACTTACTGACAGTCTTCGCGATAGTATTTGGCATGGCCGCCTGTTCCTCCGACCACCCGGAGAGCGTTGCGGCGCCCGCCGGGCCCGCGAGTGTCGCCGAGGATGTGAAGCCGGACGTATCGCTTACTAACACTTACTGGAAACTCGTCGAACTGAACGGCGGCCCGGTCGCGGTGCGCGAGGGCAAGGACCTGCACATGATCCTCAAGGGTCAGGACCAGGTCACCGGCTACTCCGGCTGCAACCAGTTCATGGGCTCATTCACCGAGACGGGCGGCGGCCTGTCCTTTGGCCCGATCGCGGGGACACGCCGCATGTGTGAGAGCGTGATGGATCAGGAGATGACGTTCCTGCAGGCACTGGAGAGCGCCAGTGGCTACGAAATTGCCGGTGAAGACATGGCAGTTAGTGATGCGCAGGGCACAGTGACGCTGCGCTTTGTCGCCGTTTACCTCGAGTAGAGCAAACGCCGACTAGTTGCGGTATTGAAGATCTAGAACTCAGGCCGTCTCGAGCTGATGTCGGCGCCCGGCGATTGTCCGGCCCGGCTGCGCATGCTCTGGTTGTGATCGGCGTCACGGCGTCGTTTCTCAGCCGACGTGACCGCCTTGTTGCATTCGAGTGAGTCGATCTTGTCCTGAGCGACTCCGCGCTCTTCCTCTGTCTCGGCGTCGAGGGATTCCAGCTGCAGATTCTGGCAAGCGAGTTCGAGTTCCTGTTGCGCTGCAGGCGTCAGCTCTTCGTGGCCGGCGCAGGCAGCAATCATAAGCACGAGCGGTAATGCGATGGATGCGGTTTTGATGTTCATGGTGCTTCCTGTGTTTCGATCTCAGCTAATGTCACCAGTTCCAAGTCTTGAGACCAGTTTCCTGCAACCAAGTTTCCCAATTTGGCCATGAAGGATCAAACGAGGCGGATCAAACGAGGCGGTTCACACGAGGTCGGTCGTGCTGTCAGACAGGATATAGAGACCAACGATAATCATCATCCATGGTGCCAGGCGGTGCCCGAGGCGGCTCAGCGTTGCTGATTCCGCGACTCTCGAGGACACGGTCAGTATCAACAACAGCCAAAGCCCGGAAATGAGTGTGAAGCCCGTGGCGAGACCGATTCGTGCGTCGTCGCCGCTTTCCGCGAATAACGGACCCAGTGCAAATACCGTGTCGCCGCTGTTCGCGAGGAGCAGGACCGCGATTGCGGGCCAGGTGGTGCCCGTCCTGGTTTCGCCGCCAGCCGATGCCTTGTTCGAGAACAGCAAGTAGACGCCAATACTGATAGGTACGAACCCGAGATAGCCCAGAAGTCTCGCCGGGGCCAGGCTTTCGATGAAGCTCGCCAGCGAAGCGATCGTCAATACGGCGATGCTTGCTGCGAGGAAACCGAGAATGACATTGCGG
>Ga0255052_10000106_pt1 | contig 60555 bp, 60 predicted proteins | sample JV7_2_21_MG_FD_188632 | JGI IMG/M metagenome (GOLD analysis project Ga0255052, IMG submission 188632) | Seawater microbial communities from Jervis Inlet, British Columbia, Canada - JV7_2_21 | ecosystem: Environmental > Aquatic > Marine > Inlet | place: Canada: British Columbia | collected...
CGCGGCGAGTACATTGCCGATTCCGGCAACACGGGCTTCTCGACCGGACCGCATCTGCATTTCGTCGTGCAGGCCAATCGCGGACTACGCCTCGAGTCGGTCCCGGTCGTATTTGAAGGCCCGAACGGGGCTGGCATAGAACCGGAATTTCAGACGGAACTCGTTGCCTATTAGCTGCTCGCGAAAATTATGATGCCGGCGGCGTCAGTTTGAGCAGGCGTCCATCGCTTTCAAGCACCCAGATTGCGCCATTCGGTCCGCCCCTTATCGCCCGGATTCTTTCCTTCATATCGAATCGCTCTGCCTCGCTTGCCGAGTCGCCGTCAATCGCGACTCGGATAATGGCCTTCGATGACAATCCGGCAACGAACGCGCTGCCCTTCCATTCCGGGAAGAGATCGCCCGAATAGAACATCAGCGCGCCGGGAGAGATCACTGGCGTCCACCAGACTTTTGGTTCTTCGAACTCGGGCCGGGTGTCATGATCCGGAATATCTGCACCGTCGTAATGATTGCCCCAGGAAACGATGGGGTATCCGTAGTTTTCGCCACGAATGACGAGGTTGAGTTCGTCGCCGCCCCCGGGACCCATCTCGACGTTCCAGAGCCGGCCTTGCGCATCGAAATCGATACCCAGAGGGTTGCGATGACCCAGCGACCAGATCTGTGCCGTGACGCCGCCCTGATCGATAAAAGGATTGTCATCAGCAACAGAGCCATCGTCGTGAAAGCGTAGAATTTTGCCGAGGTTTTGCTTCATGTCCTGGGCGGGGTCGAACTTCTGACGTTCACCTGACGATATAAACAGGTAGCCGTCCACCGAGAAAGCGATTCTGTGCCCGAAGTGGCCTTTGCCCGTGACTTTGGGATCCTGACGCCATATCACCTCGAGATCAGTCAGGCTGCCGCCATTATCGTTTAGTTCGAGCCTGGCACGGGCGACCGCTGCGCCCCGGGTGTCATCGTCTCCAGCCTCCACGTAGCTGATATAGACAATGCCGTTCGATGCATAGTCCGGATGCAGAACAACATCGCCGAAGCCGCCCTGGCCGCCGTAGTCCACATCGGGAACGCCTGCAACAGGTTCGGATTTTTCGCCGTCCTGAGTGACCACTAACAGACGGCCCTTCTTCTCGGTCACCAGCATGCGGCCGTCGGGCAGGAAACTCATGGCCCAGGGTTCTTCAAATTTTGCGATCGGCGTTGCAACGAACGCATCCCCGCCGTCTGCAGTCGAGTCAGAAAAACAGGTGGCAAGCAACAAGCCGGCAACCGCGGGGTAGGTGATTCGCATTGGGTGGATCCTCTTATTCAGGTTCTGCAAGTGTATGTCCTTTGGATTGCATTCCGCCATTAACCGTGTATGTTCGCAGCCTTGGGCGGGACAGCCTGTTAGATATTGAGGGCGGCAAATGGTTCACGGGACGCATAATGCGGTCGCTGACGAACGCAACGACAATGTCCTTATTTACGTCAACGGAGATCTCGTTCCCCGCAATGAGGCCCGCATCTCCGTCTTTGACAGCGGCTATCTGATCGGCGACGGCATTTGGGAAGCCCTGCGACTGCATGAAGGTGTGCTCGTCTTCCTCGATGAGCACCTGGACCGACTGTGGCAGGCGGCGGCGACTGTTGGCATGGATCCGGGAATGAGCCGCGAGGACCTGACTGCCGCTTTATGGCGGACACTCGATGCCAATGACATGCACGACAATGTGCATGTGCGCTTCATGTTGACCCGGGGTACCAAGAAAACACCGTCGCAGGATCCCCGTCTTGTAATCAGTGGTCCCAATCTGGTCATCATCGCTGAGCACAAACTGGCGAGCCCGGAAAGCAAGGAATCGGGCGTTACCTTATTCACGAGCACGATTCGTCGTGGCTCGCCGGATTATCTGGACCCCCGTTTGAACTGTCACAGCAAGCTGCATGAGGTCATGGCACTCGTGCAGGCGATCGAAGCCGGGGCGGACGAGGCGTTGATGCTCGATATTCACGGCTTCGTGTCGACCTGTAATGCGACCAATTTTTTCATGGTCAAAGATGACGAAGTGTGGACCTCGACCGGCCAGTACTGCATGAATGGCATCACGCGCGGCAAAGTGATCGAGGTCTGTGACAAGAATGATATTCACTGCCATCAAAAGAACTTTTCGTTGTTCGATGTGTACGGTGCGGATGAGGCATTCCTGACAGGAACCTTCGGCGCGCTGACGCCGGTCAAAGCAGTCGATGGACGCACAATCGGCGACGGCGTTTTCGATCCGATGACGCGGAAGCTCGAGGCCCTCTACCAGAACGAAATCAAAGCGGCGGTGGCGGCCGTACAAAAAACCAATGGCTGAAGAACCAGTCCGGCTGTGTGTCTGGAGCGGGCCGAGAAACATCTCGACGGCGCTGATGTATTCTTTCGCGCAGCGCGACGACACGACGGTCTATGACGAGCCGCTGTATGCGCACTACCTGAGTCACACCGCTGCGAGGGATTATCACCCGGGCGCCGATGACATTATTTCGACGATGGAGAACGATGGGGAAAAGGTGGTTGCCGATATTATTCTCGGGCCGCAGCCGACGCCCGTCGCCTTCTTCAAGCAAATGACGCATCACCTGGTCGAACTGGATCAGACCTTTATGATAAAAACCGTCAACGTGATGCTCACCCGGCACCCGCGGGACATGTTGCCGTCATACGCCGCGCAGGTCAGCAGGCCGACGCTCCGTGACGTCGGCTACAAGATGCACTTGGACCTGGTCGAGTATCTGCAATCGCTGGGGCAAGAGCCCGCAGTGCTCGACTCGGAAGCCACGCTGAAGAATCCGCGAGGCGTGCTCGAGCAACTATGCGAGCGCGTCGGTATTCCCTTCGACGAAACTATGTTGAGCTGGCCGGCCGGCGCAAGGCCGGAAGACGGGATCTGGGCCGAGCACTGGTATGAAAGCGTGCACAAGTCGACGGGTTTCCAGCCTTACGAGCCGAAATCGGAGCCATTTCCGGAACACCTGAAGCCGCTATTCGACGAATGCATGCCGTACTATGTAGCGCTTGCCAACGAGGCGATCAAATGACGACAGCATTTCTGAATGGTGACTACGTGCCGCTTGAGGAGGCCAGAATCTCGCCGCTGGATCGTGGCTTCCTGTTCGGCGACGGCATCTACGAAGTCATTCCCGTGCACGAGGGCAAGCCGATCGGATTCAGCCTGCACTTCGAGCGGATGCAGGAGGGCTTGAATGCCGTGGAAATCGGGCTGAACTGGACGCTGGAACAGTGGCGGGAGGTCTGCAACAATCTCATCGAAATCAATGGCGGCGGTAATCTGGCGATCTATCTTCAGGTCACCCGCGGTGCCGATACGAAGCGCCACCATGTGTTTCCGGAAGGCATAACACCGACCGTCTTCGGTTTTACATCCGAGCTCTCGGTGTCGGGTACGAAGCCGATGCGAATATCGAGCGAAGAGGACAAGCGCTGGCGCCGCTGCAATATCAAGTCGACGGCACTCCTTGGCAACATCATTCATTTCCAGAAAGGTAAAGCGGCCGGCAACGATGAGACGGTTTTGTTCAATCAAGCCGGTGAACTGACCGAAGGCGCTGCGAGCAATGTTTTTGTCGTCAAGGATGGCAAGGTGAGTACGCCGCCGCTGGACAATCAGGTCCTGCCGGGTATTACCCGGCTGATGTTGCTGGATATGCTCAGAAAAGACGGCTCGATTCCGGTGGAAGAGCGTGTCGTCAGGCTGCAGGAAGCACTTGATGCCGATGAAATCTGGTTCACGAGTTCAACCAAGGAAGTCGCACCGGTCATAGAGGTCGACGGTAAGCTCGTCGGCAACGGCAAACCCGGTCCCGTCTGGGAAGCCGCGCACAAACTCTTCACCGCCAGAAAATTCGACTACTAAGCCACCCCAAACAAAAAAAAGGGGTCGAACCGCATTTTTCCAAAAAATGGGGTCGAACCGCGTTTTTCCGTAAATCCTTGTTCGATTAACTTCCCGCCCCGACCAAATTTGACACTCGCCGGCGTATTGGCCTGAAAGTACGCTGGTATTCGGTTCTGCATTTGAAACGGATGTGACAGTGCCCCGCCAGCCTCGATTCTTTGTACCTGGGTTGCCGCAACACGTGATTGCTCGTGGAATTGACAGGCAAGCAGTTTTCTTTTCGTCCGGCGACTACGACCTGTTTCTGGGAGCATTGAAAAAATCTGCACGCCAATACGATTGTGCGGTACACGCGTACGTCTTAATGAGTAACCATGTACACCTTCTTTTAACTCCGGGTTCGAAGCGAGCATTGCCGCTATTTTTCCAGGCGATGGGACGGTATTACGTTCAGGCACTGAACCGAATACATGATCGAGTCGGTGCTCTTTGGCAAGGCCGGTACAAGACCAGCCTTGTGCAAGACGATCGATATTTGCTGACTTGTTACCGCTACATCGAGTTGAACCCTGTGCGCGCCGGAATAGTAAGACACCCCGCGGACTATCCATATTCCAGCTACGGCTACAACGCTCTAGGCGAAAGAGACACGTTGCTTTTGCCTCATAGACTTTATGCATCGCTAAGCAGGGATCCGGAGCAACGCCGTGCTTTATATCGCAGGCTTTTTGATGATCAAATTGGTGGCGATACGTTGGAAACGATTCGAGATTCAGCAAACGCATGTCGCATACTTGGCGATAACCAATTCAAAGACAAAATAGAGGCGCAACTCGGAACACCTGTCCGTAGAAAAGAAAAAGGCCGACCGAGAAAATCTGAACGTAACTAATTCGCAAGAAATGCGGTTCGACCCTAATTTCTGCGCTTATCGAGAAAATGCGGTTCGACCCCGTTTTTTCAAAAAATGCGGTTCGACCCCTATTTTTGGATGTTTTCGCTGAGTTCTTCGGCAAATGCCTTGAGGCTCGTAATGGGCAGGGAACAGTGACTACCAAGACAACGGTAGGCCAGCGTTTGATCGGTAATTGCTTCTCGCTCCGCCAACGCACCGGGCAGATTTTCTGCTTCTGCCTCGATCGCAAACACCAGGCGGCGTGGTGCGTATATTCCTGACGCCGTATCCCGCCACTGCTCAACCTCATCCGCAGCGCCCCGTATGACGATGATCTCCGGCGGGTTGAGATATTCCTCGAGTGCCGTAACCAGGCTGACATGGCCGTGTGGATAATCTGCGATCGCCCGCCAGGCATTTCTCAAGGTGCCTTCCGCAGCCTCGAGATACCGGGATTCTCCGAGCAGGTAGCCAAGGCGCTGTAGTGTGAGCGCGGCAATGCCATTTCCGGAAGGCGTCGCCTCGTCCGCGAGCGGTTTTGGCCGGTGCATGAGCGATTCATGATCATTCGCGGTGAAAAAGAAACCGCCGCTCACATCGTCAACAAAGTGTTCGAGCAACAGCTCAGCCAGCCGAACAGCAAGAGCCAGGTGCTGCCCGTTCCAGTTTGCCTGCAACAAATGGAGCAGGGCATCCAGCATGAAGGCGTGATCGTCAAGGTATGCCGGGAACCTCGATCTGCCGTCTTTATGGCTGGCCAGCAGCCTGCCATCAACGATCATTTCCCTCTCGATGAAGTCTGCAGCCGTTATCGCTGCGTCGATCAGGCCTCGTCGGCGTAAGACCTTGCCTGCGATCGCCAGCCCACGGATGGCCAGCGCGTTCCAGGATGTCAGTTGTTTCTCGTCCCGCCCGGGGGCGATGCGTTGCTCACGCGTCTTCAGCAGAATCCGTCTTGCCGCATCGATTTTTTTCTCGACGTCGCCTTCTTCCAGCCCGGCGTCATCGGCAATGGCCTTGATGAGCTTGCGCACGTTCAGGTGCCACTTGCCTTCGAAATTTGCCTCGGCGTTCAGTCCGAAATGCTCTGCGAACAGCTCGTAGCTGTCTTCATCAAGCAGTTTCTGAACTTCTTCAGGCGTCCAGACGTAGTAAAGTCCTTCTTCGCCCTCGGAGTCCGCATCGCGTGTCGAATAGAAACTACCTTCCGGGGACTGCATGTCGGACAACATCCAGTTGGCCGTCTCGTTAGCGATTCGGCCGAAGAGCTTTTCGCCCGTAGCGAGGTACGCCTGAGCATAAAGTGCGAGCAAGGGGCCGTTGTCGTAAAGCATTTTCTCGAAGTGCGGAATCTGCCAGTAGCGATCGACCGAGTAACGGCAAAAGCCGCCACCGAGCTGGTCGTAGATGCCACCTTCCGCCATCCGGGCAAGCGTCAGCGACAACATGAACAGGGCTTCGACATCGGGCTCGGCATCATTCGCTGTCGCGCGCCAGTGCCGCAGCAGGCGATCGAGGTTTTCCGGGTGTGGAAACTTTGGCGCGCTGCCGATGCCGCCAAACTCACGGTCGAAATTTTCGGCAATCTTCTCTCTTGCCGAAAGAAGTGGATCCGCATTCAACTCGAAGTCACTCTCAACGGGGTTGGGCTCCAGCCTGCCGAACACACCCTGCAGCTGCTCGCCCTGAGCCTGCACCTCTTGCCGATTGTCAGAGTAGTAGTCCGCGACTTTCTGTATCAGATCGGAAAAGGCGGGCATGCCGTACCTGGCGTCCTTCGGAAAGTACGTGCCGGCAAAGAACGGCCGCTGGTCGTCCGGATCGATAAACACGGTCAGCGGCCAGCCTCCGGGCCGCTGTGTCATTAACTGATGCGCCGTCTGATAGATCTTGTCGATGTCGGGGCGTTCTTCCCTGTCGACTTTGATATTGATGAAGAGTTCGTTCATCAGTGACGCTGTTTCCTCGTCTTCGAAAGATTCGTGCGCCATTACATGACACCAGTGACAGGCTGAGTAGCCGACCGACAGGAGTATCGGTTTGCCATTTTCCCTGGCGAGTTCGATCGCGTCCTCCCCCCAGGGATACCAATCGACCGGGTTTTCTGCGTGTTGCAGCAGATAGGGGCTGGACTCGGCGGATAGCCGGTTCTCGTGCTTTGTTGACGTACCCATTGCGGGACTATAACGCAATGTTAGACTTGCCCGATGCTGACCTACCCCGACATCGACCCCGACATTTTCTCGCTCGGACCCCTGACTATTCGGTGGTACGGGCTGATGTACGTCGTCGGTTTTGTGCTGGGCTGGTTGATGGCTCGTAAGCGTGCCGCCAGGGATTATTCGCCGATCAAGCCGGCCCAGGTCGATGATCTGGTTTTCTACGTGATGCTCGGTGTGATCATCGGCGGTCGGGTCGGCTACTGTCTCGTCTATGGATGGGCCGAGATGGCCAGGGACCCCCTGTATATTTTCAAGATATGGCAGGGAGGCATGTCATTCCATGGCGGCCTGGCCGGCGTACTGACAGCGATGTGGCTCTATGGAAGAAGCCTCGGCAAGACAATGTGGCAGATGACCGATTTCATGGCGCCTTTTTGCCCGCTGGGTCTGGGCTTTGGCCGCGTCGGTAACTTCATCAACGGCGAACTCTGGGGCAAGCCCACCGACGTACCGTGGGGATTCAAGGTCGGTAACCAGGTGCTGCATCCTTCACAGATGTACGAAGCGCTGCTTGAGGGGCTCGTCCTCTTCGTAATTCTGTGGTGGTTTTCGGCAAAACAGAGACCTTATATGGCCGTCTCCGCCATGTTCCTGCTCTGGTACGGCGTATTCCGATTCATCATCGAGCTCTATCGCGTCCCGGATGCGCATCTGAGTGAGGACGCCGGCTATCTGGGCTTTGGTTGGATCACCATGGGGCAGGTCCTGAGTGTACCAATGATCGTGGCAGGACTTACAATGCTGATCCTGGCTTATCGAAATCACACGACTCAGGGGGAAGCTGCCTAAAATGCGACCATATCTTTCGATGATGCGTTACGTGCGCGATTGCGGCGTACGAAAAGAAGACCGCACCGGTACCGGGACGCTCAGCGTATTTGGTCATCAGATGCGATTCGATCTGAGTCAGGGATTCCCCGTCATCACGACAAAGAAGCTGCACCTTCGCTCCATCATTCATGAACTGCTCTGGTTCCTGAGTGGCGAAACGAATATCGCCTATCTGAAAGAGAACGGCGTGTCGATCTGGGACCAATGGGCTGACGAGGACGGAGAACTCGGGCCCGTGTATGGCGTGCAATGGCGTAACTGGCCGGCGCCGGATGGCCGGATCATCGATCAGATTAGCCAGCTTGTTGAAGACTTGCGCAAGAATCCCGATTCGCGCCGTTTGCTTGTCAGTGCCTGGAACGTCGCCGAAATACCGAATATGGCGTTGCCTCCCTGCCATTGCATGTTTCAGTTTTATATTGCCGACGGCAAGCTGTCCTGCCAGTTGTATCAGCGCAGTGCGGATATTTTTATCGGCGTACCGTTCAACATCGCGTCTTACGCTTTATTGACGCACATGCTCGCCCAGCAATCGGACCTCAACGTAGGTGATTTCATCTGGACCGGCGGCGATTGCCATCTTTATCTCAATCACGTGGAGCAGGCAAACGAACAGATGCAGCGCGAGCCGCTGACACTGCCGCGCCTGGCGATCAAGCGTCGGCCTGACAGTATTTTCGATTACCGCTTTGAGGATTTCGAGATCCTGAATTACGAATGCCATCCTCATATTCGTGCCGCGGTCGCTGTCTAAGCACCAGTCCTGATGAAGATAAGCCTAGTCGTTGCCGCCGCGACGAATAACGTCATTGGCCGCGATGGTGGACTGCCCTGGCACTTGTCTGACGACCTGAAGCGATTCAAAAAGCTGACGATCGGCAAACCGATCATCATGGGACGACTCACGCACGAGTCGATCGGCAAGCCCCTGCCGGAGAGAAGAAACATCGTGATCAGTAGCCAGGATGGCCTGAGTATCGAGGGCTGCGAAGTCGTCGCAAGTCCGGACGATGCGCTAGCGCTCGCGAGCGGCGCCGAAGAGGTCATGGTGATTGGCGGCGGCAAGATTTACGAGCAAATGATGCCGAAAGCCGATCGGATCTACATGACCTTCATAAACGATGCGGTCGACGGCGATACCTTCTTTCCAGATATCAGGGACGAAGAATGGCGAGTCGTTGATCAGGAAGATTTCCCAGCCGACGGTTCCAGGGCGTTCGGATTTTCCTATATCACGCTGGATCGCGTGAGGCATTAAGTCAGCGGCGATAAGCTCGAAAAAGGGGACGTAAAAGAGCGCTAAGCCCCTTTTTCAGTTCAGTGGCGGTAATCTTGCTAAGGCTTCGCGCTCCGCCGTGTCGATATCGATCTGATTTATCCTGTCGGCTTCGCGGGTCAGTTCCTCCAGCAGTTTCGCCTGAATCGCGCCGCGCTCCTTTGCCGTTGCATAGGGAATCTCGGCGTGAAACATCACCATCGAATAACGCGGTATGAACTGTCCCGGTAATCGACGTTCCAGTTCAAACGCGAGCTCCTTCTGCAGGACATACTTGGGATTCCTGACGGTGTCGCGCATTTCCACGTAGTTTTCGAGGGCCATGTCCGCGATCGCATTCGCATTGGCAAGCTGTCCTGCCTCGAAACACGCAAACACCTCGTCCCACGACAGGTCCGCCTCCTCGAGGATTTGATCCAGCAGTACGCAGTCCTCGAACGCGAGGTTCATACCCTGACCGTGGAACGGCACAACGGCGTGTGCCGCATCTCCGACGAGCAGGACGCGACCGGTGTCATGCCAGCGATCGCAGCGAACAGTGCCGAGAATGCCGACAGGATTTCGCTCGAACATGCCGACGAGGTCGGGCAGAAGCTCGTGCGCGTCGGGGAAGTAGGTCTTGAAAAATGCGTCGACCTCGTCAGGCGTTTGCAGTTTCGGGAAACTATGCGGCCCTTTATTCGGCAGGAACAGGGTCAGCGTAAAGTCACCTCCCGGATTGGGAAGGGCGATGAGCATGAATCCTCCACGCGGCCATATGTGCAAAGCGCCGGGTTCGAGTTGGTACGCACCATCCACGCCCGGCGCGATCGTCAATTCCTTATAGCTGTGATCCAGCAGACTCTCGGTGGTCCTTATCGCGCCGGACTCGCTCAGAGATCGTCGAAATACCGAGCCGGCACCATCTGCGGCGATCATCGGCGTATCGGAGATAAGGTGCTCGCTGCCATCATCGAGGCTTCTTACGCGGGCGCCGTCCTTGTCAAGTTCCAGCGCTTCTTGCTCAAAGCAGATCTTGACGCCGTGGTCCTCTTCGGCGGCGCTCAGCAAGATTCGGTTCAGTTCGGCACGCGAGACGGAATAGATCTGTTCCCCGGGCCGCTGCCCATAGGCTTGCAGCTCCGTCTCGCCATCTTCATGATGTACGAAGCGGCCGCGCATTGGTACGAGCATGGATTCGACGCGCGAAAATATGCCGGCGTGCTTCAGCGCGTAAATTCCCCTGGCCGACATCGCAAGGTTGATCGACCGGCCAGCCGGCGTGTCGGCCCTGCGCGAATCCTTCTGACGCTCATAGACTGTGACGTCATAGCCTCGCCTTGCCAGCATGATGCTCAACAGGCCGCCACAAAGTCCGGCGCCGAATAGTTGAATGGATTCCTGTCTCATCTACCGCATCTTACCTGTGTCACTTTCGGACGTTTACCCAGTTGCACAGCCGTGAGCTGTCGGCCCCAGACACAACCGGTATCGACGCAAATCAGTTTCGGGTTGATGATCAATCCAAGAGCGGACCAGTGTCCGAATACGACTCTAGTGCCCTCCCAGTCCGGTTCTTCAACATCGAACCAGGGTCTCAGCCCTTTTTTCGCGCCTTCCGGCGGACCTTTGTGTTCGAAATCGAGCCGACCTTTCGTATCTATCATGCGTATGCGGGTCAGGCAGTTTACGATGAATCGCAAGCGCCTGTGCCCGGTAAGGTCGCCCGACCACCGGTCCGGCGTATTGCCGTACAGCTTTGCAAGAAATTTTACGTAGCCTTTGCTACGCAACCTCACTTCGACTTCGTCTGCACGTGCAAGCGTCTTCCTGATCGTCCACTGCGGCGGCAGGCCAGCATGAACGAGAATCGTGTTCAGTTTCTTGTTGTAGTGTGCGAGCGGGCGATTTCTCAACCAGTCAAGAAGTTCGTCACGATCGTCTGCCTTCAGGATCTTGGCAAGCGAGCCAAAGCGATCGGTGGAATCACCGATATCATGTGCTACCGCAAGTAAGTGCAGATCGTGATTGCCGAGCACGATTTTCGCCGATTTCCCCAAGCCACGAACGAAGCGAAGCGTTTTCAGGGACTTGGGCCCGCGGTTGACGAGATCGCCGGTCAGCCAGAGACGATCCCTGTTGTCGTCGAACTTGAGCTTGTCGAGCAGGCGCCGGAATGAGTCGTAACAACCCTGCAGATCACCGATTGCATAGACGGCCATTCGGGTTAGTGCAGCACTCCGGGCACAGCCAGAGTAAATGGAGGGATCGGCGCATCGAAATTGGTGCCGTTATCGGCCTCCATGCGATAACTGCCTTGCATGGATCCGACCGGTGTTTCGAGTACCGCTCCGCTGGAATATCGAAATGTCTCACCCGGATTCAAATGCGGTTGTTCACCGACGACACCGTCGCCCGTGACTTCCTGTACCTTGCCGTTCGCGTCTGTGATGACCCAATGCCGGCTCAACAGTCGCGCCGGTGTCTCGCCGAGATTGGCAATCGTAATCGTGTAAGCGAATACATAGCGACTATCGTCTGGCTCGGACTGATCATCGACGTAATCCGTCGCGACCTCGATTCCAATTTCGCAGTTCGTCTTTTTCATATTCGATGCATTCTATCCCTCCCCAATTTGATTGGCGAGGGCGACATAACTCGCGATAGTTGCGCGCTCCGGGCGTGCCTCAGGATCCATGCCGGCAGCGATCAGTTCATCTTCCGTCACACTGGCTCTTAATGCGTTACGTAAGGTTTTTCGGCGCTGGCTGAACGCTTCCGCCACGATAGCGGACAGTCTGTCGTGGTTCTTGACCTCATAAATTCCCCTGGGCAGCGGTCGCAATCGAACGATTGTTGAAGTGACTTTCGGCGGCGGACTGAATGCACTCGCTGGCACGTCGAATAAGGGTTCGATCTCCATATAGCAACCGAGCATGATACTTAAGCGGCCGTAAGTCTTGCTGCCCGGCGGTGCCGCCATGCGGTCGACAACTTCCTTTTGCAGCATGAAGTGCATATCCCGGATGACGTCTCTGAATTCCACCAGCCGAAACAACAGTGGCGTCGAAATGTTGTAAGGCAAATTGCCGACAATTCTGAGGTCGCTACCCAGGCTGGCAAAATCGAAACCAAGCGCGTCCGCTTCGTGAATTTCTACATTTGCCTGTGATTCGAATTTTTTCGCAAGCACTGGCGCCAGATCGCGATCGAGTTCAATGGCATGAAATTCGCTGGCGAGTTTCGCCAGCGGTTGGCTGATAGCGCCCCGGCCGGGGCCTATCTCGACGATAGTGTCGCTGTCCTGCGGGTGAATCGCCGCGACGATCTGATCGATCGTCGCCTGGTCAGTCAAAAAATGTTGGCCGAAGCGCTTGCGCGGCCGGTGACCGCGGCTCATCTATTTGCCAGTTTCGCGGCCAGTTCGATCGCTGCGATCATGCTGCCGGTATCGGCCTTGCCCGTGCCGGCAATATCGAGTGCCGTTCCGTGATCGACAGACGTTCGAACAATCGGAAGTCCCAGGGTCACATTTACCGCTTTGCCGAAGCCCGCAAATTTCACTACGGGCAGACCCTGGTCGTGGTACATCGCAAGAACTGCATCGGCGTGGCCAGCCGCAGGCGTGAATGCAGTATCCGCCGGCAGCGGTCCGCGAACATTCACGCCTCTTTGCTGAAACTCGGAAACAACGGGTTCGATGACCGCAGCATCCTCGCTACCGAGGTGGCCGTTTTCACCGGCGTGCGGATTGAGTCCGCATATGATGATCTCGGGTTCGGGTATAGCGAACTTCGCTATCAGGTCGGCGTGAAGGACTTCAATGACGACGCGTAGCCTGTCTTGTGTCAGATAGTCGGCAACCTGGCGCAGCGGCATGTGTGTGCTGGCCAGCGCAACGCGTAAATCATCCGCGACCAACAGCATGACCGGTGTCGTCGTCGAGGTGATCTCCGCCAGGTACTCGGTGTGGCCGGAAAATGAAATACCGGCATCATTTATCGTACTCTTTTGCAGCGGTGCCGTAACCAGCCCGGAGAACTCGCCATCAACGCATCCTTCGACTGCCCGCTTCAGCCCGGCGAGGAGAGATTTTGCATTCGCCGGGTCCGGCGTTCCGCAGACATACGGGTTGGCAAGGGGCTCGTTCAATACGGTCAGTCCGTCGGCCGAAACGCCGAGCATGGTCGCTCTTGCGTCAAGGGCTTGCGTGTTGGCGATGACGACGATCCTGTCCGACCAGTCGGTCTGCGCCAGTGCGAGACACAAATCGGGCCCGATACCCGCGGGCTCTCCCGCAGTGATTACGAGAGGTTTTCGATTTGTCGATGTCACGGGACTCCGTCTCAGGCGGATGATATCTCCTGAGTAGGCCTGTCAGATGCGAATGACGACGAACGCTTCATCGCGGATTCGACGCAACCAGAGCTCTGTTTCCTCTTCCAGCTTGCCATTTCTGACCCGCTGTACACAGGTGTTTTCCTTAATTTCTTTCGTGTTGTCGTAGGTCCTGCGATCCAGCACTTCAAGAATATGCCAGCCGAATCTCGACTTGAACGGTTCGCTGATTTCGCTGATTTTGGTCTTGCTGGCCACCTCTTCGAATTCCGGTACGAACTCGCCGGGACTGGTCCAACCCATGTCGCCGCCCGTGTTCGCCGAGCCGGGATCGTCCGACAGGAGTTTTGCCAACTCGCCGAAATCATCACCAGAGATTATTTGTATGACAGCTTCCTTGAGCTGTTGCTGGGCAGTCGCGTCGTCAATGATCTCATTAGGCGTAATGAGAATATGCCGAATCTTCGTTTGCTCAACTTCGCTGCGCTGGACCGCGCCCCGCAAGTCATTGACTTTGACCAGGTGATAACCACTCACTGCACGGATTGGCTTCGAAAATTCACCGACTTCCATAGTGCCGACAATATCCGAGAACATCGTCGGTAATTGCCCACCGCTGCGCCAGCCGAGATTGCCGCCAGCGAGCCCCGTTGAACTGTCAGAATAGCGGATTGCCATCTCGGAAAAATCGGCACCGTTGACCAGTTGCGTGTGAACGTAAAGCGCCTCGGTCTCCGCCTCCTTGAATTGATCTGCTGTCGCAGAGTCCGGCACCGAAATCAGGATGTGCGAAAGATCGTATTCAGAATTGTCGACGACGTTGTCTTCGATATCAGCGAGGCATTGCTCGATCTCACGAGGGGCAACCGTTATGCGACCGATGACGTCAATGCGCTTCAACTGATCGAGTATCAGTTGCTCGCGCATATCGCGCCTGTAGGCGCCATAGGAGATACCGTCTTCGGAGAGTACACGCGGCATGTCTTCAAACTTGAATCCGTTTTGCTCGGCAACGGTCGCAATGGTTTCGTTCAGCATCTGGTCCGAGATCTGAATGCCGATTCGCTCTGCCCGTTGCAGCTGTATCTGCTTCAAAACGAGGCTCTCGAGCACCTGTTCCCGCAGGACATTCGGCGGCGGCAGTCGCATGGGCGGGTCCGCATTCTGGGCGCGCGTAGAGATTGCCGCGGTCTGAAGCTGGAGTTCACTCTTCAGGACAACGCCTTCATTTACGATGGCCGCAATGCCATCCAGCATCTCGCCGGTCTCCGAGAGTTCTTCTGCAAGAAGTGCGCAGGGCGCGAGTGCCACGACTGCCCATAAGTGTTTGATTTTAATCATTAATTGTTAGAATTGCTCACGCGAATAGCCAAGGATACCATGTTCCAAAAGCCTGTCAGCCTTGGTGCCCAGGCTGGTCATGCCCTTGAGTACCAGCTGTAGACCGACGGATGTATCCCGTGTTCCGTCGCGGGTACTGATATGGCGGCGGGTCACAAGCCGCAGACCCCAGCAGCAACTCTCGTATTCGATGCCCACGAATTCCTCGAGTGCCTCCTTGTCCCGGAACGAGTAGTTGTATCTCCCGACGACATTCCAGCTCCTGGCCACAGGCCATGACAGGGACAGGTCACCCTGCTCGAGTGAGTCTCTGCGAAAACGATAAGACAGATTCAGGATCTTGTTTGTCTGCGGCCGGTACTGGATTCTGGCCTGCGACTGGGTCGTGCCGCTGGAGCCGGAACCCCATTGATGACCCAGGTCGAAGTTCCAGTTGTCATACAAGAGAAAGCGAACTTCGGCAATGTAATCGGAACTGTCGCTGGTCGCCATCGACAGGCCGGGAAGGGTTACGCCTTGCTCACTCAGGTACAGGGCCTGACCGATCGTTGCAGTGACGAGTTCCTGCCCGGTCGAGACATTCAAAATTCGCGAAGTGATACCGATGCTGAGCTGGTCGGTATCGGCAATTCGATCGACACCCAGAAACCGGTTCTTTCTGAAGAGCTGTACGAGGTTAAGGTCCGGCACGATCGTATCGAATACGGGCAGGTCGGACTGGTCACGATGAGGAATGTGCACATACAAGACTCTGGGCTCGAGTGTCTGGATCCAACCGTGGCTCGAACGTACGGCTCTCTCCATGATCAGACCCGTATCCAGACTGCCGATCGGCAATGTCCGACTGGGGTCCGTTGACTGTCCAGGCGACACATTTTCCAGTTCGTAACTCGTATGCTGGAGAATAACGCTCGGCGTGACGAACCAGCCGGGCCTTTCGAACGGCAATTCGACCTGCGGCGCCGCGTTCAGGCGCCATCCCGTCACGCCGATGCCCCGATCGAAATTAACGAGCTCTCCATCGAAGCCGTATCTGAGGCCCAGTGCCTGGTTCGGCCAATAGCCGTTTACCAGTACCTGCGGCACACGACGATAGGGTCTGTCGCTTGGCAATATCGTTTCATCAATCGTCTGGAAATCCTGGAACATGCCGAGTATCGACAGGTGCTCACTGTGATAGTTGTACTGAATACTTCGATTCAGGTGCGTGATGCTCGATATGCTCAGGCTGCCACCCAGATCTTCGAAATACCGGCTGTCCGAAGCATCGCGGTAATCGACGACGACACGCCCGCCTCTGGAGAACAAGGTTCGGTGCTTGACGTCGAGCAAGTGCCGATTGGAATTGGTCTCATCATCGTTCGGCAGATAATCGAATTTAAGGTTGCCGTCATTAGTGTTAGTGAGGTATCGAAACTCGGATTTCAGTTGCAAACCGCGATCGGTCAGAATCCGCGGCGTCAATGTCGCATCGTAATTCGGTGCAATATTCCAGTAGTAGGGAACGCTTAATGCGCGACCGCTTCGCCCCGAGCTGCCAAACTCCGGCGTAAGAATGCCGGACTTGCGTGCATCACCGATCGGGAACGAGATGTAAGGCGTATAGAGAATCGGAATGCCCTGGAATCTCAACTTGACCTTTCTGGCCGTACCGACGCCTTCCTCTGTATCCAGATCAATATCGCTCGCTTCGATCAGCCAGTCATTCGAACCCGGCGGGCAGGTCGTGTAATTCACATCATCAAGTTCGAGACGGCCTTGCTGATTTATCTCGAGTCCGCTTGCTGCTCCACGTGCTCCACCATCCAGAAGCCTGAACTCTGCACCTTCGAACCGGATGCGCCCAGAGTTATAGGAGAACTCGGCAGAGTCGCTGATGATCTGTGAGTTCGGGTCCTCATAACGAACGCCGCCTTCCAGCGCCAGAGACATGTTGTCGGGGTCATAGGTCGCGCTGTCCGCTGCCGCCAGCCTGTCTCCCTGCCGCACATTGACGCCGCCGGTCAATGCCGCGGTTGGTCTGTCGCCCAGTTGCGCCTCGATCCTCCCCGCTTCGAACTGAATGGCCTGCGACGCATCGCTGTCGAAGTCGCCGAACAGGGACTGATCCACAATATCGCCGGGACTGGCCGCCTCGCACTGATATTCCTGTGCCAGTGCAGGTGCGATGGCCAGCACCAGAAGCAGGCCGGCAAATTGATGATGAGAACGGGTCAAAACAGAGGCAGAACTATCCGACAAAATGTAATGGGTACAAGATGTTATCGATAAAAGATGTTATCAGTTATTGCGATTTGCTACCTTCGCATAGTTCCAGGGAGCCTTCAACGCGGCGCGGAGACACAAGATCACCAGTACTGACACCACAAACGAGCTCCGTCAGAAGGACCTTGAGCACTGGCTGGCCCGCATAGACGGTCTCGAGCCCGCCACGCTTGCATCAGCATCGGAAGACGCGAGCTTTCGGCACTACTATAGGCTCAAGAGTGGCGAATCGACACGGATTGTCATGGACGCTCCGCCCGAGCATGAGGATTGCGGGCCATTCATACAGGTCGCCCGTTTTCTGGAAAGCATGCGCCTTAACAGTCCCCGCATTCTTGAAACAGACCTCGAACACGGCTTTCTGCTCCTGAGCGACCTCGGGTCAACGCTTTATCTGACAGAGCTCGAAAACGATCGTTCCACAGCCAGCCATCTGTACGGCGATGCCATTACCGCATTGATCACGATGCAAAGTCTCGGCACCGAGTATCAATCGCAGCTGCCCCCCTACGATGAGGCACTGCTTTCCTTCGAGCTATCTCTCTTCCACGACTGGCTGTGCCAGCGACACCTCAAAATTGAATTCACCGATAGGGACGAAGCTCAATGGCAGGACACCTGTCGACTGCTCATGGACAATGCATTGTCGCAAGCCAAGGTATTCGTCCACCGTGACTACCATTCCAGGAACCTGATGGTCACCGACGACAACAACCCGGGCATCATCGATTTTCAGGATGCCGTCGAAGGCCCGCTAACTTACGATCTCGTGTCACTTCTCAAGGATTGCTACATCAGCTGGCCCGAAGAACAGACAAACAGCTGGGCGCTGCAGTTTTACGATCAACTCGATGATGCAATCAAGAAAAACATGAACCCCGATCAGTTCATACGTCACTTCGATTTGATGGGTGTACAACGACACCTGAAAGCATCAGGTATTTTCGCCCGCCTGTTACATCGTGATGGTAAAACCGGATACATGAACGATGTGCCGCGCACACTTGATTACATCGTGGCACTTGAATCGAAGTACGATGAACTTTCGTTCCTGATCGACCTGATCACCCGGCGTTGCCTGCCCAAATCAGGAGCGGCAACATGATCGCGATGATTCTGGCGGCAGGCCGGGGAGAAAGGCTGCGCCCGATCACAGATGACATGCCCAAGGCGCTCGTCGAAGTCAACGGCGTAAGCCTGCTCGAACGACATCTGAGCGCACTACAAACCAGCGATGTCACGACAGTCGTCATCAATCTCGGCTGGCTCGGCGAGCAGATCGTAGAGAGAGTGGATTCCGGATCCAGGTTTGATCTGCAGGTCGTCTACAGCCCCGAATACGACAAGGTCCTGGAAACCGGTGGCGGCATTCATCGGGCCCTGCCATTACTCGGCAAAGAACCTTTCTGGGTGATCAATGCCGACACCTATACAGACTTCGCGCTCCCCCGACTCGAACTCGAAGACAACATGCTCGGCCACATTATTCTGGTACCGACACCCCGGCACAGGGAGGTCGGCGACTTTGACCTCAAAGATGGCCTGGTTAAGAACAATGGCAATCGACCCCTGACCTACAGCGGAATCGCACTCTATCGGCCTGAGTTGTTCGCGGGACAAACGGCCGGACGATTCCCCCTCGCCCCACTCATGCGAGAGGCAGCCGAGGCGCAAAAACTCAGCGGTAGTATCTACGACGGATTGTGGGAAGACATTGGCACGCCGGATCGGCTGGCCCGATTGAACGAGTCTGTCTGAAACCACCCAATACCATTGACTCAGTTATACTTGTAACACTGACTTAGTTGAGGAGCAATCAAATGATTAAGGTAAGCGTTCTGTATCCGAATAATGACTCAGCATCATTCGATATGGATTATTACTGCAACAGCCATATTCCGATGGTTAAAGAGAAGTTAGGCGATCCCTGCAAGAGCGTAGCCGTGGAAGGCGGATTAGGTGGCGGAGCTCCGGATTCTCCACCGCTGTACGTCGCGATGGGACACTTGTACTTTGATACCGTCGATGATTTTCAATCCGCCTTTGGCCCTCATGCCGAAGCGATCATGGGTGATATACCGAACTACACGAATGTCGAACCAGTTGTGCAGGTTAGCGAAGTACACATCTAGTTCGGTCCTGAATTCCGATGCCAGTCTCTTAGATGGCGGAGCTTGTAATGGTGAACTTGAAAAAGGTCGCCCTTGGAAGTGTCGCTTATACACTCGGCACGTTTTCTCTTGCGGTAGGCTGGCACATAGTGTTGTTTCAAGACAGTTATAGGTCCTTTGGGTATCTGGAGGGCGAGCCCAGTTTTGCTATTGGTTTTATGACGATTTTGCTGCAGGGCATCGTACTTTCAGTTCTTTATCCCATAGTAAGACTTACAGGTACCAGCATCGTGCGCGGGCTCAAGTTTGCCTTTCTGCTTGGTGCGTTTTTCTGGACGTCGCATGTACTGGCATTTATTGCGAAGCAGCCGGTCCAGAATGTTGCTTTGTTTATCACAATGGAAACAGTGTATCTCGCCTTACAGTTCGGATTGTTCGGATTGCTTATCGGCATCGTTTATCGCGTTGATGCACCCGCGACATGCGTAGAGTGATTGCTTTGCTGAAGCGGTAGAGGGCAGGGAGCAGCAGACAGAGGACAAGTTGTGGGCGAACGCGTTTTTCGTGTCAAAGGATCATCGTCGGATGAATATGAGATTACTTTCATCAAAGATGGTGAGAGCCTGACTGCGCTGTGTTCCTGCCCCGCGGGTCAGTTTGGGGGTTCCTGCAAGCACCGTGTCGCCATTCTTGACGGCAAGTCAGACGCAATAACAAGCGACAACGTGGATCAGGTGGCAACGGTGACTCAGTGGCTTGTGGGATCCGATGTTGAGGCGGCCCTTTCCGCGCTGCGCGAGGCAGAGGAAATCAAAGGGTTTCCCAAAGAAGAACTGGCGGCTCTGAAGAAGAAACTCGGTCGGGCAATGAACAGCTAGCGCCTATCAGAGCCCGAGGTGCTTGAGCAGGTGCGGCGTGAGGTGTTCCTGTACCTCTGAAAGACTTTTGTTAATGCCCAGCCTCCTGAGATCTGTTACTTCGAGGTCGGTGTAACCGCAGGTATTGATGCGGTTGAAGGGTTCGAGATCCATATCGACGTTTAAGGCCATGCCGTGATAGCTGGAGTTTCTTCTTACGCGAAGGCCGACGCTGGCGAGTTTAACCCCCTGTACGTAGACGCCTGGTGCGTCTATTCTGCTTGCAGCTTCTATGCCGTATTGGGCAGCAAGGTCGACGGCGGATTGCTCGAGTGCGGTGACGAGATCGCGCACGCCGAGTCGTGCACGTTTTAAATCGATGAGCGCATAGATCATCAGTTGGCCGGGGCCATGATAGGTAACCTGGCCACCACGATCGATCTGAATGCTTGGAATGTCGCCTGGTGCGAGCAGATGCTCGCGGCTGGCGCTTAGTCCCAGCGTGAATACCGGTGGGTGTTCGGTGAACCAGATCTCGTCGGGGGCGTCCTGGTCGCGCGAGTTTGTGAACTCCTGCATGTGGCGCCAGATCGGTTCATAGTCTTGTTTGCCAAGCGACCGAATCTCAATGGTTCGATCAGAGGGCCTGTTCGGTATTTCGCTTACTGCCGTCATAGTGCGACCAGAATATCCTCGTGTTCGCTCAGATCGCGATAGATATCGTCGAGTTGCTGCTGGTTTTGAGCGCTTATTGTAATCGTGATCGAAAGGAAATTGCCTTTGCTGCTCTGTGCCGTGCGAATTGCGTCGGAATCAATCTTTCCGGCGTGTTGCTCAATCAGGGCGACCGCTGTCTCACGAAACTCCGGCTCATCTCGACCCATCATCTTGATCGGAAAATCACAGGGGAACTCGAGTAGCTTGTCTTCCGTTGTATCAGTCATTTGTTTTCCGGAAAGCTCCTGGCCGGAGCCTTACCGTCTTACTCGAACCAGAGTCTTACGCCGTCCCGGGTACGTTGCCACAACGATCCGCTCGGATTGTCGTCTAAGGCTCGCAAAGGCTCGTTGATGAGGTCGTCCCCGTTGAGGCTGACCCTGAGTTCGGCGAGGGGCTGGCCTTCCGACACCGGGCCTACGAGTACGGCTGGAATATTGAGAACGGACTCGACGTCGTTGTAGCTGCCGCGCGGCACGGTGATGTACAAATCATCGGGCAAGCCAAGTGGCGTGTATTCATTTGCAGCTTTCCAGATACGTGCTTTGGTTACCGGCTCGCCGGCTTTGTAAAGCAGTTTTGTCTCGAAGAATCGAAAACCGTAGTTGAGTAACGCCTGGCTGCCGTCGACGCGGGATTTTGCACTGGCCGTGCCCAGTACGATGGAAACGATCCGCATGCCGTCTCTCTTTGCCGAAGAGACGAGGCAATAGCCGGCGTCATCGGTGTGACCGGTTTTCATTCCGTCGACGCTTGAGTCACGCCACAGCAGTGAGTTGCGATTGTTCTGGTTGATATTGTTGTATTCGAACTCCTTGACGGAGTACCAGGCATAGTAATCAGGAAACTCGTTGATAATCGCGCGCGCGAGTGTCGCCAGGTCTCTTGCGGTCGAAAAATGTTGGTCGCCGGGGAGGCCGGTCGCATTCTGGAAATGGCTGGAATGCATGCCGAGGGCCGCCGCATATTGATTCATGACTTCGGCGAATACATCTTCCGTGCCGGCGACGTGCTCTGCCAAAGCGACGCTCGCGTCATTGCCGGATTGCACGATCATCCCCAGCAAAAGGTCCTGCACGGTGATTCTCGATCCCACTTCGATGAACATGCGCGAGCCTTGTGTGCGCCACGCTTTCTCGCTAACGGTGACCTGATCATCCAGAGCGATCTGGTTTTCCCGCAGCGCCCGAAAGATGGCGTAGGCCGTCATGAGCTTGGTCAGGCTGGCCGGAGCGAGCGCCGTGTCTGGCTCGAGGGATGCAAGTTCACGACCTGTGTTGCCGTCGATGAGCAGGTAGCTCTTCGCGCCGATGATGGGCGGAGCCGGCACCGGTCGCAGCTCCGCGGCGCCGGATTCAACTACCGGGGCCAGAAGAATAACGATTGAAATCAGCAAGTAAGATGTCTTAGAGCGCATATGAAGAGATTCGGCTAAAAAATAAGGCGCGTATTGTAACGCCTGCTGTAAAAAATGTTCGCGGCGTTATTCCGTGACCAGATGCGTCTCGGAAATACCCAGAGTCTGAAGTTGTGCGACCAGATTGTCGTATTGGAGCACGTCCACGATGGGCCCGATTCTGATGCGATAGAGCGCGGGCGAGGCGCTGCTGTCCTCGAGCACGAAAGCATTGCCGATGCCGCCGCTTCTAAGGAGTGCGAATCTTTTGCGTGCATTCTCGGAATCGCCAAATGCGCCCACCTGTACATAAACGGTGGCGTCCGTGGCACTCGATTCTGTCGCAGCGGGTGTCTTGGCAACTGGTGTCTCAGTACTTGCTGCCTTGGTACCGGCTTGTGTGGTCGCTGGCGCCGTGGCTTTGGGTGCTGCTTGTTTTTCCGGTTCTTTTGCCGCGGGTGTGCTTGCGACCACCGTTCTTTTCGGCGGCTCGTCGAAGCTGATTGCGGTGACTTCGACGAGGCTCGTGCCTGTCGTGATCATGTCCAGCTTCTTGGCAGCAGAGTAAGACAGGTCGATGATGCGATTGTCGACGAACGGGCCACGATCGTTGACGCGGACAACGACGCTTTTGTTGTTGCGAAGGTTTTTGACACGAACGTAAGTCGGTAGCGGCAGCGATTTGTGCGCCGCCGTCATGCCGTACATGTCGTAAGGCTCCTGGTTCGATGTCATGCGGCCATGGAATTTCTTGCCATACCATGAAGCGACGCCGGTCTGCTGATAGCCGTAACTCGAGTTCATGACCTGATAGCTGTGCCCATTGACCCTGTAATCGGGTCCATTGCCGTAGCGGCTGCGCGGCTCGTCCCGCGGCACCGCATCCGGCGGCAGACCGCGTGGAATCACCGAGCCTGTGCGAGGCGGACCATCTTTGGAGGGTTTACCGGCACAGCCGGCTATTAGCAGTATTAGTACGAGTGACCAGATGAGTGCCTGTCGCTCAGGTCTCACGGCGGTTAACCTCGATTGCAATCTCCTGGCCGAGCTGGTGCACGGCGAGTGCATACATGACGCTGCGGTTGTATCGCGTAATCACAAAGAAGTTATGAAAGCCGACCCAGTACTCATCGCCTTCGTCTCCCTCCAGCAGGAGCAACTGGCTTTTGTGATCCGTCGGCAGATCGGTAGCGAACAGCACGCCCTGGCTGCTTAGCGAGCTGACAGTGTCGGCAGGTTTCAATGAGTTGTCCGGCGTTTTTCCCTGCCACGCGTTGGTCAGAGTGGCGCGGGTGACCACTTCCTTGCTTTGATTCCAGCCGTGGGCGACGAAGTAATTGGCGACGCTACCGATGACATCCGTCCAGTCTGACCAGATGTCCCGCTTACCATCATCGCTGCTGTCCACCGCGTACGCCCGGAAGCTCGATGGCATGAACTGGGGTGCGCCCATCGCGCCGGCATAGGATCCCGTTGCATCTGCAGCTTCTATGTTTTCCTCGCGAACAAGCAGCAGGAACTCCTCGAGTTCGCGTTTGAAAAATTTGGATCTGGGTGGGTAGTCGAATGCCAGCGTGGCGAGTGCGTCGAGTACCCTATAGTTGCCGGTGATGCGGCCGAAGTAAGTCTCCACGCCGATGATGCCGACCAGGATCTCGCAGGGAACGCCGGTCTCCTCACTGATACTCCTGAGCTCGTTCTCATGCTGGCGCCAGAATTCCGCGCCCGCGTTGATTCGTTCATCGGTCAGGAAAATCGCGCGGTATTCGTGCCATGCCTTGGTCTTCTCGGCAGGTTTGGCGATGGCCTCCAGTATTGATTCCTGGGATTTTGCCTCTTTGAGGACGCGTTTCAGCGTCTTGCGATCGTAGTCGTGCTTCGAGACCATCGAATCGATGAACTCTTTGACATCGGCTCTGCCGATGTCGACGGCCAATGCATTCTGACTGCCGAAAGTGAGCAAAATCAGAAGGGATATTTGCCTGAATTTCCTGGCGATTTTCATCAGTGTGGCAGTAGTTTCCGGTGTGTGTGAATCGACATGAGAATACCGAATCCGGCCATAAGGGTCACCATCGACGTGCCTCCGTAACTAACAAGGGGTAAGGGTATGCCGACGACCGGCACAATTCCTGTGACCATTGCCGTATTTACGAAAACGTAGACAAAAAAAGTCAGGCTAATACTCCCCGCGAGCAGCCTCGAATAGGTATCGCGGGCCTGCATGGCGATATACAGGCCCCTGCCAACGACGAACAGGTAGAGGCCCAGGAGGCTCAACACACCCAGCAGCCCAAGTTCCTCACCCATGACGGCGAATATGAAATCGGTCTGGCGTTCCGGCAGGAACTCGAGTTGTGCCTGGCTGCCGTTCGTCCAGCCCTTGCCGAAAAGGCCACCGGATCCGATGGCAATCTTTGACTGAATAATGTTGTAGCCGGCGCCCAGCGGGTCGCTGTCCGGGTTGAGCAGGGTCAACACGCGCTGCTTCTGGTAGTCCTTCATCACGTAGTTCCACAAGACCATAGCGCCTGGCACCGATAACAGGGCGAGTACGCCCATCAGACGCATGGACATTCCCGCGAGTACGAGAACGAGGAAACCGGCGGCAGCAATCAGGACAGCCGTGCCAAGGTCTGGCTGCACCGCGATGAGCGCTGTAGGCACGAGTACGACCATGGCGACGACGAACATCGGTCCGGCCCTGGGCGGTAACTGGCGCTCGTGCAGATACCAGGCAGCCATCATCGGCACGGCCAGCTTCATGATCTCGGAGGGCTGGAAACGGATGCCCAGATCCAGCCAGCGTTTTGCGCCCTGGCTGACTTCGCCGAACACAAGAACGAGAACCAGCAAAGCGAGCCCGAACGGGTAGCCCCAAGGGGTCCAGCGCCGCATCACGTCAGGCGGTATCTGGGCGACGATAAACAATGCGAAGAGTGCGAGGAACAGACGAATGCACTGCTGCAGCAAGAGCTCTATGTCTTCACCCACCGCACTGTAGAGCACGACCAGACCCAGTCCGCAGATCAGTAACAGGCCGCCGAGCAGCTGGCCGTCGAGGTTGAGACGCTTCATGATGCGGGCCGCGTCGCTCAACGGCGCCGATTTGCGCTCGAACAGGTGCGGTGTATCGCTAAAGCGCATCGGGATCGATTCCGAGGTAGCGGTCCATCATCGCCCGGGCTATCGGCGCAGCCGTCCGGCTGCCGCTGCTGCCGTTCTCGACAATGACGGCAATGGCGATCTTCGGGTTGTCGATCGGCGCAAACGAGATGAACAAGGCGTGGTCTTTCAAGTGCTCCTCAATCTCCTCCTCTTCATAGGTCTCTTCCTGGGCAATAGAAAACACCTGCGCCGTTCCGCTCTTGCCGGCCATCTCGTAGGAAGCCCCCCGACCTGCAGCACGTGCGGTTCCTCTCTCACCCTGCATGACGTCGTGCATCGCCGAAATCACGCTTTGCCAGTAGAACTCGTTTGCGATATCGACGTCGGGCAGGCGTTCGGGCGCGATGATGGTTCTCGTGCCATTGATCGGGTCTTCGATCGCGGCGACGAGGTGCGGCCGGAATCGTTTGCCGTGCATCGACAGTGCTGCAGTTGCGTTAGCGAGCTGCAGCGGCGTTGCCAGCATGAAGCCCTGACCGATCGATGCGATAACGGTCTCGCCGGGAAACCAGATCTGATCCGCACGATTGCGAAACGCGCTTCTTTTCCACTCCGTGGAAGGCACGAGGCCGCGATGCTCGCCGACCATGTCTATGCCGGTGTATTGCCCCAGGCCGAACTGATCCAGATAGGTATGCATGCGATCGATGCCGATCGTATTACTGATCTCGTAAAAGTAGACGTCGCAGGACTGCGCGATTGCATCGTGCAGGTCCATCTCACCATGACCTTCGGGTTTCCAGTCGCGGTAGCGGTGCGTGCTTTCGGGGAGAGTGAAATAACCCCTGCAGAAATTACGCCGGGTCAGATTGGTTGCGCCGGTCTCGAGTGCCGCGAGTGCCAGCATCGGTTTTATCGTTGAACCCGGCGGATAGGCGCCGCGGACGGCCCGGTTGAACAATGGCTGTCCGGGGTCGGAATGCAGTGTCCTGTAGTCGTCGGTGCTCATGCCCGTCGCAAATATGTTCGGGTCGAAAGCCGGCGCACTGACGAGCGCAAGAATCTCCCCACTTTGGGGGTCGATCGCGACCACGGAGCCGCGGCGACCCCTGAGCGCTTCGGTCGCGAGCAGCTGCAGATCGAGATCGAGACTCAGATAGAGGTTGGCGCCGGGAAGCGGAGATACTCTCTCTTCCAGGGAAGGTGCAAGTTCCCGGGTGTCGGTCGGGACTTGCCGGCCCCTCGCGTTCGTCACGACCTGCCGATAGCCGGGGCTGCCATGCAGATTAGTTTCGAAGTTGTGTTCTATACCGGTCTTGCCCGTATGAGCTGTCGCTACGTAGGCGGCTGCATCAAGTCTCTGCAGATCCGAGGTGTCCACGGCACCGACATAGCCGAGGGCGTGCGCCACACTTTCACCGTTCGGATAGTTGCGCAGCAGTCGGGGCTGAAAGTCGACGCCGGGGAAGCGGGGACGCTGGATCGCAAAGTTGGCGATCTCGGCATCCGAGAGCCGGACGCGCAGGGTAACGGGTTTGAATCTCGGGCCTCGCCGGGCGAGTGCGCTGATGGCCGGAATCTCCTCATTGTCGATGAACTTCATCGCGGCGAGTCGGTTCAGCGTGTCGTCGAGATCGGCAACCTGTTCCGGAATCAGCTCGAGCTGATAAGCCGGCAGGTTCTCCGCGAGGACTCTGCCCTTGCGGTCCAGTATCAGGCCGCGGGTTGGCGGTATTGCCTCGATGCGAATACGATTGCCTTGTGATTTTTCGGCGAAGAGTTCGTGGTCGACGATCTGCAACTGGACCAGCCGGGCAACGACTGAGCCGCACATCAGGAAGCCGATCACGGCAGCAAGCACGACCCGCCCGCCGAACAGCCGTCTCTCGGAGTGGTGGTCTTTGATTGGCGAAAGAAGGTCCATTGTTCCTCTTAGGCCCCGGACCGCGCCCGGTATCGTATGCCGCCGAATAACAAGGTCAGCAGTGGCCAGATCAATGCGCCTGTTATGACTGGACCCCAGTAGGTGATTGCCGTAGTCGTGAGGCCGGCGACGCCGTTGATCCAGAACAGGATGAACTGGTAGAACGCGAGCAGTGCGAATACCGTCGCCGACATCTGCGACGCCGGGAAGACCCGGAACTGCAGATGAAACTTGACCGTTACATAGACGACGAAACACAAGGCAATGGCGTGTTGCCCCAGCAAAGTGCCTTGAGCGACGTCGAGTACGATGCCGATAATCCACGCTGTGCCGACGCTGTAGGTGCGCGGCAATATCATGGACCAATATATTAGTGTCAGTGCCACCCAGTCAGGGCGGAAGGGGCTGGCCCAGTCGGGCATTGGCGCGATCGCCAACATCAGCGCTGCAACCATGCAGACAATAACCGGCAGGCGCTGGGATGACCGGTCCAGGCTCATTCGGTGGCCTCCGGGACTTCCTCACCGGTCTCATCGGGGACCGACCAGATGAGCATGATCTCCCGGACCTGGTTCAGCTCTGCGGCGGGCTTCGCCGAGACCGCGGCGAAGGGTTCCTGCGGTATGCGGGTTACCGAGTCGACGATGGCAACCGGATAACCTGCCGGGAATGCGCCGCCGAGACCGGACGTGACAAGCAGGTCGCCCTGACTGACGTCCGAGTTGTTGGGAAGGAACGGCAAATCCAGTCGGTCGAACTCGCCGGTGCCGACGGCAATCGTTCGCAGGCCATTGCGATTGATTTCGACCGGCAAGGCGTGGTCAGGATCGCTGATCAGCACAGCCTCCGCCGAGAACAGGCCGGTCTCGATCACCTGGCCAACGACGCCGTTTGAATCGACCATCGCCTGTCCGTCATAAACACCGTCGTTCTTTCCTTTGTCGATGACGAGGACGTGGCGAAAGGGGTTGGCGCTGACGGACATGATGCCGGCGACCCGGACCTCGTCGGTCATGCGGTTCCTGGCTTCAAGCATCGCCCGGAGGCGCGCATTCTCTGACTCCAGCGCTGAATATCTCTGCAGCCGGGCGTGTGTGAGCAGCCGCTCGGCGTTTAGGCGGCTGTTCTCGAGACGCAGATCGTTGCGGCTTTCGCTGCTGTCACGCAGCCAGTGCCACAGTGCGACAGGCGCATCGACGACGACACGCAGGGGATAAACGGTTGCACCAATGGCGCGACGTACGGCGTCGAGATGATTCTCGCGCTGGTCGACGACCATGATCAGAATACTCAGTGCAGCAAGCATCAACAGGCGCAGGCCGAGGGCCGGCGTTCTTTGCGACCGATTCTGATTACTTGTTCTTGCGGCAACCATTTGCGGGATGATACCGGTTTAAGGCCGCTGTGCCTGTGAGCTTACTCCAGTCCGAACACAGCGGGTCCGTGCTCATCGATCAGTTCGATGACCCGACCACCGCCGCGGGCAACACAGGTCAGCGGGTCGTCGGCGACAACGACCGGCAACCCGGTTTCTTCCATGAGCAGCTTGTCGCAATCCCGCAGCATGGCGCCCCCCCCGGTCAGGACGATGCCGCGGTCGGCGACGTCGGCGCCGAGTTCAGGCGGTGTCTGCTCCAGCGCTTCCTTGACCGCGCCGATTATGCCCTGCAGCGGTTCCTGCAAGGCCTCGAGTATCTCGTTGCTGTTCAGCGTGAAGGCTCTGGGCACGCCTTCGGACAGATTACGGCCTTTGACGGAAATCTCACGGACTTCCTGGCCCGGGAATGCCGATCCGATCTCGTGCTTGATGCGCTCGGCTGTAGCCTCACCGATCAGGATTCCGTAATTTCGGCGCACATAGCTCGTAATGGCCTCGTCGAAGCGGTCGCCGCCGATCCTGACGGACGCTGCGTAAACGATGCCATTCAATGAAATGACCGCGACTTCCGATGTGCCGCCGCCGATATCGAGCACCATGGAGCCTCGCGCTTCGTGTACCGGCAGACCGGCGCCGATGGCGGCCGCCATCGGCTCGGGAATCAAATGAACCTTGCGTGCCCCGGCGCCTTCGGCCGACTCACGGATGGCGCGGCGCTCAACCTGGGTCGATCCGTAAGGAACACAGACCAGGACGCGGGGGCTGGGCCGAAAATACCGGGTGCCATGCGCTTTGCGAATGAAATGCTGCAGCATTTTCTCCGTCACGGTGAAATCGGCGATAACGCCGTCTTTCAGGGGGCGGATGGCAGTGATATTGCCCGGGGTCCGGCCAAGCATGTTTTTTGCTTCCGCCCCGACGGCTTCGACGACGCGGCCACCTCTGCCACTGTCTTCCCGGATGGCGACAACTGACGGCTCGTCGAGGACGATGCCGTGTCCACGGGAGTAGATTAAGGTGTTCGCCGTGCCCAGGTCGATCGACAAATCATTCGAGAAATATCCTAGAATGTTCTTTAGCATTTTGGGGTAGAGTCCCGCGATTCATATAAACTTTTGCAATCTAGCAATGCGCAGGACATTGCGCAAGGCAGCGAGTATCATTGCTGGCCCTCACGTCGCCCGGTAGTCTGTCGGGTGATCGAATATCGGTGAAATCGTGTCATTAAGCAAAGAACAGGTTCAGCACATCGCGACGCTCGCCCGGCTGCATCTGGAGGAAGAGCAGTTCGACGACGTCGTCGCCAAGTTGTCGAGCATCGTCGATTTCGTCGATCAACTGCAGAAAGCGCCGACCGACGATGTCGTGCCGATGGCGCATCCACTCAATCAGGCACAGCGCCTGCGCCCCGATGTCGTGACCGAAACCGATGAGCGCGATGCGATCCAGGCCAATGCGCCCTCCGTCTCCGACGGGTTCTATCTCGTGCCCAAAGTCATCGAGTAATCATGGCGGGGCAGCAACATGACCTGCACACACAGACACTGGCCGAGCTCGCAAAAGGTCTCTCGGACGGCACGTTTTCCGCGCGCGAGCTTACCGAGGCGCTGTTGTCGCGTATTGATGAACACGATGCTTCCCTGAACGCATTTATAAGTGTCACGGCAGATTGGGCACTCGCTCGCGCTGACGACAGCGACGCAGCAAGATCGAAGGGTAAGGTGTCGGCGCTTAGTGGGCTGCCGATCATCTATAAGGACATCTTCTGTACCAGTGGCGTATTGACGACCTGCGGGTCACGCATCCTGGAAAACTTTGTGTCGCCCTACGATGCGACTGTGGTCGAGCGGCTTTCCGCGGCAGGCGCCGTGATGCTCGGCAAGACCAACATGGACGAGTTTGCGATGGGCTCGTCCAACGAGACCAGTTATTTCGGCCCCGTCAAAAACCCCTGGAACACTGAATGTATACCCGGCGGCTCATCCGGCGGTTCGGCTGCGGCCGTTGCCGCACGGCTTTCGCCGGCCGCGACCGGCACCGACACGGGTGGATCGATCCGGCAGCCCGCGGCGCTGACCGGCACGGTCGGCCTCAAGCCGACCTACGGCCGGGTGTCCCGCTATGGCATGGTGGCCTTCGCCTCCAGTCTGGACCAGGCGGGCGTCATCACAAGAACGGCGGAAGACGCCGCCATGTTGCTGTCCGTGATGGCCGGCTTCGACGAACGGGATTCGACCTCAGTAGATCATCCCGTGCCGGACTATGTTGGCGGCCTGGGGGCGTCTCCGAAAGGCCTGAAGATCGGCATCGTGCGACAGCACTTTGATGCCGGGCTCGATGCGCAATGCGGGGCTCGTGTCAAAGAGGCACTGAGCGCGCTGGAGCAGCAGGGCGCCAAATTGATCGAGGTTGATCTCCCCAACCTGGACTTGTCTGTTCCAACCTACTATGTGGTCGCGCCGGCCGAGTGTTCCTCAAATCTTTCGCGATTCGACGGCGTGCGATTCGGTCATCGGGCCGAGGGCGCCAAAGACCTGCTGGATCTGTATTGCCGTAGTCGCGGCGAGGGCTTCGGTGCGGAGGTCAAACGGCGCATCATGACCGGCACCTATGTCTTGTCTGCCGGCTATTACGACGCTTACTACCTGAAGGCACAAAAAGTCCGGCAACTGATCAGCCAGGATTTCAAGAATGCGTTTGCGAGTGTCGATGTCATTGCCGGACCGACGGCACCGACGCCGGCGTTCAAACTGGGCGACAAGACGGACGATCCTATAACGATGTACCTCAACGACATCTACACGATCGGTGCGAACCTTGCCGGTCTGCCGGGTATCTCCGTTCCCTGTGGCTTCGTCGATGAATTGCCGGTCGGCCTGCAACTGGTTGGGCCACATTTTGCAGAAGGGGCCATCCTCGCCTGCGCGCACCAGTATCAGCAACTGACCGACTGGCACCAGCGTGTCCCGGAGGCCTATCAATGAGCGCCGGCTGGGAAGTAGTCATTGGCCTCGAGATCCACAACAGGCTTGCGACAAACAGCAAGATGTTTTCGGGTGCGCCGAACGCCTATGGCGCCGAACCCAATACGCAGGCCTGCCTTGTCGATCTGGGTTACCCCGGGGTCCTGCCGGTACTGAATACGGAAGCGGTTCGCAGGGCCTGCAAGTTCGGCCTTGCGGTCAATGGCACGATATCGCGGCGGTGTGTATTCGCTCGCAAGAACTACTTTTATCCGGATCTGCCGAAGGGCTATCAGATCAGCCAGTATGAACTGCCTATCGTTCAGGGCGGCGAGCTCGTCATCGAGGACGAAAATGGCAACGACAAGCGTATCGGTATTACGCGTGCGCATCTCGAGGAAGATGCGGGGAAATCGGTGCACGAAGGGCATGATCAGTCCTCGGGCATCGACCTCAACCGGGCCGGGACTCCTCTCATTGAGATCGTATCGGAACCGGATCTTCGCTCTGCGAAGGAAGCTGTTGCCTATATGCGCAAGATTCACTCGATCGTTCGCTATCTCGAGATCTCCGACGGCAACATGCAGGAAGGATCTTTCCGCTGCGATGCCAATGTGTCAGTGAGGCGGAAAGGGCAGCAAGAGCTCGGGACGCGAACCGAACTCAAGAATCTCAATTCCTTCCGATTCGTAGAGCGTGCCATCAACTTCGAAATAGAACGCCAGATCGAAGTGCTCGAAGATGGTGGCGAGATCGTGCAGGAGACCCGGCTTTATGACTCGGACCGCGATGAGACCCGGCCGATGCGTAGCAAGGAAGAGGCAAACGACTACCGCTATTTCCCCGACCCGGACCTGCTGCCGGTCGAAATTGACGACACTTATATAGAAGAGGTCAGGAAGACACTGCCGGAACTGCCGGACGCAAAGCAAGCCCGTTTCGTCGGGCAATATGCTTTGAAAGCGGATGACGCCTCATTACTGACAATCAGCCGCGCAACCGCCGATTACTTCGAGGCTGCAGTTGAGGCGTTCAAAGACAGTCCCAGGATCGCGGCAAACTGGATAAACGGCGACCTGTCCGCAGCGCTGCACCGTGACGACCTGGATATCAGCGAAAGCCGGATTGGTCCGGCAGAGCTGGCGGGGCTCCTCGCTCGCATCCAGGATGGCACGATCTCGGGCAAAATTGCGAAGGAAGTGTTCGAGGCCATGTGGGTCGGCGAGGGCAGCGCCGATGCGATCATCGAAGCCAAAGGCCTTCGACAGATCACCGACAGCGCGGCAATAGAAGAAATTGTGGATGCTGTCATTGCCGCGAACCCCGCTCAGCTTGAACAATATCGAGCGGGCAAGGACAAATTACTTGGGTTCTTCGTTGGCCAGGTCATGAAAGAGACCGGCGGCAAGGCCAATCCCGGCCAGGTCAATGAGGTCCTGAAGAGCCGCCTGAAAAAGGACTAGGAGTCTATACGGTGGAATTATCCGTTGCGAGATTAGTGCCACGGCGAGGACAGTTTTCCGCTCTTTTGAGGCGCATAGTAGGCCTACGCAACGACAAATCGGCAGGATCGCCGATTTGCACGACCGGAGGTCGCCTCATCGAGGTGCAGCACAGGGATGTGCTGCATGAAAAAGAGCGGAAAAATGAACCGCTGTGGTGCTTTCGTAGTAGGAGTAATTCCACCACGCAGACTCCCTGTCATGCAGACGCATAACGACGCTGTCGTTCCGTTCGTCTTTGAATCGCTGCCGGTGCGCGGCGCGCTCATTCAGCTGCAAAAATCCTGGCAACGCATGCAGCTCGGCCACACTTATCAAAGCAACGTGCTGGAAACGCTTGGCCACTCTGCGGCGGCGACCGGCCTGATTGCCCAAAGCCTCAAATTCGACGGCACGATTACGATGCAACTCACCGGCGACGGGCCGTTGGCAATGCTCGTCATGCAATGCACGAGCGATCTCGAGCTGCGTGGCATGGCCAGCGCGCCGGACCTCAACAGTCAGGCATCGTTTGAGGAGCTCGTATCCAAGGCACGCTGCGCCATCACGGTAGACGCGGGTGCGATGGAGCGCCCATATCAGGGCATCGTTGAAGTGACCGGCGAATCACTGGCCAACAGCCTCGAAAACTACTACGCAAGGTCCGCGCAGATTCCGAGCCATATCCAGCTGGTCAGCGAGCCGGGCAGCTGCGGAGGCATTCTCCTGCAACAGATTCCGGAGAAAGCCAGCCCGCTCGAGGACGACTGGCGTCGGCTCGGCATGCTGGCTGCAACACTTCGCCCGGACGATATCGCCGACGGTGTCGGAATCGATCTGCTCGGCAAACTCTTCGCCGAAGACGATGTGCGGGTCTTCAAGCCAAAAGCGGCAAGCTTCAAATGCCGCTGTTCGAAGAAACGTGCAGAGGACGTTCTCAAAATGCTGGGGCCTGATGAGACCAATGCCGTCTGCACGGAGGAGGGCCAGGTCGATGTGACCTGCGAATATTGCGGCCGTACACGCTCATTCGATGCAGTCGACGTTTCCCGCCTCTTTTCGGATCACGTCGTCGAAGGTCCAAACCGCATTCATTGATGGGACATTGCCCAAGATATCGTGTAAACTGTTTACTCTTTTATATAAAGATATCTTTATATATTTATGACAAATCAAACAGAACAGCTTGCAACACAATTCAAAGCCCTTGCGGACCCCGTCCGTATGCGGCTTGTTGCCCTGTGTCGCCAGGGCGAATGCAGTGTTTCAGACCTCACGCAGGTAGTGGGCTTAAGCCAGCCCCGTGTATCCCAGCATCTCAAACAGCTTTGCGATGCCGGCATGTTGCAGCGATTCAGGGACGGAAAGTGGGTGTTCTATCGCGCCGCAGTCCGGCGCAAAGGTGATGGGGAGGCGGGGCGCCGTCTGCTCGACCTGATCCCCGTGAATGACCCGGTCTTCCAGACCGATCTCGGGAGGCTGCGCGAGTTGCGCGGGGAACGACTGGATATAACCGCGGATGCGCCCGAGCGTGCGGGAGACCGACCCCTTTATAAAGCGTTGGTCGAACTGACGGTAACGACGCATCTGGGCGACCTGCTCGATGTCGGTTGTGGTAGAGGCCAGCTCCTGAAACTGCTGGCCAGCAGGGCACATCGCGCGGTCGGCGTGGACATCGATTCCGACGCGACCCGGCTGGCTCGCGCCGAGCTGATGCTCGCCGGCTTGCCGAATTGCAGCCTGCGCAGCGGAGACATGTACCGTTTACCATTTGGCGATGCGGAATTCGACACGATCATTCTGGACGACGTCCTGGCCGAAGCGAAACACCCCATCCGTGTACTGACAGAAGCGCGCCGGGTGTTGAAACCCAGAGGCCGGCTCATCCTGTTGCTTGCCGTTGGCGAGCGATCTCCGGTCGAGTTGCAGAGTGAACTCGCAGCGTGGAGTGCGACATCGGGCCTGCGCCTGGCGCCGGCGAGACTTGCGCCTAAGAAGAATCCTGAGTGGCTGATATCCGTCGCAACGGACCCTGACCGGCAGAGTGCCGCAGCCTGATTAATCCATATGAACGATTCAGTCCAAATGACTCAGGTGTCCTTCGAGTTTTTTCCGCCCAACACCGAGGCGATGGAGAAGACTTTGTGGAGTTCTATCCAACGCCTGTCGGTGTTGAGACCGCATTTCGTTTCCGTGACTTACGGTGCCGATGGCTCCACGCGTGAACGAACGCATGGCGCCGTCGAGCGGATTCTTAGGGAGACGGATCTGACCCCCGCCCCTCACCTGACCTGTATTGGCGCGAGCCGGCGCGAGATCGACGAGATTGCGCGGCGGTACTGGGACATGGGCGTTCGGCACATGGTTGCGTTACGTGGTGATGTGCCGAACGGCAGCGGCAAGTATGAGCCACATCCGGATGGCTATGCCTATGCCGTGGATCTGGTCGCCGGCCTGAAGAATGTTGCGGACTTCGAAATCTCGGTCGCAGCCTATCCCGAGGTTCATCCGGAAGCACCGAACCCGCTGTTCGATCTCGATAACCTCAAGCGCAAACTGGATGCGGGCGCGTCTCGCGCGATTACGCAATTCTTCTTCGACGTCGATGTCTATTTACGCTTCAGGGACCTGTGTGCGACAGCCGGAATCGACACCGTCATCGTTCCCGGCATTCTGCCGATCACACGATTCCCGCAGCTGACGCGCTTTGCGGCGCAATGCGGTGCCACCGTGCCGGAATGGCTGGTCGAACGCTTCGACGGGCTCGAGGACGATGCCGAGACGCGCCAGCTGATTGCGGCAAGCGTCGCGATCGAACAGGCGAGGCTGCTCAAGAAACAGGGCATCGAAGAATTTCACTTTTATACGCTGAATCGCTCCGAGCTGACCTACGCAATTTGTCATGCATTGGGCGTTCGCTCCCGGCAGGCGGCGGCCTGAGGAGGGCTCATGGATCGCCACCAACGAATAGAAGTGCTACACCAGGCATTATCCGATCGGATTTTGCTGCTGGATGGCGCCATGGGCACGACCATTCAGCAATACGGTCTCGGCGAGGACGAATTCCGGGGTGATCGTTTTGGCGACTGGCACATTGACCTGAAAGGCAACAACGACCTGTTGTCTATCACGCGCCCGCACATCATTCGGGACATTCACCGCCAGTTTCTCGACGCCGGTTCCGAAATTCTCGAGACCAACACGTTTAATTCGAATGCACCGTCGATGAGCGACTACGGCATGGAATCGCTCGTCGGGGAACTCAATCTGGCTGCCGCAAGGATTGCGAGAGAATGCGCGGACGGTTACGCCGCGAAGACCGGTGAACCGAGGTTTGTCGCCGGTGTTCTCGGACCGTCGAATCGAACCGCCTCGATCTCCCCGGATGTCAACGATCCCGGTTTTCGGAACATCAAGTTCGACGAACTGGTCAGCACGTATCAGGCGGCGACAACCGCCCTGATCGAGGGCGGCGTCGATTTCCTGATGGTCGAAACCATCTTCGATACGCTGAACGCCAAAGCCGCAATATTCGCAATACACCGAGCCTTTGAGGTCGCCGGGCTGAAACTGCCGGTCATGATCTCCGGCACGATCACGGACGCGTCCGGTCGAACACTATCCGGACAAACGACTGAAGCATTCTGGACTTCAGTCATGCACGCTGATCCGTTCATGGTTGGCCTCAATTGCGCACTCGGCGCTGCCGATCTGCGGCAGTATGTAACAGAGTTGTCACGCGTGGCCGAGACGGGCGTCAGCGCACATCCGAACGCAGGTTTGCCGAACGAGTTCGGCGAATACGACGAGACCCCCGAGGACATGGCGGAAATAGTCGGTGAATTCGCTGAAAGCGGTCTGGTCAACATGGTCGGCGGCTGTTGTGGCACGACACCAGCACACATCCGCGCATTACGTGGAGCAATCGACGGCAAAGCACGCCGCGAGATCCCAAGCTTGCCGATTCGCTGCCGTCTGTCAGGCCTGGAGCCGGTAGCCATCGGTCCGGACGATCTCTTCGTCAACGTCGGCGAGCGTTGTAACGTCACGGGCTCCGCCATATTCCGTCGCCTGATCGAGGCCGACGATTACACGGCAGCGGTTCAGGTCGCACGGCAACAAGTCGAGAACGGTGCTCAGATTGTCGACGTCAACATGGACGAAGGCATGCTGGATTCCGAGAAAGCAATGGTCACGTTTCTGAATCTGATTGCCTCGGAACCTGACGTTGCCCGGGTCCCGGTCATGATCGACTCCTCGAAATGGTCGGTCATCGAGGCAGGCCTCAAATGCGTGCAGGGCAAAGCTGTCGTTAATTCCATCAGCCTGAAGGAAGGCGAAGAAACATTCATCGAGCAGGCAAAACTGGTCCGCGATTACGGTGCCGCGGTCATCGTCATGGCATTTGATGAAGACGGTCAGGCTGACAACGTCGAACGAAAAGTCGCCATCTGCGAACGCTGTTACACCATTTTGACCGATACGGTCGGATTCGACCCTTCTGACATCATCTTCGATCCAAATATTTTCGCGATAGCAACCGGGATCGAAGAACACAACAGCTATGGTCTCGACTTCATCGAAGCGACACGACTGATCAAGAAATCTTTGCCGCATGCGCTGGTCAGCGGCGGTGTCAGCAACGTTTCCTTTTCGTTCCGCGGCAACAATGTCGTGCGCGAGGCCATCCACTCCGTGTTCCTTTATCACGCAATCAAAAACGGCATGGATATGGGCATCGTCAATGCCGGCCAGCTTGCGATTTACGAAGACCTGCCGAAGGATCTCCGTGACGCAGTCGAAGACGTCGTTCTGAATCGAAGGGATGACGGTACCGAGCGGCTGCTGGACGTTGCGGAGCAGTACAAGGGCCAGACACCAGGATCGAAAAATGATGCCAAGGACATGAGCTGGCGGGAGCTCGAGGTCGAAAAACGTCTCGAGCATGCGCTCGTCGCCGGCATCGACGAGTTTGTCATCGAGGACACCGAGGAAGCGAGGCTTGGCGCCAAGCGACCGCTCGACGTGATTGAAGGGCCGCTTATGGCCGGCATGAATGTCGTCGGTGACTTGTTCGGGGCCGGCAAAATGTTTCTGCCGCAGGTCGTCAAGTCCGCGCGCGTCATGAAAAAAGCGGTTGGACACCTCGTGCCGTTCATCGAAGAGGAAAAAGGTGGCGAGATTCAGACGAATGGCAAGATTGTGATGGCCACCGTCAAAGGTGACGTGCACGACATCGGCAAGAACATCGTCGGTGTGGTGCTGCAATGTAATAACTTCGAGGTGATCGACCTCGGCGTGATGGTGCCCTGTCAGAAAATACTCGAGACCGCAAAACGCGAAGGCGCGGCATTCATCGGCCTGTCCGGCCTTATAACACCGTCACTGGATGAAATGGTTTTCGTCGCGAAAGAAATGCAGCGACTCGGCTACGAGCTGCCGCTGCTCATCGGTGGCGCAACGACGTCTCCTGCGCACACGGCCGTCAAGATCGAACCCAATTACGAAGGTCCGGTCATCTATGTCAAAGATGCGTCACGCTCCGTCGGCGTTGCACAGGCATTGATCGAGAAAGACACGCGCAAGGAACTCGTCGAGAAGACACGGCTGGATAACGCCCGGCGACGTGAGCGACATGCCGGCAAGACCCGCCAGGCTCCGCAACTGAGTCTGAACCAGGCCAGGGAAAGAAAGCATCGCATCGACTGGGCCGGCTACTCCCCGCCAAATCCAAAGTTTTCCGGCACCAAAATATTCGACAACATCAGTCTCGACACGCTCCGCAGCTACATAGACTGGATGCCATTTTTCAACGCCTGGGAATTCCACGGCAAGTTTCCACAGATACTGAGCGACGCTACCGTCGGCGACGCGGCCCGTTCTCTGTTCAGCGATGCATCCGTAATGCTCGACAAGCTCATCAGGGAGAAATGGCTGAAAGCCCGGGCGGTGATCGGGTTTTTCCCGGCGAACACGACGGATCACGACGACATTCTGGTGTATGGCGACGACGGCCGTAAGAACGAAATCATGCGCCTGTGTCATCTGCGCCAGCAGCGCGGCAAGCCTGACGGCCATGCTCAAAACTGCCTCGCAGATTTCATTGCACCGGTTGAATCGGGCGCCAGGGACTTCATCGGTGGATTCGCGGTCACGGCAGGCATCGGCATCGATGAGCATGTGCAGCGATTCGAAGCGGACAAGGACGACTACAGCAGCATTATTCTGAAGGCACTCGCCGACCGCCTTGCCGAAGCACTTGCCGAGTACATGCATGAGCATGTTCGGAAAAATCACTGGGGTTACGGCAAAGGCGAAAACCTGTCGAATGAGGAACTCATCGCCGAGGAATATCAAGGCATTCGTCCCGCACCCGGATACCCGGCATGCCCCGATCACACCGAAAAAAGCGGGCTCTGGGAATTACTCGATGTCGAAAACAGTATCGGACTGGAGTTGACAGAAAGTTACGCCATGTTCCCGACCGCCGCAGTCAGCGGCTTCTATTTCTCCCACGCCGACTCGAAGTATTTCTCCGTCGGCAAGATAGGCCGCGACCAGGTCGAGTCCTTTGCCGAGCGAAAAGGCATGACTATCGACGAGGCGGAGCGGTGGCTCGCGCCTAACCTGGGGTATGATCCGTCGAAAGCCGACGCCGCATAAGGCACAAATAGTCAAATAAGCCGGTGCTTCGGGAAGGGGAACTCAATGGCAACTGAATCTGGCAACGGAAAAGATCGGTTTGGACACCCGGATGTCGACGTCATCGTCGTCGGTGCCGGCTTTGCGGGATTGTATATGCTGCACCGCCTGCGGGGTCAGGGCTTCTCGGCGAAGGTATTCGAGGCCGCCGATGACGTCGGGGGAACGTGGTATTGGAACCGCTACCCGGGGGCCCGCTGCGACATACAGAGCATCGACTACTCCTACAGCTTCGATGCCGAACTCGAAACCGAGTGGCAGTGGCAGGAGAAGTACGCGACCCAGCCGGAGATCCTCCGCTATCTGCAACACGTTGCCGACAAACACGATCTTCGGCGCGACATCGAGTTCTCCACGAACGTAGAGACCGCTGCCTGGGACGACGACGTATCCTTGTGGCACCTGAGAACCGATCAGGGCAACGAGGTCAGTTGCAGGTTCTACGTGATGGCCACGGGATGTCTCTCACTGCCGAAGACGCCAGACGTCGAAGGCGCCGAACGTTTTGCAGGCGCGACTTACTACACCAGCCGGTGGCCGCACGAGGGCGTCGACTTTGCCGGCATGCGGGTGGCTGTTATCGGAACCGGATCATCAGGCATCCAGTCGATTCCGATTATCGCAAAACAAGCCGCGGAACTCACCGTGTTTCAACGCACGCCGAACTTCTCGATTCCAGCCCACAACGGCCCGATCCCGCAGAAGCTGCTTGAAAATTTTCAGGGAGATCGCAAGGCGTTTCGGGAGTCTGCAAGATGGTCACGAGCTGGCGTGACGATTGAGATGAACGACCAGAGTGCGCTTCAGGCCACCGAAGCCGAGCGCCAGAAACGCTATGAGGCCCTTTGGGAAGCCGGCGAGCTCATACCGATTCTGGGTGTATTCAACGATCTGGTCCTCAACCCGGCATCGAACGAAACAATATGCGATTTTATTCGGAACAAGATACGCTCGATCGTGCGCGATCCTGCAACTGCCGAGGCTCTCTGTCCGAGGAATCATCCATTCGGCACCAAGCGTCCCTGTCTCGATTCCGACTACTACGCGACCTACAACCTGCCACATGTCCGGCTCGTCGACCTGCACAAGACACCGATCACGACGATCACCGAAAAGGGAATCGACACCAGCGGCGAGTCGTTCGAGTTCGATGCAATCGTCTTTGCCACGGGTTTCGATGCCATGACCGGTGCGATCGTGGCTGTCGACATTGCCGGGCGCGACGGCATTCGGTTGCGAGACAAATGGGCCGAAGGCCCAAAGACCTACCTCGGTCTGACCACTGCCGGGTTTCCGAACTTCTTCACCATCACGGGGCCGGGTAGTCCGTCTGTCTTGTCGAACATGGCGGTATCGATCGAGCAACACGTCGAATGGATCTGCGATTGTCTCGACGACCTCCGCAAGGAAGGCCTGGCCGTGATCGAAGCGACCGAGCTGGCCGAGACAGGCTGGGTGCAACACGTCAATGACTTCGGTCATATCACGCTATACCCCCAGGCCGACTCCTGGTACATGGGAGCCAATGTTCCGGGCAAGCCCCGCGTATTCCTCCCGTATGTCGGCGGCGTCGACGCCTACAGAACGATCTGCGACGAAGTTGTCAGCAAAGACTATCTGGGGTTCGCCCTCGAGGGCCCCGGAAAGGCCCGCAGGAACGACGACATTGTTCGTCCGGTGCAGCCAGACGTCACGATGGTGCTGGACTTCATTGAAAGCCTCGGGCTGCCGCCCGTCGAGACGCTGTCCGTCGAGGACGCCCGGGCGTTCTCCGAAACCATGCTGGCTGAACGCCCGCCGGGACCGGAAGTGGGCGAGATTGCGGATGGCGTTCTTCCTGGCGCCGCCGGTGACCTGGCCTACCGCCTGTACAGGCCTGCGAGCCCGGGGCCGCATCCGATTGTTGCTTATTTCCATGGGGGCGGTTGGGTGCTCGGCAGCCACGACTCCGATGACCCCTTCTGCCGTGATCTGTGCGTGCGGTCGAACTCGATCATCATGTCGGTTGACTACCGGCACGCGCCCGAAGCCCGGTTCCCTGCCGCGCCGGACGATGGTTTCGCGGCCGTGAAGTGGATTGCGGATAACGCGAAAACCCTGGGTGGCATACCGGGACAGCTCGCGGTCAGTGGCTGGAGCGCCGGCGGCAATATAGCGACCGTCGTCTGCCAGATGGCCCGTGATGCCGGTGGACCGGACATCACCGGGCAACTGCTGATAACACCTGTGGTCGACTGCGACTTCTCGCGACGGTCCTATGTCGAGAATGCTGACGGCTATGTGCTCACCACCGGTCTGATGAACTGGTTCTGGGACCACTATGCGGAGCCGGCCGAGCGGCAAGACCCGAAGGCGTCCCCGCTTCGGGCTGATGATTTGTCGAATCTTCCTCCGGCACTCGTGGTGACCTGTGAGTTCGATCCACTCCGGGATGAAGGTGCAAGCTATGCCGAGGCAATGGCAGCGGCCGGCGTTCAGGTTCGGCACCTACCCTGTCGCGGCCAGATTCACACATCGTTGACGGCAGTCGACATGGTGATCTCGGGCGCCGCTGCACGAGCAGAGATGGGGGCCGCGCTGCAGCAGTTCTTCGGCGGGGGGGTCGGTCAGTGAAAACAACTACCGCAAGGAAAAGCAGAATCTCATCGAGAATTCCATTTCTGGCAGCAGCTTTTGTCCTGATCACGATTCCAGCTGTCTGGGCGCAGCAACCCTCACCGCCGCCAGAGGCGACCATCTCGGCCGAATTTCCTTTTGAGTCCCGATATGTCGAGGTACTGGGATCGAAACTGCATTACGTCGAGGAGGGTGAGGGCGACCCGATCCTCTTCCTGCACGGCAATCCGACATCGTCTTATCTATGGCGCAATGTCATTCCCTATCTTTCACCACAGGGCCGGGCTATTGCCGTCGACCTGATCGGCATGGGCAAGTCGGACAAGCCTGACATCGATTACACCTACGATGATCACCTCCGTTATATCGAAGGGTTTATCGAGGCGCTTGATCTGAAGAACATCACCTTTGTCATTCATGACTGGGGTTCGGCAATAGGCCTCGACTATGCATCACGCAATGAAGACAACGTAGTAGCTGTTGCATTCATGGAAGCAATGGTGCCACCGGCCATGCCGAGATCATTCATGCCCCCTGAAGGCTCGATGTTCCATACCTTGCGTAACCCGGAGATCGGCCCAAAGATGGTTTACGAGGAAAATTTCTTCGTCGAAAAAATACTGCCTGGCGCGGTTTCGCGCGGACTCACCGAAGAAGAAATGACTTACTACCGGGCGCCTTATGCGACGCTCGAGTCTCGCAAGCCGACGCTGGTCTGGCCCAACGAAGTGCCATTCGCGGACGGGCCGAAGCGCAATGCCGATGTCATGAATCGATATGGCGCATGGATGAAAAAGACCGACATGCCATTCCTGTTGTTGTACGTCAGTCCCGGCGCCATCATCTCACCCGAAACGGCGGCAACTATCGTGAAGCAGAACAGGAATATCGAGAGCCACTATCTCGGCATCGGTATCCATTTCGTGCAGGAGGACCACCCGCACAAGATCGGTCGCGCGGTCGCCGACTGGCGGCGCCGGGTGTTGGCGGGAAATTGATTAGTCGGTAATGGGCACCCTGGCCACATGCCACAAACCCCATGCTGCCCAGAGCGTAGTGACGGGTAAGACGACCCAGTAAGCAGTTTCGTCACCAAGTGCCCAGCCGCTGGCGCCGCGCGCCGCGACGATAGCCGAAAGACAAACGATGGGCCAGTAGATTGTGATTCCCAGTGCAGCACCCATCAGGACGCGGCCCCAGTACCGAGCTCGCCAGAGACCGATCAGTCCGGCAGCCAGAAGCGGTATGTACGTTACGAGATCACCGAATGCGAAGCCGTACCAGAAAGCGACCCCGACCTCTCTAATCTGCTCGGCGGATTCCTGCGTGCCCATCGTGACACCAACGTCATAATCGAATGCGGCAATTGCCTGGGCATAGATCAGATAGACGAGTAAGAGCCACCCGGGAATCTGCACCATCCAAAAGCCAATTCCCCGGGTCGCCATTAAAGAAAAGATCGCCCGTCAGGCTGCTTTAGCAGCGGCATAGTTAAATGTCGCCGAAATCTTCGTTTCGTCCCGAAAACTCGCTTTGATCGGGCAAAGCCCGGATGCTCGTTCCAGCTTCTGTCGATCCGCAGGCGAGAAATCCTGCGGGATATCAAAAAGCAGCGTAACGGCATCGACGTGTGGAAACGGATCGCTCGTTTCACTTAGTTTGATATCGACCACGGTACCGCTGAGATCCAGGCGATCCCGTTTCGCCAAAGCGCCCATCGACAAGAGCATGCAACCTGCGACGCTGATGCCGAGCAGATTACCGGGTGATAATTCTTCCCCTTTTCCAGTGAAAGGACAGTCGATGGCGATGCTTTTACCTTGTGGCTGCTTCAATGCCGTGGCGTGCTGATCACCATCGTAGGTAAGCGTCAACTTGGTCATGTTTTACTCCTCTTTTGCACACCAGTCTTATGCGCTCATATTTTTCGGAGCGCAATTCGGAGTTTCACGTATGAATCAATTCCATCCAGGCTAATGTGCACTGGTACCTCTGCGTATCTCTGCCAGCTCCCTTTGCACGCATTGCGCGCCTTCCTCGATCGCCTCGGAAGCTCTGTGAAACTCCAGCATGCCGATGTGAGCCACGTTCGGTGCGATCAACACATCGGCCGGGTCTCCCGCGAGCCTGCTTCTGGTGATTCGGTCCTGAAAGATGTTTATCGAATTGGCAATGGCATAAAAAAGACCCGGTGTTGCATCGCGGTCGTCACGCTCCGGGAAGATCGAGTTCGAGTATTCTCTCGCGGATTGTTTGAAATTGCCGAGGATACCTCTGGGTTCCCCGGGTTCAGCCGGCTTATTCTTTTGGGTGTGCTTGCCGATGATGTAGGCATTCAGATTGACGGCGATGACAACATCGGCCCCCAGTGCCCGGCAGGTTGTCACCGGAACGGGATTCACGAGGCCGCCGTCTACAAGCCAGCGATCATTGTTGCGAACTGCCGGAAACAGGCCCGGCATCGCCATAGATGCCCTGACTGCATCGGCGAGCCCACCCTCCATGAACCAGACTTCGCGGCCCGTTTCCAGATTCGTGGATACAGCTGCAAATTTCTTGGGTAAATCCTCAATGCGGACGTTCTCGTTGGCAACGAAGTTGTGCAGGAACCAGCTAAGTCGCTCGTTATCGACGAAGCCGGCACTTGAGAAATTGATCTCGAAGAATCGCAAGACGTCTGTCCTGGTCGAGCCGAGAACCCAGTTCTCCAGTTTGTCGAGGTTGCCGGCCACGTAAGAGCCGCCGATGATGGCGCCAACCGAAGCGCCACAGACGATGTCGGGCTCGATGCCCTCCCGTAACAGGGCCTTGATCACGCCTATGTGCGACCAGCCGCGAGAAGCACCCGAGCCCAGAGCGAGGCCCACTTTCGGAGCATTGTCAGCCGCCATCGGACTCGTTTAGTGCCTGGTCCAGCCATCGCACGAAAGCGGTTTGAAAATAGCCGACCTTTTTCCTTCGACGATAGACGTCGCGGGCAGGCGTCTGTGCCAAATAATTCAAAGTAATCGCGACGCGCGTCTGCCAATACTCCTCGTCGAGTCGCCCCTCCCGATAAAGCAAAAAACCCTCTTCCATGTCCTTGAGCATGCCGTATACAAAATAATCAAATTGCACGTGCTCCCGCGCACTTAGCGTCGTGCCTTCAGCGATCTTCGTGAATATGCCGGCCAGCTCAGGGTTGGCGGCAACAAGCTGCGTAGCGGTGTGTGTACGGCTGACGAGTTGCTGGCGATTGGCCGCACGAATCTCGTTGGTGTTTTCCTTAACCTGAATACCGACATACAGCAATGAAATGATCACTGCTATTGCACTGACTAGTTCAGCGATACTGGCCCAGTCGGATAGCTTCAATTTGCGCATGACATTTCCATTTATGCGGATAACGCCTGACTACAGACAGGACAATCCGCGTGCTTCTTTATTGCAACGCTCTGCCAGTCTCCCGATATCGCATCGTAAAGCCCGAGTTTGGCAGGTCTGTTATCGGTGATGCCTGCCAAAATCTTCAATGCTTCTGCGGCCATCAACGTGCCGACGACGCCGGGCACAGGAGCGAGAACGCCGTTGCCGGCACAGTTATCGAGCGACTCGTCCGCTTCCTGGTACAGACAGCGGTAACACGGTGATGTCGAATAGTCAGGCCCAAAGACGGCGATCTGGCCCTCGAAACGGAGAGCGGCGCCGGAGACCAGGCAGCGACTGTTGGCGACGCAGGCATCGTTTACCTGGAAACGCGTGGCGAAGTTGTCGCAGCCATCGAGGATGACGTCGGATTGAGAGACGGCCTCGTCGAGTGCGTGGTCGCTCAGTCGATCGGCGATTCCCGTCAGCCGAATATCCGGATTCATTGCCGCAAGGCGAGATATTGCGGCGTCGGCTTTTAGTTTTCCGATATCGGCAGGACCGTACAGCACCTGCCGGCCGAGGTTTGTCGCGTCGACCGTATCGAAATCGCAGAGGAGCAAATGGCCGACGCCGCTACTGGCGAGGTAGCTGGCTGTCGCGCAGCCTATGCCACCGAGACCAATGATGAGAGCGGTGGACGATTCGATTCGCTGCTGACCTTCCTCACCGATTTGCGGCAGAGCGATATGCCGGGCAGAACGTCCTGGTTGCGTAACGTCGGTCAATCCTGATCCTGTCGGACTTCGACGATCGTCACATGCTCGATCGGCACGTCCTGATGTCCGGCCACGGTGCCGGTATTGACGCCGGCAATCGCATCGACGACCTCCATCCCATCGGTGACCCGGCCAAACACCGCGTAACCGAAATCGCGACCGCTGTGGTCGAGGAAAGCATTGTCTTTGAGATTGATGAAAAACTGACTCGTTGCGCTGTCGACTTCTCCCGTACGAGCCATCGCGAGCGTGCCGCGCAGGTTTTTCTCGCCGTTGTCCGCCTCGTTCTTGATCGGCGCTCGTGTCTCTTTCTTGTTCATGCCAGCAGTCATGCCGCCACCCTGAATCATGAAGTTCGGAATGACGCGGTGGAATACGGTCTCGGCATAAAAGCCGTCGGTGACGTATTGCCTGAAATTCTCGGCCGATATCGGTGCAGTTTCTTCGAACAGTTCGACGGCTATGTCACCGTGGCTGGTCACAATCGTGATCATGGTTAGTCCTGTGTTGATGGGGAGCCCATTCTAGCCGTTGTCACGCGCGGCTGTCCCGCGAGGTCTTTGAAGCACTCGATATCTGACCAGCCGTTTTGAATCAGGATGTCAGCTACCGCATCTTCCTGATCGGCGCCGTGCTCCAGCAGAAGGATTCCGTTTGCGACGATCACGGTCCTTGCGTCATTGGCGATTATCTTGATGGCGTCCAGCCCGTCGGGCCCGGCTGCGAGGGCGGATTCCGGTTCAAACCTGAGATCGTGGAGTACCGGATCGTCGTCACGAACGTAAGGTGGGTTCGATACGACGAGATCGAAGCATTGGTTTGCGACAGGCTCGGTCCAGTTGCCTTGCAGGAAGTTGATGTTATGCAGTTGATTTAAGGCTGCGTTTTCTTTTGCGACTATCAGCGCCGCAGCATTTGAGTCGATCGCGTCAATCTTGATTTTCGGTCTTTCGCTGGCGATGGCGATCGCAATGGCGCCGCTGCCGGTGCCGAGATCCAGTACCCGACAGTCCTGATCGCCAGGTATTAGCCGCAGTGCCTGTTCGACAAGCAGCTCTGTATCCGGGCGGGGGACGAGCGTGTCAGCGGTGACTTTCAGCTGCAGGGACCAGAACTCTTTATTGCCGCTTATGTAGGCCACTGGTTCGCCTGCATTCCGCCGGATAATTGCAGCTTCGAAATCATTCGCCAACAGCTCGGTCAGTTCTTCTTCCGGGTGTGCGAACAAATGACTGCGCGGAACATCGAGCACGCATGCAAGCAAAGTCTCCGCATCGAGCCTGGCGCTGTCGCTGATCGTTACAAGCCTGTCTGCCGCATCGGTAAGGACGGAATCGATGGTTTTTGGTGTTGGTGTCATGTAGCGGTCAGGCTTCGTATTCGCGTAGTATTGCGGCCAAATTTACTTGCCTTCGTGAGTGTAATGAAAGTTTTCTCGAATATTCTCGATATGGTCGGCCAAACGCCGATGCTCGAGGTTACGCATTTCGACACGGGTCCGTGTCGTCTCTTCCTCAAGCTCGAACTCATGAATCCCGCGGGTTCCATCAAGGACCGTATCGGTATCACGATGATAGACGAGGCTGAAAAACGCGGCGATATCAAGCCGGGCGACACCATCGTTGAGGCGACCGCTGGCAACACGGGTCTCGGTCTGGCGCTGGTTGCTGCGCAAAAAGGCTATCGGCTGATCATCGTTCTGCCGGACAAGATGAGCCAGGAAAAAATATTCAATTTACGGGCGATGGGGGCTGAAGTCATTCTGACCCGCTCGGACGTGGAGAAAGGCCATCCGGAGTACTACCAGGACCTCGGTAAATCAGTTGCAGAGGAACAGGGCGCATACTTCATCAATCAATTCGCCAATCCGGATAATCCCCTTGCCCACGAGCAGACCACGGCGCCGGAAATCCTGGAGCAAATGGGTGGCGAAGTTGACGCGATCGTCCTCGGTGCAGGCTCCTGCGGCACTGCCAGCGGGTTCAGCAAATATCTTGCCGAACACGCACCACAGGTAGACCTCATTCTTGCCGATCCCGTGGGCTCGATTCTGGCCGATTACGTCAACAAAGGTGAATTACACGAGAAAGGCGAGAGTTGGCTGGTTGAGGGTATCGGCGAGGACTTCATTCCCTCGATTACTGACTTTAGCAAGGTCGTAAAGGCGTACAGCATCAGCGATTACGACTCTTTCAAAACGGCCCGGGAACTGCTCAGAAAGGAGGGCCTCCTGGCAGGCTCCTCGACCGGGACGCTGCTGGCAGCGGCGCTTAAGTTTTGCCGCGAACAGACAGAGCCAAAGCGTGTCGTCACTCTTGCCTGCGATACCGGTAACAAGTACCTGTCGAAGTTGTACAACGATTTCTGGCTGGAAGATCAGGGCTTCATCAAGCGGGAGAAACACGGCGATTTGCGTGATTTCATCGGGCGACCGCACGACGAGCGGGCGACGATTACAGTAGGGCCGACGGATATTCTGACAACCGCACACAACCGGCTGCGCAATGCCGGCATCTCGCAGCTGCCGGTAATGGAGAAGGGCAAGTTGCTCGGCGTACTGACTGAAGACGCAATTATGCAATTTGTGTTCGGCAAGCCGGAATTAATGAATGCCCCGATAAAGGATGCGATGCAGACGGCTTACATCCAGGTCGAAAAAGACGCGAACCTCAATAATCTCGTCGCCATGTTGCACGTGCAGCCATACGCGGCCGTTGTGGACGGAGATAGTTTTCTCGGTTTGATTACCCGCTCCGACGTACTGAATAATTTGCGACAGCAATTATAGCTGCGATAACAAAGACCTGAGCTAACAGATACTGTCAGTCTTACACACGCCTGAATGGCCGCTCTCTCCCCGGAGGCGGTCATTAGGACTAGACTCAACTATTTGAGCCGTATTTTGAGGGAAGAACATGACACTTGAACAATTCGCATACCTCTCTGAGATTATCGGGGGCATCGTGATCGTCGTCACGTTGATTTATCTGTCATTGCAAGTGCGGCAGGGGGCAGAGCTATTGCGCTCGGAATCCAGACAGGCACAAGTCAATAACGGTCTGGTCGGCGTCTACAAGCTAATCGAGCATCCCGAGCTCGGGCGCGTCTTCTCGGGAACGGAAACACCCAGTTTTGAAGAGAAAACCAGACTGCAATTCTGGATCATCGGTCAAATGCGCGCTCGCGAACATGAATGGTTACAGTATCAGAGTGGTGCTTTGGACGAAGTTACCTGGTTAAGTTATCGGGGGGTAATTTACTTCGTGCTCGGTACTGAGCGGGCGCGGGCGCTTTGGCGTCTCTGTAGCGTCTACTTTAATGCCGACTTCGCCGAAATGGTTGACAAGATGATAGAAGAAGTGCCCTACATCGATTTTTGGAAGAAGTTGGAGGCAGTGAGCTAATCTGCTTATCCGTCAACGAACGACCGAGAATGACCTTAAGTTATTACTCACCAGCAGGGAAATTTACCGATGTGTTGCAGCGACCGATTGAGATCGCAACCGTTAGCTGACGGTCAGATCCGCTGCCGGAGACCACGCACATTTAGCTCACAGCCAGTCCGGGTAATCCAGTCCTTTGCTTGTCAGGTACTCCTTATTAAAGAGTCGTGTCTGATATCGCACGCCAGAATCCGCCAGTACCGTCACGATCGTATGCCCGGCGCCCAGTTCTCGCGCGAGGCGCACCGCCCCCGCCAGGTTGATGCCGCTGGAGCCGCCCAGCACCAGGCCTTCCTGCCGAATGAGGTCGAAGACGATAGGAATGGCTTCGGTGTCGGGTATTTGCCAGGTGATATCGAGTTTCGTATCGGCGAGGTTCGCCGTGACCCGGCTGTTGCCGATGCCCTCGGTAATGGAGCTGCCGACAATCTTGATTTCTCCAAGAGCGAAGAAGTTATGCAGGCCGGAACCCTCGGGGTCCGACAAGGCGATTTTCACCTCAGGATTTTCTTTGCGTAGCGCTCGTGCGACGCCGGCCAGCGTGCCGCCCGTGCCAACTGCGCTGACGAAACCATCGACATTGCCATCGGTCTGTTTCCAGATCTCCGGGCCGGTCGTCTCCTCGTGAAACTCACGGTTCGCGAGATTCTCGAACTGGTTGGCCCACCAGGCGCCGTTTTCTTCGGTCTCGTTCAACGATTCGGCGAGCCGCCCGGAGGTATGTACGAAGTGATCCGGATTCTTGTACGGCACGGCGGGAATTAGTTTCACTTCGGCGCCGTAGGCTTTCAGCGTCGCGATTTTCTCGCTGCTTTGGTTATCGGGCATGACGATGACGCTGCGATGCCCCATCGCGCTGCCGACCATGGCGAGGCCGATGCCGGTGTTGCCTGCCGTACCCTCGACAATGATGCCGCCGGGTTTTAACGCTCCCGTCTTCTTGGCCTCGACGATCATGCCGAGCGCAGCCCGGTCTTTGACCGATCCGCCCGGGTTCATGAACTCGGCCTTGCCGAGGATCTCGCAGCCAGTCGCATCGGAGAGATGATTCAGACGAATGAGCGGCGTGTTACCCACGCATTGAACCAACCGCCTGACGTCGTCCATGCTCATTCGCTTATTGTCGCAAGCTGATCGGCCTGATACTCGCTCACGAGGGGTTGAATGATCTGGTCCATGTCGCCTTCGAGGACTTCGGCCAGTTTGTACAGGGTCAGGTTAACGCGGTGGTCGGTCACCCGCCCCTGCGGATAGTTGTAGGTTCGGATGCGTTCGGAGCGGTCGCCTGAGCCGACCTGTAGTCGCCGGTTCTCGGCCTCCTCGCTCTCGCGTTGCGATATCTCCGCGTCCAGGAGCTTTGCTTTCAGTAAGGACATCGCTCTTGCCCGATTCTTGTGCTGCGACCTTTCATCCTGACATTCTACGACGATACCTGTCGGCAGGTGTGTCAGGCGAACAGCAGAGTCGGTCTTGTTGACGTGTTGTCCGCCGGCGCCGGACGCCCGGTATGTGTCAACACGCAAGTCGGTAGTATTGACTTCGATTTCCTCCACTTCATCGGCCTCCGGCAGCACCGCGACTGTGCAGGCGGAGGTATGAATACGCCCCTGTGACTCGGTGGCGGGCACGCGCTGAACGCGGTGCGCGCCGGACTCGAATTTCAGGCGGGCATAGATACCGTTACCGGAAATACGGCTGATGATTTCCTTGTAGCCCCCGTGGTCCCCTTCCCGCGAGCTGACGATTTCGAGCTTCCAGCGCATTGTCTCGGCATATTTGGAATACATGCGAAACAGATCGCCAACGAATATCGCTGCCTCATCGCCTCCGGTTCCGGCTCGGATCTCCAGATAAACATTACTCTCATCGAGTGGATCGGGTGGAATCAGCACCTTTTGCAAGTCGAGCAAGAGCTCGCCCCGGCCTTCCGTGAGTAAAGCCAGCTCTTCCTGACCCATCGTGCGAATATCGTCGTCCGCGTCGCCTGCCATTTCCTCGGCCGCAACAATGTCCTCATCCATGGACTCGAACTTCCGGAACAGGCCAACAACGGGCTCGAGTTTCGAGTATTCGCGCGACAAATCACGAAATTTATTCTGGTCGCTGATAACGTCGGGATCCGACAGCAGTCCCGACAATTCCTCGAATCGTTCGCGAACAGTCTCAAGCCGGTTTCTGATTGACGATTTCACTTTTTCTTCTTTTCGAGCCCGAAGAGTTTACGCGCGGCTTTGATCAGCTCGCTGTCCGAAAGCTCGCCCGCTTCACGCAGTCGAACGCTTGGCTGATGCAATAGTTTCTTCAACAGGGAAGCAGTCGCGTATTCAAGGACCTCATCGCCGTCCGCACCTTTGTTCAGCCGGAGTCGCGCCTGCTTCAGGACCTCGTTCCTGATTTCATCACCCTGATCGCGAATCTCGGTGATAACCGGAGCGACTTCCTTGCTTCGCTCCATCGTGAGGTAGCGGCGGATTTCCTCGTCCAGAATCTGGTCGGCGTCGAGAGCCGCAGCTTCCCGATTGCGCTGTCCTTCGACGATCACCTTGTCGAGATCGTCGATCGTGTAAAGATAAACATCGCTGAGTTTGCCGACCTCGGGGTCGATGTCCCTTGGCACGGCAATATCGACAACGAACACAGGCTTGCGTTTGCGTGCCTGCACGGCTTGGCTCATCTGATCCAGGGAAATGACGGGATCGCTGCTCGCCGTCGAGCTGATCAGGATATCGGCCTCCGGCAGGGTTCCTTCGATTTCCGAGAGCGGCAGGGCGAAGCCGCCAAATTGCCCGGCGAGCGTCTGCGCCCGGCCAATATTCCGGTTAGCGACAAACATTCGACCAATGCCCTTGCTGTCGAGATGTTTTGCGACGAGCTCGATCGTCACGCCGGCGCCGATCAGCAAGGCCGTGTGTCGTCCGAAGCCTGCAAAGAATTGGTTGGCGAGTGTGACGGCAGCATAGGCAACGGAGACCGGGTTACTTCCGATTTCGGTATCGGTTCGGACCTTTTTCGCGACCGAAAACGTATGCTGAAAAAGCCGACTTAGCTGGCTGCCGACGGTGCCGGCCTGCTGCGCCTGTCTGTAGGCATCCTTGAGCTGGCCGAGGATCTGCGGTTCGCCGAGCACCATCGAGTCAAGCCCGCAGGCGACCCGAAATACATGGCGTATCGCGTCGTCCTTTCCAAGTGTAAACAAGGCTTTAGCCGCTTCGCCGTCAAGCTTCTGATCTTCCTGCAACCAGGTATTGAGCGCATCGGTTCCGCTATCGCCCGATACGACATAAAATTCCGTGCGGTTGCAGGTAGACAGCAAGACGGCCTCCTCGATACCGTCCAGATCCAGCAGCTGCAACAAAGCCCGGGTGACGTCGTCTCCGGAAAATATGACCTGTTCACGTATTTCGACAGGCGCCGTGTTATGGTTCAACCCGAATATTTGCAGCGGCATGGGGCGCTTTTTAAGAGCTACTTGCGGAATCAGCGCATATGATAAGCGAACTGACTGTGCAGTTTCTTGTCTGTGTTACCTCTGAATGGAAAATCGGCTGCGGCATTAATGACTAACTCTGGAATAAAGGATTTCTGCGTGTGCAATATGTCACGCGTCTGGCCGCTTGTGGCCGTAATGCTGGCCGGTCTGGTGGCAAGCAATGCGATTGCTGACACGGAAAGCGAAGAGGTCAGTGCGCATGTCCTGCAGGCAGAGATGGCGCTGCAGCGGAAGGAATACAAAGCAGCGGCGGCCGAGTATCGAAAAGCCGCAGAACTGAGCCGCGATGTAGATATAGCGAGGCAAGCGACGCATATCGGCTTCAGCTACGGCTTCAATGAAGACGGACTGCGCTCCGCGAAACGCTGGGCCAAGCTCGATGAGGAAAGCGATGAGGCGCTGTTGTTCGTCGCTCAGCTTCAGCTGAGGCTCGGCCAGATCAAGTCTTCGAGTCGTACACTGAAGAAATTGCTCCAGCGCGGCGAAGACCCGCCAGACGAAAGACTGGCTGCCCTTATTCCCTTCCTGTCTCAGGAAGATCCGGAAGACGCCGACAAATTGATGCGGTTGCTCGCCAAACCGTACAAGACCTCGCCGCAGGCGAATTACGCGGCCGGTGTCATGGCGCTGCAGGCCGGAGACTCCGACGAGGCTATCAAACGCGCGTCTGTTGCACTCGAGTACAAGCCTGACTGGCTGAAAGCACACCTGCTAAAGGCGCGTGCGATGCTGCTTTCCGGCGATCAGGACGGTGCGATCGATTACACCTCGAGAATCGTCGGTGACGATCCGGACCCCGATCCCGAGGCGAGAATGGAACTGGCGATCATGCTGCTCTCGGCGGGTCGTGATGACGACGCATTGAGCCAGGTGAACCAGATTCTGCTCGAGCAGCCAAGTCGAACGGACGCTCTGCGTCTGATGGCGATCATAAATTTTCGTCTGAGGCATCTCGAAGCGGCGTGGGCCGATTTTCAGGACGTGCTGGCGAGCGGCCATTACACGATGGATGCACTTTATTACCTCGGACGGATATCGGATCACCGCTCGGAGCACGATCAGGCCGTTCGTCTGTACTCGCAGGTGCAAAGGGGCAACAACGCCGTAATTTCACAACGGCGGGCAAGCGCCATCCTGGCGGAGCAGGGCAAGGAAGACGAGGCTCTGGATCATCTGCGGCAGTTTGGCGTCGATAACCCGGTCTACGCGGTGGAGATGGTCGAAGCAGAGGCGCAGCTTCTCGCCTCCATGGAGCGCTATCCCGACGCGCTCGATGCCTATGACCGCGTCATCGAGTTCCGACCGGAGAGTGAGACCCCCATCCTCGGTAAGGCAGAACTCCTGCTTCGCATGGGCCGCCTGGACGATGCCATTGTCGAGTACCGGCGATGCGTCAAACGTTGGCCCGATAGCGCGATGTCGCTCAATGCGCTGGGTTATACGCTGGCGGATCGTACCCAGGAATACGCTGAAGCCGAGAAACTGATCAAGAAGGCGTTGAAGCTCGAACCGGACAGCGCTGCCATCATCGACAGTTACGGCTGGGTGCTTTACCGCATTGGGGAAAACGAACGCGCCCTCGAAGAGTTGCGGCGCGCATACGAGATACTCAAGGATGCCGAAGTCGCTTCTCACATCGTTGAAGTGCTCGGCGCCCTTGGGAGACTGGACGAGGCGTCCGCATTCCTCGAAGAAGCCGAGCTCCTGCACCCTGATAGTGAACTCCTTCAGAGTATTCGTGAGCGAGTGTTCCCCGAAGACTAGTGGTGTAATTTCCCGATGCGGACTGACGCGACCGCCCGACACCTATCGATAGTCCTGTTCATTCTGGCGATATCAGGCTGTGCAACCCAGCGTGGCTCTAATCTGCCCGAGCTTTCGGACTGGCAGACCAGATCCGAAGTCCTGGGCGGCATCGACGACTGGGAGTTCAAAGGACGCATCGGCGTAAGCGCCGGCGAGGAAGGGTTTAATGGCAAGCTTCGCTATGCACAGAATGACAAGAGATTTCGCGCGACGGTTAGCGGTCCGCTCGGCTTTGGCACGGTTCGCATCGAGGGAGACGGGCAGCAAGTAACCGTGATCGACAAGGACGGCGAGCAATGGGTGCTGCCGGATCCGGAGGTCGATCTGCTGGTGATGTACGGATGGACAATTCCGGTGACCAGTCTGCGTTATTGGGCGCTGGGCATTCCGGATCCCGAGGAGCTCGCATTTACCGAATTCAACGAGGAAGGGCAGCTTTCGTCGCTGGAGCAGGGCAACTGGAATGTCGAGATTGCTCAATATCGTGACGGTGGCGGCCAGTTGATGCCACGCCGGCTGTTGGCAGTCTCAGGTGACAACAAGGTGCGCCTGGTCATCGATAACTGGACTTTTCGGTAGCAGAATATGCGACTCAGGCACCGTCGTTGACACCTCCAATCCTGCCCCTCACAATTGCGCGCAAATTAATTGTGGACCTCCGAGACAATCAGGCGGCAAAAGCAGATGGGGCGTAGCCAAGTGGTAAGGCAACGGGTTTTGATCCCGTCATGCGCAGGTTCGAATCCTGCCGCCCCAGCCAATTACACGACGCGTGCTGCGCGCCAACAATCAACGCGCAAGGTGAGGTAGGGCCATGGATCCGGCAACAATGGCAATTTTTTCAGGGAACGCACACCCGAAACTGGCTCACGATATATCCCGGGTTTTGCATGCCCCACTGGCGAAAGCCGCAGTCGGCCGTTTCAGCGATGGCGAGATCAACGTCGAGATTCTCGAAAACATCCGCGGCAGAGAGACCTTTATCGTGCAGCCAACCTGCCCACCGGGGCCTGAGAATCTAATGGAGCTGCTGGTCATGGTCGATGCCGTCAAGCGCGCCTCAGCGGCAAGAATCACAGCCGTCATTCCTTACTTTGGATTTGCTCGCCAGGACCGGCGGCCGAGATCGTCCCGGGTACCGATTACCGCCAAACTGGTTGCCAAGCTGATCGGTGCATCGGGGGTCGATCGGGTCCTGACCGTCGATTTGCATGCCGATCAGATTCAGGGTTTTTTCGATATTGCTGTCGATAATGTGTATGCCTCACCAGTGCTGCTGGGCGATGCCTGGAAACAGAAATACGACGACATGGTCGTTGTTTCCCCAGATGTGGGCGGTGTGGTACGTGCCCGTGCCCTCGCCAAACGACTGGGTGACGCCGATTTGGTGATCATCGATAAACGCCGCTCGAAAGCCAATCAATCGGAAGTCATGAATATCATCGGCGAGGTCGGGGGCAAAGCCTGCGTGCTGATCGACGACATGGTCGATACGGCCGGCACCTTGTGTCACGCGGCAGGCGCGCTCAAAGCCCATGGTGCCAAGATCGTCGTCGCCTACATCACGCACGCGGTTCTGTCTGGTCCGGCAGTCTCTCGTATCAGCGAATCCGAACTCGACGAAATCGTCGTTACCGACACGATTCCACTGAGCGAGTCCGCCCAGGCCTGCGGCAAGATCCGCCAGCTGTCGACCGCCGAACTCCTCGCAGAAACCATGCGCCGCATCAGCGACGAGGAATCCGTCAGCTCCCTCTACGTTGATTAAAAAAAGGGGACGCACCCCTTATCGTAAAAAAGGGGTACGTCCCCTTTTTTACGACCCCGTCCCCGATTATCGGATTGCGGGGTTTCTTTCTTTCCGTTATGATGCGCGCCCTTGTCCCGATTGGTCGCGGTCGGGATGTTCAGTAAAAGCTTTATAAACAATCAGTTATCGGAGAGCTCTCATGGCTAAAGGATTCGATCTGATTGCAGATTATCGGGAAGACCAGGGGAAAGGTGCGAGCCGCCGCCTGCGTCACGAAGGTAAAGTTCCTGCAATCATCTATGGCGCCGGCCGTCCGCCGCGTTCAATTACATTCGACCACAACAAGGTCATTCAACAGCTCGAGAACGAGTCGTTCTATTCGAGCATCCTGAAGGTCAAAGTCGGCGAGAAAATTCAGGCGGCGATCGTGAAGGACATTCAACGTCATCCGTCGAAGCGCCAGATCATGCACATGGATTTGCAGCGCATCGTCGAGGATCAGGCGATCAAGATGAATGTACCGATCCACTACGTCGGTGAAGAAATGGCGCCCGGCGTCCAAGAGGGTGGCGGTACCGTCACCAAGATGCTGAATGACGTCGAAGTAACCTGTCTGCCGAAAGACCTGCCCGAGTATCTGGATGTCGATATTTCCGGACTCGGGCTGGACGAGATGTTGTATCTGACCGACATCAAGGTTCCTGAAGGCGTGGAAATTGTCGGCCTTGCACAGGCTGCAGATGAACAGGCTCAGCCGATCGTCTCGATTCAGTTCATTCATGAAGAGATCATCGAAGAAGAGGCTCCGGAAGAAGAGCTTGAGGGTGTTGAAGGCGAAGAGGGTGAAGCGCCTGAAGGTGAAGTGCCTGCTGCTGACGGCGATGCCGACACCGGTACCGAGAAACCCGAAGAGTAGGCAACGACTCTCGGGTCGACGTTGTGACCACCTACCTGACAGCGATAGCGGGCCTCGGCAACCCCGAGGAACGTCATGCGCGGACGCTGCATAACGCCGGTTTCTGGTTCGTCGACGAGATTGCGCGCCGGGCCGGCGGTCAGTTTCGCTATGAGAAGCGATTCGATGCAGAAGTCTGTCGAATCAACCTTTCCGGTAGCGAGATCTGGCTCGTCAAACCGCAGAGCTACATGAACCTCAGCGGAGGACCGCTTCGCAGCGTACTCGAGTACTATCGCCTGGCCGTGAGCGATTTACTTGTCGCCCACGATGAGATCGACCTTGAGCCGGGGACAGTTCGGCTGAAGAAAGGCGGCGGACATGGCGGCCACAACGGACTCCGCGACGTCATCAAACACACCGGATCCGACTTCATGCGTCTTCGCATCGGCGTTGGCCATCCCGGGCACAAGGACCTCGTGACCGATTACGTTTTGAAGCGTGCGTCTGCCGAAGTCGAGCAAGCGATGTTGCGCAATATTGATGATGCCGCCGATGTCATACCGATCCTCATCGAAAACGGCATCGAGGCGGCGATGACCCGCCTTCACACAGAGTCCTGACCAATGGCTGTTACCTGCGGCATCGTTGGCCTGCCCAACGTCGGCAAATCCACTCTGTTCAATGCCCTGACAGCGGCAGAAATCCCGGCTGAGAATTATCCATTCTGCACGATCGAGCCGAACGTTGGCGTCGTCCCCGTGCCGGATCCGCGTCTGCAGGTGCTCTCGGATATCGTCAAGCCGGAGAAAACGATCCCGACGACAATGGAGTTTGTCGATATCGCCGGGCTTGTAGCCGGCGCGTCCAAAGGCGAGGGTCTCGGCAATCAGTTCCTCGGAAACATCCGCGATACGAACGCGATCGCGCACGTCGTGCGTTGTTTCGAGAACGACGATATCACGCATGTTTCAGGTTCAATTAAACCTGTCGATGACATCGAGACGATCAATACCGAATTAGCGCTCGCCGACCTCGAGTCAGTGGAAAAACAACTCTACAAAGCCGAGCGCAATGCAAAAGCCAACGAAAAAGACGCGATTGTATGGCGCGACTTCTTGAAAAATGTCAAAACCCACCTGGACGAAGGATTACCGGTTCGCTCGCTGGAAATCGCAGACAATGAGCGCCCCCTTCTACGCGAATTGCACATGACTACCGCCAAGCCCGTGCTGTATGTCGCCAACGTCGACGAAGACGGGCTCGAAAATAATCCACACGCCGATGCCGTTCGTGAACTGGCAAATAAAGAGGGCGCCGCCATCGTCGTTATATGTGCCGAAATAGAAGCGGAAATAGCGCAACTGCGCGATGTCGACAAAGCCGAGTTCCTGGCGGTGCTGGGACTGAAGGAACCGGGCCTGGATCGCGTCATTCGCCACAGCTACTCGCTGCTTGGCCTGCAAACCTTCTTTACGACAGGGCCAAAGGAAGTTCGTGCGTGGACAACTCGAATCGGCGCCACGGCCCCAAAGGCCGCGGCCGAAATCCATACCGATTTCGAAAAGGGCTTCATCAGAGCCGAGGTCATTTCATACGATGACTTCGTGGCAGGCCAGGGGGAACAAGGTGCAAAGGAGGCCGGACGTATGAGACTCGAAGGCAAGGAATATATCGTCCAGGAAGGCGACGTCATTCTGTTTCGCTTCAATGTTTGACTCACAGAGTTTGCAGCAATCAAAGAATGCTGCTCTCAATCTCCATACACCTGTGAAGGATGCGTGATACGTCAATCTGATAATTGTCGACTAAATAACAAAGTATGTGTTTTTCGGCGGTAACCACATGGAGCCCTGCCAGAGTTTTTCCCCGTGGTCTGCCGATGTATGGATTGCACGCGATAAGGTCAAAAGTTCGATTTATCTTTTTCAAGTATTTCGTTGCCGGAGTTTGTCCCCAATTTTCGAGTGTATGTTCCCAGATTCCATCGAGGTCATTTTTTGCCTTGGGACGAAGTCTGAGTTTTCGCATCCTTCGCTTGTCCTATTTTGCGATTGATGAACTCATCGAATTCGAAATCCTCGGCGGGCCCGCTATCGATCCCCTCTTGAACAGCAAACCGAAATGCTTCAAGTTTTGCCTCGCGCTCTTCCAAGAGCCGCAGCCCGGCTCGAATGACCTCGCTGGTGGAGCCGAAACGTCCTTGTTTCACTTGCCGCTCGATAAAACGCTGAAAATGATCGCCAATTGCGACACTTGTATTTTTTACCATGGGAAGTCCAGATTCGGAGTACCAATAAATAATAGTTATTGGTAATATCTCAGTCAAGCCCTTGCTTCCCGAATCTCAAGGATCAGGGCAACAATGCAGCGAATGACGATTCGTCGGTAGAGGACATATCTCGGCAAACGATCATGATTAGCGGCGGCAGGTATGGCAGGCCACTGATGGTGTATTGCCTTGACTCGGCCGCACGCCCAAAGCAAACTGCGCCCCTCGCGGCCAGCCGTAATCTATAAATGGTGATGTAGCTCAGGTGGTTAGAGCGACGGATTCATAATCCGTAGGTCGGCGGTTCAAGTCCGCCCATCACCACCAATACGAAAAAAGGGCACCCCAGGGGTGCCCTTTTTGGTATTGGCCGATCGGGCGGCCGCTAGGCGTCGAAGGTGGTTCACAAATTTGCAGGAGCAAATTTGGACGCCGAAGGTGCCTTCGCGAAGCGAAGGTCACGGCCAGGGATGGCCGTGATCAACTCC
>Ga0255052_10000107_pt1 | contig 60352 bp, 60 predicted proteins | sample JV7_2_21_MG_FD_188632 | JGI IMG/M metagenome (GOLD analysis project Ga0255052, IMG submission 188632) | Seawater microbial communities from Jervis Inlet, British Columbia, Canada - JV7_2_21 | ecosystem: Environmental > Aquatic > Marine > Inlet | place: Canada: British Columbia | collected...
ACTGACCATGTAGTAGCTCTCATGGGGATTCTCTATACTTTTCCACCGGCCGATTACGTCAATGCCATGTTGTTCATACACGGTACGGAATCCCTTCCTAAGTTCATCCATTATCTCTACAGAGTCTTCTTTTACCTTAGAATGATAGAACATTACGATTGTCATAATGGTTAACCGTGATAACTCACAACTCTTGATTAATTACTCTTCTGCATTCCATCTTCATGGGTATACATTGAAATGTATCTAGAGTTCTGCTCTGTAATGTCTTGGCTAGGGATTTTAGATGAAACCAGTTGAATTAGTAATCGTAGGTGCTGGAGATCGCGGAAGTGTCTATGCGTCATATGTAAAGACACAACCGAAAAAAGCCAAGGTTGTCGGAGTGGCAGAACCCCGCGATTTCTACAGGGAGAGGATGGTAAAGGAACACAACATCCCAGAAGAGAATGTTTTCACTGATTGGAAGGACCTTGCAAAGAATGACAAATTCGCAGATGCTGTCATAATTGCTACGCGAGACCATATGCATAAGCGTCCTGCATTAGCATTTGCAAAGAAGAAATACCATATCCTTCTGGAAAAACCGATGGCTCCCGATGAGAAAAGTTGCAAAGAAATCACGAAAGCGGCTCTGTCTGCGAAAATAATCTTTGCAGTGGGTCACGTCCTGCGATACACCAGATATACACAGAAACTCAAGTCCATCATTGAATCAGGATTCATTGGAGATGTTGTGAGTGTTCAACGCCTAGAACCGGTGGGATACTGGCATCAAGCGCACTCATTCGTCAGAGGAAACTGGAGTAAAGAAAAAGATTCAGCCTTCATGCTTCTTACTAAATCATGTCATGATTTGGATTGGATCCGGTATATCATTGGAAAGAAATGTAGGACAGTTTCGTCATTTGGGTCGCTTGTTCATTTCCGCAATGAGAATAAACCTGAAGATGCAGGTAGCAATTGTATGGAGTGTGATTATGAAGATCGGTGTCCATATTCCGCAAAGAGAATCTATCTCAATCTCTTAGAACGTGGAAAGACAGGTTGGCCAGTCAACGTGATTACGACCGATCTTACTAAGGCAGGAATCATTCGAGCTATTAGAAATGGACCCTATGGGCGTTGTGTCTATGATTGTGATAATGATGTCGTGGACAATCAAGTAGTCAACATGGAATTTGAGGGTGGAGAAACTGCATCATTCACAATGACAGCCTTCACTAAGGCTAGGCAGAGAGAAACTCGAATCTTTGGAACGTGTGGAGAACTATATGGAAATGGTACGAAAATTCAGGTGTATAACTTCTTGACAGGTGCAAGAGAAATCATCGACACATCTGAAGAGGATCCATCATCACTCGCAGACCATGGGGGTGGTGATTATGCCCTAATTGACGCGTTTGTATCTGCAGTTGGCGAGAATGATCCCAGTAAAATTCTCTCAGGACCTGAAGAAACATTGGAAACTCATTTAATGACTTTTGCAGCTGAGCGGAGTAGGAAAGAAGGGAAGACAATTAGTCTGTAATCTAGTGACCCTCAAGAGAATCATTTCACCGCCCGATGGATTGCAACAGAACCAAAGGTCATTGTGACATAGTTCACTTTTGAAAAACCAGAATCATAGAGGATTTTGGAAAGCTCTTCAGCATTGAAGAATCGAGGAACAGTATGAGCAAGATATGCATACCCCGTCCTGGAACCTGAGATGAGCCTGCCTACCAGTTTGATAATTTGTTTGGTGTAAAGACGGAATGCGATTCTGAAAGGCGTCAAAGATGGTTGGCTGGTTTCAAGGTTGATGAAACGACCTCCAGGTCTCAATACACGGTGAAATTCTCGAAGAAATGTGATTAGGCGGTCTCTAGTTGGAGTGATATTTCTTGTCGCAAATGAGATTATCACTAGATCAAAGGTGTCATCAGGGAACGGTAGCTGCATAGAGTCTGCAAGAGATATATTTGCAGTGCTGAGCTCATCCTTTTTCTTGGCCTTTGAGAGCATAGGTAGTGAAAAATCAGACACTACTATTTTGGTTTCAGGAGCAGTGAGTTTCATCAAATTTGCAGCCATATCTCCTGTACCACTACACACTTCCAACCAAAGTGTGCCGCCTCCAACTACGGCAACCTGAGCAGCCCTCTTTCTCCAAGGAATATCAAGACCAAACGTTAGGACATGGTTAACCAATTCATACTGATGAGCAACCTCTGAGAATACCTTGAGGACTCCCTTGTTCATTGAACCACATTCCATTAATCCAGTTTTTGCATTTTGTCATTATCAAAAGAATCCTCTAGATAATGTTCACCATAGGACCATTTCTGATCACTATTCTTGAAATTCTGCTTCTTGATTATTTCGAGTAAGATAATAACCAGGTATGAGCGCGATCAATAAGAAAACCCAGACTAGTTGCCAGCCGACCTGATAGCTTCCAACGAAAGACTGGAAAGTAGCTATGGCAAGTGCACCGATAGCTATCAGACCAACGTTGGCTATACTATTGTAAAGATTGAAGATAGTCCCAGACGCAATAGAAGGTGTGTTGTCCATGTTTATTCTCAGCTGTGTTGTCTGGTAACCTCCCGAAGTAAACCCAACCACAAAGAAGAAAATCATTGCCAAAGTTGGGTCTTCCAGGTTGATGAATAATGCAGACATAATGACTGCACCGTATACAGCAGAGTTCATTGGCAGTGTTGTTCGAACAGAAATTCTATCTCCTAGAATTCCGAATAGTAGTGCACCAAGGAACATCCCTACTGAAAAAATAGAAAACACAATTCCAACAGTTACGAGATCAAATCCCAATCCCACTTCTAGGAGAGTCTGAATGAGGGGGAGTATTGCAATTGCAGATCCTGCGAAGAGATTGAATGTGAAACATAGTTTAACACCCCTATTTGAGAATGCTTTTCTGTATACTTGGCCACTAACCCTTTTGAAATCTTCAGGCAACGGGTTCTCTTTATACAGGAGAACTAGGAAACAAGAGGAGCTTACGAACAAACCTGGAATTGAAAACACTATGAACCAAGAGTTGGCATCAGCTAAGACCCCAGCCAACAATGCAGTTATCCCAAGTCCTAATCCTCGAAAACCCCAAGATAATCCCTGTATAGCCCCCCTTCGCCTTCGAGGAGTGATTTCAACAGCTAACGCATCAATAGTCGCATCACTCATAGCTGTCCCTAGTGATGCGAAAATTCCCGATACAATGAGAAGCATCGAGAATTCTGTGTAAAGAGGAATTGTGACCCAACCAATCAGACCAACTACACCTGCAAAAAGCATGTAGGGTTTACGTCGTCCATATCGTTTGATAGGCACATTATCTGAAAGAACTCCAAAGAAAACCTTGAGATACCATGGTAACCAGATAACAGCTTGAAACAGAATCCTACCAAAGTCATCAACGTTCAAATAACCAAGGAATGCTGTCAGAAAAAGCAATGAGCCCATAGCAATACCCTGAGCAAAATAGAATAGACTTTGAACTCCAAGATAGTAGTCTTTCCATACTCTCTCTTGCTCGCTTTCCATTTCAAGCATACAATAGCCTACTCAAACCATTACTTAAGAAATATGAATTTCAAGTGTTAAAAGAGGAAAATATATTGAGAAAGAGAAATCTTTGTGATTCTCAGGAAGTAACTAATATGTCCAAGCAGAGGAATGAAGCCATTGGTAGACAATGGTACGAAGAGATGTGGAGTAAACCAGACTTTGATGTCGCTGATGAGATAATCGATGAGAAGTACGACCCCGAGTGGGTATCAATAGATAAAGTTGGACCTGATCAGGTCAAACATGAGATCAAGTACTTCAGATCAGTCTTCCCAGACCTCAAGTACGAGATAATCGATATCATTGGTGATGATGAGAAGGTCTGGATGAGGTACAAAGGAAAAGGAACTCACTTTGGAAATGCTTGGGGATTTGAACCTACTGGGAAATCCGTCGAATTTGAAGGAGCAACTATTCTTTACATCAACGCCAAAGGGAAGATTGTAGATAGATGGGGTGCATTTTGTTTCTACGATATTCTCACAGACCTAGAACTCACACCACCCTTCTGGGAACTGAGTGAGAAATTCAATGATCCACAGATCTAATTGTTCGACAATTTGCTCATTGAGAGTCGACAAATTCAGCAACGCTATTAAGGCTTGGACTCGCCAAGCAGTCTGAGAGAGGATTGACGGTGTCAGAGTACTTGGATATCCTGAAAGAAGAGGTCAAGTTGGTCGAGGCGGCCCTCAGGGAGTTTCTCGACACTAAAATCGACAGTGCAGCTAAACTAAGTTCTTGGCACAAACAGTACTATGAAAATATCAAGGAGTATATGACCCGAGGAGGCAAAAGACTTCGTCCGATTCTTGTTGTAGTTGGTTTTAAGGCAATCAAAGAAAATGTAGATATTGACCATCTGTATCGAGCAGCTTGTTCAGTGGAAATTCTACACAACGGATCCCTCTTGCATGATGACCTTATTGATCACGATGAAACAAGACGAGGTGGGAGGACGTTCCATGCGACCTATCGAGACATCTCTTCTGAGAGAGGAGAAAGCAAAACTGTTGCATTTGACTATGGAATGACGATGGCAATTCTGGGTGGTGACTCTCTCATCAACCTTGGTGCAGAAGCAATAACTGCTGCCAAATTGGATGCAGACGTCGGAATGTTGTGTCAGCATTACTACCAATTTGCCTATTCAAACCTTGTAGACGGTGTTCTACTAGAGATGAACATGATCACTGACGAAGATTCTACTTCTGAGATGTATCTCCAGATGGTTCGAATGAAGACCGCAGTTCTATTTGATAGGTCTCTGATGATGGGTGCAGCTATGGCCCGTGCTAACGAGTCACAATTGCAAGCCCTCATGGAGTTCGGAATCAAGGTTGGACAGGCATTCCAAGTCCAAGATGACATCCTAGGATCTTTCGGGGATGAGAAGAAGACTGGAAAGTCAACCTCCGGAGACATTCGAGAGGGCAAGAAGACAATGCTTGTCTTCGAGACCTATGATAAAGCAACTCCAGAGAGGAGAGAGGAGTTCGATGCACTATATGGAAAAGAGGGCATGAGTGAGGAAGAGGTCGATAAGGTTAGGTCTATATTTCGCGACATGGGCTCTTTGAAGGCGTGTCAAGAACTTATGGACCATCTGCTCACTACAGGTCAGGCATCTCTTGACAAAGCTGAACCAGCTTTGAATCCAAAATACAAGAGTTTCCTCATCGAAATGTCGAACTTCCTGATTCAACGGGATTACTAGACCCCGGTAGCTGGTTGCGTATTGAGTAATATTTATCGCATAATGATTGAGTCTAGTGAGAATTGAGGAGATACTATGACTAATTTCGCCGTGATTGGAATTTATGTGGATGACATCGATAAGGCAAAGAAATTCTACTGTGACGCTCTGGGTTTTGAGGTCGAGAACACCTACGATGATGGATGCATTGTTCAGTTGAAGAGTGATGGCCCTACCGTGATCCTCGAAACTGTGGATAAGCCAGCAAAGGTAGTATATCCAGGGGGTTCTCAGGTGGTATTGTGTGTGGCAACTGATAACATCGAGAAGACATCGGAAGAATTCAGAGCCAAAGGAGTAGATTTCATACATGATGAACCTCAGCCCTTTGTTGCTGGAAGGTTCATGGCAATGAGGGATCCAGCTGGTAATACCCTTGAACTACTTGAATTCAAGAGAGAGTAAGATTATCTGACGTAGGGTCCTGTCATAAGTACCCACGAACCATCCTTAGAAGGTCCTGAAGGATATAGGATTGCTGCAACTCCAAATAGAATCAACACAATGCCTGTTAGGAGTAGCGGAGTCAACAAACTGCCTTCGCTGGTATATTGTACAAAATGGCTTGTATATGCAGCTAAAGAGATATACATCCCAGTAATGAAGACGAACAACATGATTGAAATTCCGACCCACATAACAAACTTGCCAATACGTTTGCCTAGCAGATCCTGTTCTGGTTCCTTCGTTTGTTGTTCTTCACCCCTCTCGTTCATTGTATATTTATTTACTCAAGGAATGAGATAAGCATTTGCAGAAAGATCATCGAATAGGCTTACAGAAAGAGAAAGAAAGAAATAGACACTGTATCAAGCGCAAGTTAGATTGAAGAATTCGCAATATTCGCGCGCCCGTTTGTATGAAACTTCCAGAGTGAGTATTGAACGATTCTCATCATTGGAGGATAACGAAGAATGAAAAGGTATTCACTCATTTTCCTAACAATTCTGATTCTTGGTATGATTCTACCTATCATGCCAAATACTACATCAAACTCTGTAAGTGAGAGAATCGTAACGAACGGACCTTTTGAGAACACATCTCCTGCCGCGATTGGAGAGACCAACTTTACTTTAATCAAAGTAAGCGATGATGCAACTGTGTATGATGGTGCCCCGAATACAAATTATGATGATGACTCTGGAGCAGTACAGCTTTCCTGCAGCAATGGGAGCGGAGACATAACACGTTCATGGTTGAAATTCAACCTCAAACACTTACCTGACGATCTTCCTTTCACTAGAGCAACAGTGCATCTATTTACCACATCAAGTGCTGGTTCCGCAGACTACCCCAGAGGAATCTATTTCTCTGAAAATGACACATGGACAGAAGAGACCATCACGTGGAATAATCAACCCGAGTATAGTCCGGTACCCAGTTCGGTCATAAATTCGCCCGCAAGCCCGGACATGTTCGATGTTGGTTTTTGGTATGAATGGGAGATAACAGCTGAGGTCGTACAAACGCTTGAACAGGATGGAACGCTTTCACTCGTACTCTCGTTCGTAAATGAGAATACGACTGGTGAATCGAATCTTGATTTCTCATCTAGAGAATACGGTGTAATCATTGGAGACGCTGAGTACAACATAATCCCCTATGTCTCACTAGAATATGCAGTTCCTACAACCTCCGATTTACTGGTTGATGGTTTCTCAGAATCACCTCATATTGATTATATCAACAGTGCAAATCCTGATTTTAGCTGGACATTCAATGATGCAGATCCAGATGATTTCCAAAACAACCACGAACTCGAAGTATGGAACAACTCGGCCTTTGACGATACACAATTGATGCAGGATAACAACAGTGAGATTACCGTTGTACATGACACCGGGGGAGTAGGAACATCAAGTCCAGATGTGTTCAACAGTCCCTTTGAGATTCGTTTTCAATTCAAGTGCCGTCAAGCATGATTTCCCAGTCAGGTATTGTTGATAGGTTGCTCATAGAGATGGACGCATTATCAGGGATAACAACATACGATGATTTGGCAATCTACATGGTGTCTGTTCCGGCTTCAGGAGCGCTTACTACTGATTTCCAGTCAAACTATGATGGTCGAACACCAATACAGGTATTGAATCGGACAGAATACACAGCATCTATAGAAAACGGATTCATGATGTTTGATATCGAAAACACATTCATTGTTCACTCAAGCCTAAACCTGATTATCGAACTTCGGCATACAGGTTACTCAGGAACATCAGTCAATTCTAATTACACTAATAGTGGTGGCTCAATTGCATTCAAACCAGACAGCGGGAGCGGGGCCTATTATCATACAACTGCGGATGTCATTGCTACCCGTACGCATGGCCTTAAACTGGAACTTGTAGGTCATGATGTGTTTTCAGCAGGGTCTTTATCAAACAGTATTCCATTTGTGTTAAGTGTGGGAGACTCTGGAAGATTTCAGTTCAAATACAATCAGAGCCTGATCGACGATGAAGGAGTCATTGACAAGATTCTCTTTCCTGCAGGTATGGTCGGTGATGTCGTGTATGAGAATTTCTCAGTCTATCTTGTTGAAACTCCACATGAAGGAAAACTTAGTCACGTAGATATGGATAGCAACTATGCAGGGGCGAGCCCTACTCTTGTCCTATCGGCTGATGAGTACATTATCAGAGATGTTGGCGGAGTCCTTGTGATTGATGTCGATGATATCTTCTCCTACACAAATACAAATAATCTCATGATTGAACTGAGGTTCGATAGCTTTGTTCGCGGAAATCAACGAGCTCTGCAGATAAGTGGAGGTGGAGGATATCGAGCCTATAACTCCACACCTTACACTGGAAATGATACAGCGACGTATAACATGCTCTTGGAGTTTACGTACGAACCAGATTCAGTAGAGTACTCTGGCTCGCCTTTGGTCAATGCAACGACATACTACTGGCGTGTTAGAACTTGTGATAGTATGGGTATCTGGAGTCCATGGGAAACTAGCAGCTTCAAGTATGAAGTGCTGACGAGTTTGCCTGTATGGTCCAGTCATATGGAAACATCAAGTCACATAGAACTAGGAGAATCCATGACTGTGTCGATCAATGCGACGCATACCACTGGAATCAGACAGGCACAGTTGGAGGTTGACGGAACAAATCACACAATGGTTGTCTCAGGTGAATCCTATTCGTATACTTGGGTCCCCGGATCAGCTGGAGAAGATATCTCATATACAATCATTCTAGAGTCATTCTCAAGAACCTGGGCAACGATTCACAATAGTTTTGATGTTGAAGACACTACTTCACCCGTGTGGACATCTACTCCAGGAGACAGAGTACTGGATTATGGAGAGGCATTGTCCTATCAGTTAACAGCATCAGACCTGTCTGGAATTGCTAGTTGGTCTGTCGATGATACAACCAATTTCGAAATCACAGATGGACTGTTGACAAACAGGACTACGTTGGCTACAGGGATCTATGACCTAGAGGTGACTGCCACTGACAACGAAGGAAATAGCCTTACTGGAAATATCAGGGTTGCTGTATTTGATTTCGGATCTACGACAACACCCACAAGTCCAACCACGTCTATCCCATCAACAGCACTCGAGGAGTTAGGATGGCTCATCGCTGCGCTCATTGGAGTAATTGCGTTTCTCGCAATCATCGTATTGGTGCAATATCGAAAGTCATAGCAGTTGCTAGTTAAGAAATTGGTCGCATCTCCTCTTCATGGGAGGTGTGCGGCCAGTTCTTGTTAACTAAGGATTGTTTGAAATATTTGGAATTCAAGTTGCGGCACTAAGCGGTGCAGAAACTGAACCATCCTATGAAAGTCTCGATCTTACTAGATAGACAGTGGTTTGGAAACACCTTTCTTCTAGTGTGTGGTAAATTCCCACTATGAGTGACACTTCCACTACTTCGGTAGGTCAGCACTTTCTCGATTATGTTATGAACCGCTTTCGATACATGAAGCTGCATGCAGAACGAGCTTTCAACCAGGTGAAAAATAAGGAGGATTTGTTTCTTCTTCTTGATGAGGAATCTAACAGCATCGCGATTATGATTCGGCATCTTGTTGGAAATATGAAATCTAGATGGACAGATTTTCTGACGACCGATGGAGAGAAAACTCGAGATAGGCCTGATGAATTTGATCAAACTCTCAGAATTTCAAGAGATGAGTTGCTGAAGACCTGGGAGGATGGTTGGTCGTGTGTTTTTGATGCACTTTCCAGGTTGACGCCTGATGACCTCATGAATAACATAATCATCCGGAAGAAGCAATATTCGGTCCTGGAAGCAATCGCGGATCATCTAACACACTACTCTGTTCATGTCGGCCAAATAATCTTCCTTGCAAAACATCTTGTATCCGATTCTTGGGAATATCTATCTAAGCCCAGATATGGACGAAATACAATGGATAAACAATAGTTTCCTACTTAGCTAATCTGCTTCTCTCTCGTGTAGGAATCATCTTGCCATCAAGTGAGCTCTCTGACGATCAATCAATAGAAAAAATACTATCAAAGGATGGAGGTTCACCAACACACTCCTGGACATCTAAGTCCTTTCTAAATTCAGAAAGTGTCTTATGATTCTTATAATTACAAAACTGGTAGGTAAATTTCATGAGACACTTTTTGATTGATACTGATACCGCATCTGATGATGCTGTTGCGTTGTTAATGGCCTTAAGGGAACCATCCGGTAGAGTAGAAGCGATTACCGTGGTGGCTGGAAATTGCCCCTTGGAAATCGGTGTGAGGAATGCGTTGATCTCGGTTGAAATGGCAGGAACCTACGCCCCCCCTGTTTATGCAGGAATGCCACAACCCTTACTCCGTGAACTGGTGAACGCTGAATATGTACACGGAAAGGATGGCTTAGGGAATATGAATTTGCCACCTCCAGCCTCAGAGATACAATCGGGTCATGCGGTTGATATGATTATTGAAATGGCTCGTCGTTTTCCAGGCGAGTTAGAGATTATTACTCTTGGCCCTCTAACCAATCTGGCAATGGCCATCTTGAAAGAACCCACACTTCCCGACTTGATAAAAAGAGTCTACATTATGGGCGGTGCCGGGTTGGGGCCAGGAAATATTACCCCTGTTGCGGAGTTTAACTTCTATGTAGATGCAGAAGCCGCTCATCTGGTCATACAGTCGAAGTTGGCAAAAACGGTGATCGGGTGGGATATTTGCATGGCAGAATCATTTCTCAAGCGCTCAGATATTTCTCATCTGAATTCGTTGGGGCCTTTGGGTGAGTTTGCTGTTCGTGCTAGTGTTTTATTGATTGAGTTCACTAAAGGTTTGGGGATGGATGGATTTGGCCCGGCCGACCAGACTGCAGTTGCCGTTGCTTTATACCCAGACATCGTGACCAAGCAGTTCGATGCCTATGGGTATGTGGAATATAAGAGTGAGAAAGCCTATGGACAGTTTATCATTGACCAACTTCAGCTATCCGGCAAACCGCATAACATAACTGCAATCACAGAAATTAACGCTAAGCAATTTAAAGAAAAACTATTCCAGTTATTGTCGTAGGGATGGGTCAAATACAAAATGAAGATCATCAATTTTGGTTCTCTCAATATAGACCATGTATATCAAGTTGAGCACTTTGTTCAACCGGGTGAAACCATCACCAGTTCGGGCTATCAGATGTACAGCGGTGGTAAGGGACTTAATCAATCTATAGCGCTGGCTCGAGCAGGTGCGAACGTATGTCATGCAGGAAAAATCGGGCGTGATGGTGAACATCTGTCAACCAAACTGAGTGAGGCTGGTGTGGATACAAAGCTTATCACGATAGGAGAGGTTCCCACAGGACACGCTATAATCCAGGTTTCACAGGACGGGGAGAACTCAATTATTGTGGAGGGAGGAGCTAATCGAACTATCACTTCATCTGATGTAGACCGAGTATTGAGTACCATTTCCGATAATGATTGGCTTTTGCTTCAGAACGAGATTAATGCCATTAGCTTAATTCTTGAGAAAACCCGAAACCGCCCCTATTCTGTTGTTTTCAATCCAGCTCCAATGACCCCAGATATACAACATCTTCCTCTAGAACTGGTTGACATACTTGTCATCAATGAGGTAGAAGGTGCAAATCTAACGAATGAACATCAACCATCCGCCATTCTCGATTCGTTGATCAATAAATATCCTGCCATGCAAATAGTTCTTACTCTGGGCAAATTGGGTGCAATATGTGTGGATAAGAATCAGCGAATACATCAGGAAGGATTCAAAGTCGAAGCTGTTGACACCACAGCCGCAGGTGATACATTCATTGGCTTTTTTATCGCTTTGTTGAGTTCGGGCTCGCAAGTGGATGAAGCATTGCGAATTGCCTGTCGGGCTTCATCTATTTGTACCACTCGACCAGGAGCAGCTGACTCTATACCCTTTTTTGACGAAGTTTTCGAGTAAGCAACTCATTCTGCAATTTCAGAATCATCATATAGCGAATCATCTCATTTTCAACAAAATTACAAAAAAGAAACAACAAAGGATGGAGGTTCACAAACAAACTCCTAGACAACTCTAGGTACTGTGCGAATCACACTTTGGAAATGCACGCCTCGGACATTAGTAGCGGTGAGCTGAACACCTCGCCGAAGCTTGGTGCTTACACCCCCGCCCTATTTACCTTGTCTTCTACAAGAGTCCTCGTTCCCGAGCTTATGCGTTGTAGTCGCCTACCCCGCACTACTTGATCTGTGTCACACACGCAGTGTTACTCAGATTTGTAACGCTCGATAAGTGGATGTCTATTTTTTGGTCCGGCTTCACGCTTAGATGCATTCAGCGTTTATCCGTTACGACTTAGCTACTCGACAATGCCTTCTCAGACAATCGATACACCATAGGTCGCGACAATTCGTTCCTCTCGTACCGGAATCATCTTGCCATCAGACATCCGACAGTACCAATAGATAGAAACCAACCTGTGTTGCTCTAGCAGGGCATTACGCCCAAGCAAAGTCTGGTGTGTGGTTGTCCTTTCGGTTTTAGCACATCAGATCTGCCCCGTAGCTACACATCGGTTGGCACACCCGAGCTTCGGTCTTTTACCATCATCAAGATGGCTAGACTTCTCTCGAAAAACTACCCGGCGATTTTCCAATTTGGATTGTTACCAGATAGTATTGATGAAAGAGAGCCTGCAAGCCTGATAATGAAAAAGACTTAGGGAGAAATTAATTCACCCCGACGAAGCTCATGTGTGTCAATCGATTAATAGAACGGGCTAAACTCGCAACGGTCTAAACCCAGCTCACGTTCGGTTTTAATCGGTGAGCACCCGCACCCTTCGGGCCTTATGCAACCCGAGGATACCAAGAGCCGACATCGAGGAAGCAAGCCGCGTGGTCGATATGAACTCTTGCACGCGACAACTCTGTTACCCCTGGGGTAAGTTTTTTGTCATCTCAATCGCTTACAATTGGCAATATTGAGGTTCGCTAGGCCAGTGTTTCCACCCAGGATCCGTTGCTTTTCGGGATCCTATCAACCGGACTTATGCCCTTGATCTCAACGAGACGTTTCTGGCGCCTCTGAGTCCAGTATTGGTCAGGGCTGATCTCTTGTCAGCCCTGTGCCGCCCCAGCCCAACTGCCTATCTGCCAGTGTCCCTAAGCTCGCATGGCTTAGGTTAGCCATCCCCAAACACACAGTCAGTATTACACGGTTGCATTCCCATTTCCCGGAGAAAATGGTTCGACGCTCCTGACTATACTCTGTATGTGCCCAGAAATGGCAATGACAGACTGCGTAGTAAACCTCCGCAGGGACTTCTCTTCCCATTGGTACTACGTACACTGTTCGGTACGGTGTAGGTTCACCCGGTTCCTCCTGGGGACAGTGGGGACCTCATTGCTCCCTTCATGCACGTCGGCATTTAACCGACAAGGCATTTGGCTACCTTAAGAGACTCATAGTTAGTCCCGGCGTTAACCTGTGCTTCGACCCGTTCCCGGGCTTTAACAGACAGGCACAGACCAGGATTCACTGACTGTACTAACGCTTTCGCGCTCGCAGTCAGCTATGTTTGTATTAAACAGTTGGGACCCCCTAGTCACTAAGACCTAGAAAAGCGTGAACTAATCCAGGCACAGCATATCCCGAAGTTACGCTGCTAATTGGCCGATTTCCCTCAGGAGGATTGACCCGGATACACCTTGGCCTTCTCAGCCAGGGAACCTGTGTCAGATCTGGGTACGGACCCGGAAGATCCTTCCGAACTCGTTTTTCAAGGTCACCAGGAATAGGCCAAACGGATGTCCGACCACCCGCTATTCCACCTTTTGCCTGCTTCTCACTATTACAGTACTCAGCACGCTTATAGTGTTAAACACGGCGAGAGCCGTGCAAGGCTTGTCCAGATGAGTTACAAGTTCGGCTTTACGTTGCCGTGAATCGTACTTCCGGGGTTCAGGAATGTTAACCTGATTCCCTTTCGTGACGCTCGAGTTACGACGCCACTTAGGATCGACTAAGCTTCGGCTGATGACGCATCGCCGAAGAACCCTTTCCCTTTCGGTGACATGGATTCTCACCATGCTTCGCTGTTACTACTGCCAGGATCATCAAACCCGGACGGTCCACGGGACCTCACGGCCCCACTTCTACCCAACCGGGTCGCTCCGCTACCGGATCACGCAGAATTACCCGCGTGCCGTATGGTCTCGGTGGCCAGATTTAGCCCCGTCCATTTTCAAGGCCGAGAGCCTCGGTCTGTGAGCTGTTACGCTTTCGTTCGGGGATAGCTGCCTCTAAGCTCACCCCCAGACTGTCTTGGGCTCTCGACGCCCTTCTTCACCGCACTTATCTGGCACTTAGGGACCTTAACCACACTCTCGGTTCTCCCCATCTCGGCCTGCCGGGCTTACCCCAGGCACCCGTCTCCTGTCGTCTACGGTTCATGCAGCTTCGGAGTTTTCGGGATGGTGAAAGACTTGACGTCTCCCGGGCACATCCAAAAGTGCTCTACACCACATGATACCTCAAACAGGGCTTGGCTACGACCAACTTCGCGGAGAACGAGCAATCACCAGTCTAGATAAGCCTTTTACCCCTTCGCGCAGGTCAACGGAACGAGTTGCACGTCAGAACCCTATCGGGCCTCCACCGAGCTTTCGCCCGGCTTCACCCTGCCCACGCCAAGATCGACTGGTTTCTCGTGTCACGGGAGTGACTTCACGCACTTTCACACGTTGCCCCTCACTGCAAGCAGCTGCGGGCTTATCGCTTTCGCTTCGTTTACGGCTTCTAGCCTTATCCTCGCCACGCCCATGAACTCCCTGGCCCGTGTTTCAAGACGGATGAAGCCGATTTGATCCGCTCGAGTCCTACTACGCAATTACTCACGCCTCGTTCCCCGAGCATCTTATCTTGTAATCAGCTTCCTTTGAGTAGATCAGTGGTTTCAGGTGCTTTTCACCCCGCTTCCGCGGCACTTTTCAACTTTCGCTCGCGCTACATAGTTTACTATCGGTTTGGTTGAGTATTTAGGCTTCGGAGATTGTACCTCCGACATTCACGCGAGACATCCAACCCGCGCTACTCTGGATTCATTAACATGCCTGCACCTTACGCCTACGGGGGTTTCACCCTCTATGCCACGTCGTTCCAGACGACCTCGGCTTCGTATGCATAGGCAATTGTCATGACCCTAACACCACATCTCCCTGTACTCATCGCACAGGGATTCAGTTTGGCCTGTTCCCCTTTCGCTCGCTGTTACTCAGGGAATCACGTTTGTTTTCTCTTCCTGCTCGTACTAAGATGCTTCAGTTCCGAGCGTTCCCATTCGAGCTTTGACCCTCGAACAGTATGGGGTATTAGCCCATACTTGGAAGTCCTATTCGGGAACCCTGGGATCAAAGACTTCATGCGTCTACCCCAGGCATATCGCTGCTTGTCACGCCCTTCATCGGCTAACCAACCAAGTCATCCACCACTGACCGTTTAGCGAATCGCAAATCTACTCATGTGTTGACACAGTATTACCTGTTGTCCATTATAATATGAACATGATTATCTCTAATCATGCCAAGGAGTTGTTGTAGTAACTTAAAATCCTATTATGATATATATCCTACAATTCAATTTGAATCAGTGTACCTCCATCCTCTGCAGTCCACGTGTCAGACTCTCCATGACACACTTCATCGAGTCATTAACGTTGACGGTCCTCCATCGGAAATGGCACCAATCTCATGGCCTGGTCCCAATGAAACTTTGCTCAGTGTTCGAAAACAGCTGAACTCCGGACCTATCGCTAGCGCATCACATTTTAGTGAGCGCTCCGCCAGCCTATTTTGCCAACGATTTAAAGCTTGCTATGCGTCGAGTGTATTTCCGTCACCGGTACCACTAGAACAGCCTCACGACGTTCACGTCGCAAAAGACCTTCTCTTCGACGAGAGCATATTAAATTCCTCAGAGTTTGCGTATAAAGCTTGTGTCAGAGCTGTTATTTTTGAGCTCTATTTCAGAGATAGCACTTTGTTTTGAGTTTCAATGAGATTTGTGATTCCTTTCGTTGCAAGATCAAGCATCTCATTCAGAGCGGTGCGACCAAAAGTTGCACCCTCTGCAGTACCCTGCACCTCTACGAACTTGTCATCACGCATTACTATGTTCATATCAACGTCAGCACTAGCATCTTCGATATAACAGAGGTCTAGAAGTGGCTCTTCATTGACCAATCCAACACTTACGGCCGCTACATTTCCAAGCATCGGACGCTCAGGAATCAGGTCCATGTCAACCATATAGTCCAGTGCATCACAGAGTGCGACATATGCCCCTGTGATTGCTGCAGTTCTAGTTCCTCCATCAGCCTGGATGACATCGCAGTCTATTCGTATTGTATTTTCTCCCAATCTCTTCATGTCAACAGCAGTCCTCAGAGAACGGCCTATCAAGCGTTGAATCTCCTGAGTCCGACCACTCACCTTGTAGCGATTCATTCGATCGTCAGTGGACCGCGGAAGCATTCCATATTCTGCCGTCACCCATCCCTGATCCTTACCATTAAGCCAACCAGGAACTGCTTCTTCAACACTGGCTGTGCAAATGACTTTGGTCTCGCCAGTTGATACTAATACAGACCCTTCAGGGTGTTTGAGAAAATTACGGACAAACTCGATTGGTCGGAGTTCGTCGTTTGATCTACCATCGGTTCTAGACATAGTGATCCATCCAATCACACAGGAGAAAATCGACTATTAATTAGTGTCGGGACTCATAGGAGATAGCTTTATTGACGTTGCTACCTCTGAGATGGCTTGGAGTCCTTGATTGAGAATAATAGGAGAAAGTCTGAATTATGAGAGAGGTTCATCAACGTTTTGAATCTGCTTTGAATGACACTGTAGATGAATGGAAGAGTCATGATAATGTAATGGGAATTTTCGCGTATGGCTCCTTTGTGAAAGGTACTGTTACTGCAAACTCAGACTTAGATATAGGGATTGTCTGGGCTGCTGATGACGCACCCGTAAGGCTCATGTCAAAACACAAAGAAGTTCTCGTTGACATGGTTTTCATGACTGTTAGTGATGTTGAAAGCGTATTTGATTCGACAACCAAAGATGTGACAAAGATATCTGAAGTCATCAACCGCTTGAGAAACTCACTCGTAGTTCATGATACTGATGGAATGATCAAGAGCTGGCAAAAAAAGACTGTAAATTATGTATGGTCAGATGAATCTATTTCACAGGTCAAGAGCACAGCAATGGAGTATCTAACCAGAGCAAAGAAATTCGCTGAGGAGGAAGAAGGTCCAAGTGCAATTTACGAGTTACGAGAGGGTCTCTTCAACCTCGGTCGTGCTCTCGTTATGATAAACAACATCTTTTTGATTCTTAAACCCGCAGAAGTCTTGACGGAAGTGAGAATGCTTGATCCTATTATGTACTCACTATTTCGGAGAGCATTCAAACTGACGGGTATGAATGAACCAAAACTATTGACGGTGTTGAATGATATACGCTACTGGCTGGAGCTAGCTGAATCACAAATCGGTAGAGTGAAAGTTGACGAGCAAGCAATACTTGCCACAGGTCTCTTAACTCAAGCCCAGAGAGAATATCATGGATCGTTGGGTTTGACCTACAATGGTGACTATGATCTTGCTGTGCTTGAGATGCGTCAAGCTGCTTGTTCTCTGGGTAGAGCACTAATAACTCTCAAAGAGTTCTCCAGTTTTGTAGATGGTTCTTTCATGGATCAGCTCAGTGAGAGGGAGCCTGTGTTCTATGAAGAGATATTGATAGAACATGGAGCCTATGATATACTTCAAAAAGAGATTATCCGGATAATCGGCGAGGCTCAATTTATTGCACAACGTATCTAGGTTAGATTGATTAGATGAGTTTGCAGATTCAAGATGTAGTGGTGTCCATGTCGGATGTTGAGATACTGAAACTTCTGAGTGTTACATTGACAAGAGAGAAACAGGAGACCCTTGAGGAAGAGATTCAGAAGTACGGCACGTCAACCAATTGGACAATCAAGCAGATACTGAAGCAACGCCTCTCATCCACAACAAAAACTGTAGAGATACTACAAGACGTCTTTATTGAGAAGTTCGATAACAGAATCCAATACTTGGAGGATATTGTGAAGACTGCACGTGTGGAGATTTCAAACCACCATAAGATGGCACAGACTGTTCGAAGCATGAGGAACAAGACTCCATTCTTCAAACCAGGTAGAATAATTCTATCACAGCCCATCATCAAATTGAGCCAACGCGCTGTCACTCTTTCCATGCTTGATGGAAATGTATTAGCAGTTCCATTCGATAAGAGAAGTAGAAATCGATTGGTAGAGAAACTCGAAGCTGTATTGAGGAACGAAAAACCTGGAGTAGTAAACAGGAAGTATGGGCGCATTAGGATCACATGGAATAAAGAGGGATTCGCAGATGTTGATGTGCGAGCGAAGTTATCAAAAGGACCATGACACTATAGAACCCGAAAAATCAGCAGAAAGGATAGTATCTTCATTTCTAGACCATGCCAATGAAGCAATTCCCGTGACTAGTTTTCCAGAGGTTACTTCTTGAAAATCATCAAGGGACCAGATTTTCAACGTTCTATCCCAGCTCCCTGACGCAAGAAACTTTCCTGAAGGATTAACCGACATTGTACTTACAATATCCGAGTGTCCCGGCATCTCAATTTTGTCTTTAATATTCTCCATACTAATCTTGAGTATTGTACCACCATGACGACCTAAGAACACATACGACCCATCAGGCGTTGAAGCCATTGATCTAATTCGAGGGCCTTTCTTTGCCAGGGTTTCTATGGTTTCGTAAGTTGACAAGTCCCAAACTTTGCATTCTCCGTTATATGAAGACGTCACCATTTTCTTTTCGTCATCTATGAAGAGTATGCCAGAGATGTCTGACCTGTGTGCTTGAAGATTTTTGATACATTTTAAACTGCTAAGAGAGAATACTTTGACCTCACCGTCACGAGCTCCAGATGCGCCTTTTCCCAAGGGGATTGAGATTGACAATGCTTTGACTTCTGATGAGTGTTTTAGCACAACTGGTTCGTCTTTACTCATCGTGTTCCAAAGTCTTGTTGTTTTATCCCTACTACAGGAAACAATCAAACTCGGTTTACCTGCAAATGAAACAGCAACAACTCCCCCCTCATGACCTCTAATACCTCGTTTCGATTTGCCAGACTTGGAATCAACAAGCAGAATGTGTCCATCCATTGTACCACAAGCAATCAGACAGCCATTGGGAGAAATAGCGATACTTGTCAAGGATGATGGAGAACCACCACTTGGTCTAAAAAGGACGTTCTTTTCCAATCTGAATCACCGTAAGACAGGCATCATATAATAATCATGGGAAACCCAGTTAAAAATGTGTAATACATCATCTGCGCTTTAGTATCAGAAAGATCAATGCTGCAGTGAAGATCACAACTGCTCCAATACCAATTATTAGAAGCGTGGAATCATCGACTGGAAAAGTTATCCCATTATTCGCCTGTTCTACAACAAACACTTCTAATACCTCACCCACTGTCTGCAGACTTTCAGCGCTACATTTGTCAGGTGTGTCTTCAAGAGTGTGCCAATACGAAGGAAATGGTGCATGATGTATCAAATCCACAGCAGGTATTCCTGCATCCAGAAAAGGTCGATGATCGTCAATGATTGACCCACCATAGCTCTCAAGAAAGGTATCGTTGTGACCTAGTTGATCAGCGATGCTCCAAATGGTGTTTTGAAGGGAAACAGTTGAACTCCTCTCACGAAGAAGGCGCAGATTTTCATCACCCACCATATCAACAAGGACCATTGCTTGGATAGAGTTTCTTCGTGCTGAACTGAGCTGTGATACATAGTATGTTGATCCCTGGATCCATTCCCATCCATCGATATTTCCAGAGTCCTCTGCATCGAAAAGAACAATTTCCACAGTCGAACGAACAACCTCAGGTAATGAATAAGCTAATTCCATGAGGACTGCAACTCCACTAGCTCCATCATTAGCTCCGATAATGTCAGGTCGGGTGTCATAGTGCGCACCTAGAATGATAGGGGATGATTTAGAAGAAGCCCAAGATACAACAAGGTTAACGCATTCTACTTCTCTGTAGGTGAAGTTCTGGAAGGTTACGTTCCATCCTGCAGCTTCGAAGGTTTCAGAAATCATTGCTCTGCTTAGACTCAGATTCTCAGAACCGGGAGGGCGGGATCCGAAATTGCTCTGTTCCACGAGATATTGGAAGGCATTAGTTCCATTGAATGAGGGAACATGAGAGATCTGAAGTGTACTAATCGGACTTAATGAAAACATAATTAGTAGGGTAACTATGGATGCAGTCCAGAATTCTCTCATCGTTATCTGTTTTGAAAGATGAGTACCTAAGAAGTTTTTCAGTCTCTTACGATCTCAAAGGAGTCCTCGGTCTCGGTTTCATTGGCCCCTAGCTTATCACGAATTAGACTCTCAAACTCTGGATTAATCTCAAACCCAATAGAGTTGCGTCCCAATTCTCGGGCGACCTTTAGGGTGGTACCACTTCCAGCAAAAGGGTCTAGAACCGTGTCTCCCACAAATGAGTAGAGTCGAATACATCTCCGGGGTAGCTCCTCAGGGAATGGTGCGGGATGATTCTCTTGTTTAGCAGATGCGGGCTGGAAATCCCATATCGAATTCTGAACCCAATTCGTGAATTCTTCATGACTGATTTCAGATGCGGCCTTGATTTCTGGACCAACAGGAGGTCTCTTACCTGCTTTTGCAAAGACAATAATCCATTCATATGGATAGGATGATAGCAGATTTGGAGGATGGGGATAAGAACCCCATGAACTGAATCGCACTACTTTCCTCTTATCCCATATGAATAAAGAATGAAAGTACATGTTTCCAAGTGAGGTCATGAATTGCTCAAGTTCTGTCAGGACTGTTTTTGTTACTCGACGGTTGAACTTTGTATTTTTGCCAGTAAGTAGAATTGGCATGATATTGACAATTAGTTTTCCGTCAGGAGTCAGTTTCTTTACGCATTCTCGAAATACGGTATTGATCGCTGCTAGGTATTCTTCATAGGTAGTAGATGTCTGTCCTATTCCTTTATCATCACCATAGTCCTTGAGTTTCCAGTAAGGAGGAGATGTGACCACGAGATGAACTGATGAGTCCGGAACTTGGTCCATACACTTGCTGTCCCCAATCACTACTTTGTGATGGGTCAAAACTACTTTCGACCCCCAGAAGCAAGATCCCAGACTAGTATCTGTTCTTTTCTTTTTGTAGCATTGATAGTATCCCAGAGTCCACTGGCGGTTTTGGTATACTCACGTTCAACGACGTAGGGATTTACCCAGGGTGCAATTTCGGTAAAGATGTCTGAACCCTTGATAAGCTTGCGACGCACCATGCGGTCTCCAACAACGAAAATGATTAGAGATTCGTCATGAACAACTCTGTAAATAGCAGCTAGCGCTGATTGCATGTCTTCTTTGTAAGATGAATAGTTCTGGATAAGACCTTCACGAATTGAGGATCTGTCCAAACCGAGGATCTCAAGTACTATCTTCGAATAGTATCCCGTATAGTCCAAAGCATCAAAATAGGGGGGACTAGTATAGACAATATCAACCGAGCCATCAGGAACAACCTCTTGAATACGACGAGTATCGTGTGTGTGAATTGTAGCCAGAGGACCATTATTGATGAATTCGCTGTGTTTTCGAGCTTTCTTGAGTAGTGTAGAATAGAAATCAACTGGACGAAGCGGCTTGTTGATTCGACCTACAGATGTAGATGTCCATAGCCAACCATTGCATGCTCTTGCAGCGACACATATTGAACCATAGAGAGCCGCGAGAAGATAAGAGGGAAAATCTGATGATATTGAAACCATCCTCATTATTTGATTCGCTGTTTCAGGGTGGAAGTAACGTGAAGCGGAATCAGGCATCATTGGAACTTCTTCTACCAGACTTGCATTTTGGATTGCTGTATCAAGAAGTGAAAGAACTGACTCTTGATTGACATATTCAATTTTACCACTAGCAATTGTGCATGCTAAGGGATTATTGTCAACTCCGATCGCATTCATTCCGTGGGACTGTGCTTCATAGACGATTGTTCCAGTTCCACAGAAGGGGTCCAAAAGAGTGGCATTTGACGGGAGCTGCGAAATAACATATGCTGCATCGATTGCTGACATCTTCCCTCTGTAGGGGTAGATTCCATGAATCGATTTGGGGTTACTGACTTTGTCAAAATGTCCTAAGGTGATTCTCGGTGTGGAATCACAAATAGGACTTTTGTTTACCCCAGGCTCCTGCATAGCAATTATTCTAGAACATTACGTCACTAAAAAGTTGCTCAGTTTATCGGTTAATACTTGTCTGCCAGCTTGTCAACAGCCATTACTAAAGCATCGAGAGATTTTGCGATTGCTTCAATAAGTAGAGGGTCTTGTTCTCCTGTTTTCTCATCTTCGGAACTCTGTTCTGCCTTTTGTGCACCACCATGAAGGTTTCCGTCACATGAGAGAATCGCCGCAGCATCTAAACCCCGAGTCTGTGCAAACGTAAACAGAAGTGAGGATTCCATCTCAACACACTTCACCTTTGCACGAGTCCACATATCCAGTTTGCTTACTGCAGGATTGACATAGTAATTGTCCGTTGTCCAGTTGATGCCCGAGTGAACTCGATCCGGCGGCAGAAGCTGGGAGATACTGTCATAAAGAGCAATAAACCACTCAGGAGAGGCTACAGCAGGATATGCCATTGGAGCATAGTTCAGACTTGCATGTTCATCCCGTACGCAACCTGTTGGAACAACAACATCCCCTGTCTTAACTGATGGTTCAATTCCTCCGCAACTACCAAGACGAATAATCACTTTACAATCTAGTTTCGCTAATTCTTCCACACAGATGGCAGTCGTTGCAACTCCCATTCCGGTGCCTGAAATTGTAATTGGTGTGCCTTTGGGTGTGAAAGCACGATAAGTGACAAGACCTCGATAACGCGCGACCTCCTCAGGATCCTTCATCCTTGAGGCAATCACAGGAACTCTATCAGGATTACCAGTGATTACAACAATCTTTTCTACATCGCCTTCTCCAACTCTAAGATGGGGTTGAATTCTTGTCTTCAATAGAATCACCTGATAACAATCAGGGTCTATCACTCTCTTTTACACGCTTCGGTTTTTCTAAATGCTAACAAGGGTATGGATTACCATTCATCCGGGAAAGGACACAATCAACACATACCCATTCTCCATTGATGAGGTAACTTCTTTCGAACCGAGGAGTTGTTATACCACAGACATTACAGTGCTGTAGTTCAGTTGTATAGTTCTCACTGAGATACACGAGTAACAGTGACATCAATTTCGTGTTCTGTTGTGGAATCAGCATCTTTCTTCACATCCTTAATATCGTTCAAATGTTGCCTTATTAGGCACACACATTGAACATCTTCATATGCCCAAGACCACAGTGTGACTAACTCTGAAAAGGGGAAGTAGCCAAGCATGAATGACGACTTCATCTACCACTGCTACCGGTGTGGCACTGAAAATCAGATTGATTTACCCAAGCCAAAAGCTCCGGATTATCACCATACATCAATAACGTGCAAGAGTTGTGCAGATAGCACACACGTTCTCATCAGTCACTGCCCCAACTGTCACCGATTTGCATACTGGATTGATGATATGTCAATTCCGGATTTAGTCAGCGGATTCGGAAAATACATGGTCCACAACATGCAAGCATTGATTGATCGAGCAGCTACTCAAGATGTTTCCATCAGTATAGATACTCCGGATAATTATCCAATCAAAGCAACTTGTCCATGCGGTACAACATTCACAGTAGAGTTGTCTATTCCGGATTTAGATTGATTGTAATTCCTCAAATGTAGTAGTAGGAGATACAACTCTCACCCTTCGGAAATAATGTTTCGACAAGCGATTTCAAGTCTCGGCCTACAAGAAAGTCAATGTTGTTGTGTGAGATTTCATCTATATCATACACACCAAATATCAGACGAACCAGATCATTTGGTGGAGCACGAAATCCACGACTCTCATCTACTTCTTGCATTCCAATGTCAGTGATTCTTTCAATCGTGCCATTCGAAAATCTGAGCGAGTAGCAGTGACGGAATGTGTTGATTGTCAAATCCCTCGTTAATCCCTCATACATTGATCCAACAAGACGCTTCTCAAGGATTGGAGAGATTTTGTTAAGAAGTCCTAGTATGTTGGGAACGCGGAGTTGATATTTCCACCCTCCACGAAGTCGACCACCAATATCCAATGCAATTCTACTTAGATTGTTAGTGGAAGGTCCTGTAACTCCAACTCGGTAGAATTCATGTTTCAACGCCTCTGTCTTAATCAACTGTAATGCTCTCATGACACCATCATGCGTATTGATGCTACTCTCAATGACTCTCAGGGTTGAACCCTGTAGACCTTTTGATGTCAGGTTCACAGCCAATCGCAAGTATCCTATCACTCGATTATTGTCTTCAAAGAGAAATGTACGAAACTCACCATGATACTCTCGTTTCGATTCCTCTTGGATTTCCCAGAGCTCTCTACTCCTTGCTATATACACTCGAAGTCGATTGTTATGTTCATCATAGAGGTTCATCAGGTCAGTGAGGTCATGCGGGTTGCTCTCACGAATTTGAATTTTCATATATTCAGGTTGTTTGGTTTCTTCGATAGTAGGTAGCTGATCAACGGTCATCCAAAGAGTTCGGTCCATTGGAAGAACAAAATCATATCCAAACTGTCGGTAGTAATATGGAATGCCCTGAATAGTGGAGATGTCATATTCTCCTACTTGAAGCAATTCATCAAAATGTTCGTAAAGTGCACGAACAAGTCCCTTTCGGCGATGTTCTTTGAGGGTTCCAACAAAACCTAGCTCGAGATTTCGGAGTGGAACTCCTTCGTATGCCCACATACTGGGGATAGCATTCAGTGAAGATACAACGATGCCTTTGTTAATATCACGGATGTAGAAATTCAACTCTCTGCTGAATCCAGGTAGTTTTTCTATTTGGCGTCTCAGTTCCGCTCCATCTTCTTCATCGTGAATAGTGGAATTGAAACTAATCAGTTCTTCAAGTTCCTCATCAGTACGAACGATACCAAATTCATAACCATCAGGTAGCTTCATTGATTCTATCACCAGTCTTTGACGATGTGCATAACTCAGATAGAGGACAGATGTGGCATCTGGGATTCCGTTGGAAACACACTGTAGCGACCAAGTCGATGATTCCCCAATATAGTTTGGCGTTTTGCTCCTCACAACCAAAATGGGTCATAAAATCCCAAGCACCTGAGTCTGTAGGTCCTCTATACGTCATTGATAGTAGTCGTGCCCATCAGGATTCCTCATTCTGATTTGAGTGTAGACTCAACTTGAGAGGGAATGTCATGAGGTGATTCAAGAATAATGACTCCTTTCATTTCTCTTAGTCGTTGAACATTTTCGAGGTCAATGTTGCGAGGTCGAATTGTGAACACTTCACCCTTGGGGCCCAATGCCTTGATTTCCTCATCAAATTGATCAACTGGATACAATAACACGGGAGTGTTTCCCTTCAGTGTCTGCGCTACTGCGTTTGTGATCAGAGTATCAGCTAGTCCATGGGCAATTTTCGCTGTAGAGTTAGCAGTAAGTGGTACAACTACCAGGAGGTCATACTGGCCTATCTGAAGAGGACCAGCTATGAAAGGCACGTTTGCATTAGTTTCTTTCATAACTTTCCGAAAAGACTTGTTCAACTCATTCCAGAGACCGTATAATCTCAGCATCTGCTCTCCAGCCTTCGAAACTATCACAGTCACACGGTGACCCGGGTCTTCTTCCAATTGCTTCATGCTTTGGACTATCTCATGTATATGATCACCAGAGCCAGTGATTCCCCAGACAATACGTGCCAATGTAATCAATAGGAGATAGCTCCAATCACAGAAATACATATCCCAAAAACAAAAGCTGGATATTTGAGAGGGGATTACATAGAATAGACTATCTGTGAGAGATGAGTAGTATGTACAACATCAGCATTGGCATCACAACAAACATGGGAGCAAGTGTAACTGGATGGATTGCACAAAATGCAGACTCTCTTGGTGCCAGAAGTATATGGGTAGGAGAAGACATCGCTTTAGGTCAGGAAACCTTTGTGCTGACTGCGAATATTCTATTGCAAACTAAGAATGTGAGAGTTGGTACAGGGATTATTCCTGTACCGGTCCACAATATCGCTACACTTGCTCGAGTGGGTTTTGCACTCTCTGAGATTGGTGAAGGAAGATTTGCATTTGGGTTTGGTATAGGAGGCCTTCAAGATCTTGAAAGACATGGAATCAATATCAGGAAACCCGTGACTGAACTCAGAAAGACTATCCAAACTCTGACTCGGTTATGGGCGGGAGAAACTGTTGATTCTGAGAGTGAAATATTCTCACTCATGAACTTTGGACTCGGCCAAGCAAATCCTCTCAAAGTACCAATTTTTCTCGGAGTCAGAGGTCCTCAAATGTTGAAACTCACAGGAAAGATTGCAGATGGTGTGATACTTTCTGGACCCTTTGACTATCTTAAAAATGCCATCAAGATTGTTGATGACGCTACAGAGGAAGCAGGAAAAGAAAGGAGTTCAGTGGAGAAAGTAGTGTGGGTACCAACAATTCCTACGTTCAAGGGCACTCAGGAAAAAGTTGCCAAACAAGTAGTTGCACTAGTAATCGCGGACACACCAGACTCGGTCATAGATATGCTGAGTGTGGATAGAGAAAGAATTGAAAAGATTCGCAAAACTGTTGCAGCTTCAAGTCCGAAAGAGGGGGCTGAATTTGTTGATGACGAACTACTTGACGTGTTTTCAATCAGTGGAACCAGAGAGCATATGGTTGATCGGTTTGAGCAGTTGGCGGAAATAGGGGCGAATGAAGTTGTGATTGGTCCTCCTTTCTCGGGAGATTGGAGAGCGGCCACAACAGAGATTTTTGAAGAGGTCAACTCAAGGAGGGATAGTCTATGAAGTGGGGGATAGCGCTCAATGTTAAGGATACCATCTCACAGACCATAGACAAGGCACTGATTGCTGATGAGGGCGGAATCGACCAAGTCTGGATAACAGATTTCCCTGCACTGAGATATGCACCAACTGTGGCTGCAGTAATCGCAGAAAAGACTAGAAACTGTCGGATAGGTGTTGGTTTAGTAAGTCCTCTTCTCTACTCGTCATCTCATATTGTACAGTTCATGACAACTCTGATTGAGAGTCATGGAAATAGATTCGACTTACTTCTCGGTCCTGGAGACCGGTTTTGGTTAGAGCGCATTGGTATTGCACAAACACCAAAAGAAATTGTTGAGAAGAACAAAGTAGCTCTGAGAGAGGTGAAAAGTGGACTACTAAAGTTAGGTCATGAGTGTAGGGTATTGGTAGGAGCACAAGGCCCAAAAATGATTGAGATTTCTCATTATGCAGACGGTGTGTTACTTAATTATTCAGATCTTGAGATGGCGAGTTGGGCGGCAGACCAACTCAGAGATAACATTGGAGAGGATTTCCAGTTGGGACTCTTCCCACCTGCGTTCATAGGACCATGCGATAGGTTCAGCAATAATCTCGCAATTAGCAACTCTGCTGCTATGGTGGCAATTGGATTAAGCAGAACTGTAGCCAATCTATTCGATTTGAGCTCTTCATTGAAAGATGCAAGAACCTTGTTTAAAGAACGTGGAAAAATAGACAACGAAGTTGTTGCTGCAATAAGTGACGATGTATTGAAACGATTTGCATTCTGTGGAACACATGAGCAACTTCAGGAATATACAAAAGAGCTTGAAAAGATTGGATTCACTAATGTAATATTTGGACCTCCCATTGGTATGTCAAAGAAAGGTGTAGAGAACCTCATATCTGCGAAGACATCAAACTAGTATTATTCCAGCTCAGGAAGATAGTCTGTTATATCCACATCTTCTGGACGTACTGACCAAGTTCCTGACTCGTAAAACAGGTTCTTAGTCAAATCCATCATTGTTCTCGAACCGCTTTGAGCAATTGTCATAATTGGTTGAACTTTTTCAACACCGGGATTTTGTTCGAGCGAGCGGAACATCTGGTAGTACTCGACTTGGTGAGGTCCTGGACTCATAGTCCATATCACAATTCCCCGGGAGGAGAGATAATACATTACCCAGGGAAACTGTGATACAAGATTCAAGATTCTGTTCTTCCAAGATTCGTTGCATATAATCTCAAAACAAAAGTTCGAAGACAAGCCAAGACCACCAAACAAAACATAGGGGAGTAATAGATTATTTTCTCGAAGTCTTCGATTTACCTGAGCAACTCGACGTGGGTCAACATCAATATCCTTCATCCTTAGATTAACACTGACCTGGCTTGGACCCGCTCTAGAGTCTGTTTGTATCTGAGTGGCTATTGCCAAGTCTTGCTGTGTAAACTGCTCTTTTACTTCACCACAGCGAATAAGCGGCGGTAGTCGGTCGTTTGATTCCTCAGTCAGGTCTACTTCTTCAATTCCGAAATAGGTTGGAAGGGTCCAAGTATTATTCACCAATAATTGCAGATTTGATTGGGTTCCTGTTGCAGTTTGATAATGTATACTTGCATAATCAAAAAATTCCTGAGAAAAATCGCGTATCGATCTTTGAAACACTCTGCGCGTGTCCGAGATATTTGGAATCAGGAAAGTGACATACCCAAGATCAGTCATTGTAGTCTTCAGAATACTCTTTGTGAAAGGATATTCTGCAAGGCTCCGTTCAATTGTGTTCCAGTCAGACCCATCCTTGAAGGTGAAGAAAAGCATCACTGATTGTAAGTTAAAAGCCTTGTAGTCAAGTAATGCAGAGAATCGTATTGCATGTCGGTCTTTCATGCGTTGAATAGATCGTGTAATAGTCCTTGGAGTGATACCAAGTTTCTTTGAGGCATCGACTAAAGAGAGTTCAGGTTCTTTTGTGAAAAGATGTAATGTTTCAAAATCAGTTTTGCTGATTGGACTTTCTTCGATAAGGAAAGCGAAACTGTAAGCAGATTTGATGGAGTCTCGCGTTATTAGATTGAACTTGTTTAATGTCTTGAGGTTCTCCAGTAATCTAGACTTGAACCGTTCATTGATCGGCATCATCGCTGGATTTGTTGGAGTTGTTGTGTATTCGGGGTTTTCTTTGAGGATATCTACAGCCTTGATTGCCGCCTCCATGGATAATGAGCCAGAACATAAACCAAGGTAGATCCTCATCGCGTCTAGATAGAACTGTGCCGATGGCTCATCTGAATGCGGAATCAATTCATCAAAAGGAGTTTGTATCTGCGATGAAAGACTCTCATTCGGATTGATTTCTGGTGTTCTTCCATCAAGTCCTAAACGAGCATTGTTCAATATTCTCATCGCCGATGACTATCATTTTTAGATGACATGCGTGATGCAAGGTGTGACACCACACTTTCAAGCCGTTTTTCTATTTCGGGATTATTGGCTATAAATGTACATATCTCTGAGGTGTTACCTACTAATCCTGATAAAATCTGAGACATCGTTAACCAATCCACTGTGAGAGGAGTTTCAAGGTCAAGCACGGTGAGAGTTTTTCCAGAAAGAACACGTGCTTTGGGGAAAGAACTGGCTTGGGCATTAAGTAATCTTGAGGTTATTGACTCCTGTGAACTCTCATCTTTGACACAAACCATAAGTTTCTGGTCTAGGCCAATATCCTTGATATTCACATATGGAAGAGTCAGGATATTCCTCAATCGAGCGAGCCGACGCCTTAGGGTTCTGCCGGCCAATGACTCGAGACCTAACTCATTGAGTTTCATTTTCACTTCAGATGCAGTTGCATGATAGTTTGATTCTATTGCCGCAGCAATGACTAGATCTACAAGTGGTGCATTGCTTGTTTCACTCTGTTTTACACTATCCACATCTGGAAGGACACTTACATAGTCCCTTGCTGCACCAATTGATGCCTCTAATCGAAAGTCATGACTAAAACTCCATGACGATCCATCAAATAGTCCCAGATTCATATGATGTGAGACATTGGAAGCAACCTCCACATTCATTCCTAGAGAATATGGACGTTTTCTGAATCGAGTAATTTGGCTCTGAAACCAAGCATATTGATTTCTCATTGGCAAGACAGCTTCAAAATAGATACGTGCATCCATTGTAGATGACATGACTGACCTCGTAAGTCGTGTGACAAATGGATTGGTGTGTAACCAGCGAGAGAATTTGACGAGGACCTCTGAGTTCTCGGTATCTTGAGCCCACCCAAATATTAACCCGAGGCCTAATTTCCCATAGTCAAGATTGCTCCGAATATCCACATGAAAATCTGTTTGAAGTTTATGCCAGATTTGATTAATTGCAGATCTTGTTACATCTAATTCGTCAGCAATCTTAGCCTGACGATGAGATGGGTCGATGACCAATCGTCGTAAAAGGCGTAATTCACCTGGTCCCAATGATCGCAAAGTTATCACCTATATCTAGCCAATATCTGGGTAATATGGCCAGATGTTTAGTTATGAATTTGATGGCTTGTCTCGTTTGTAAGAATTGAAATGCGATTGATCTGATTCTCGCGGATGAATTCACTAGATATGAATTCAGAGGCTTCAGAACGCCTTCTAATGCACTCGGTGAATGCAGCGCGACCTTATTATGACACGTTGAGCTCATTCACATGGTTTCATACTGTAGAATGAGCTCAAAGGTTAGGTTAGTCCTATGCCCAGTTAGTCGTGGGAAGGAGCCTATATGAGAGATATAGTTCTCCGACCGCGTGCTGAAGGGAGCAAATCATACAGTGTGCCCCAATCAACCTTCCAGCAAACGAAGGAGGTGAAAGCGATTAAAACAGACCGGATGAGAACTCTTTACGAGAGCATGACCAAGAATCGTGCTGCATTGGAGTTGCTATCAATCGGTGTCGTACACGGTTTATCGACCGTTGTGCAGCCGCCCTGCGAAGATCCGACCCCATTCTGATTCACTAATTGTAAGTTAGTGGATAGAAGGTCAATCGGACTCGACTGCAAGGCGAGCTTCAGTGTCGATATACTTCGTTGCTGGACATGGTTGGTAGGGGATTCTTACAACAACTCTGCAGTGTGAGCTTCTAAAGAGAGAAGCTAAACGATGAAACCAAACCCCCAAAGGTTTGGAGTAGAGCTGGAGGAATCCAGTATACCAACCTATCGCTTAGAGTAGAGAACAAAAATGAAACAAATAATGGAGGAGAAAATCAAAATGGATCCTAGACCTGGAGACGAATGTCCTGAGCCCTGGTAATATAAAAAAAATAGCGGTAAATCTGCTATGGAGGAAAAACAAAAAATGATACGAACACAAAAAATCGAACCAATATTCGAAGACTTCATTCAGCCCGATAATGGGCATGAGGTGGACCCTATCACCGATTCAGAAACCGTTAGACTCGTTGCAATTAACCTCGAGCTAGCTGTAAGAAATCTGATCAGTGCAAATGCCCCACCAGAAAGTCTCGTGGTCACAGCGAACATCGGCACACACAAACTAATGGCCATCCCAACAGCGGACGGCAACGTTAAGGTGCTAGTTTTCGAATAGTGACCGTGGTGAAGACAATGGACCCGGAGTATTCCCGGGGGACCCAAGGTTACCCCGGAGTAGTACATTACGTACAGTATGTACAGTATGTATGAAAATAAGAGGTGTCTATATAGTCTGAGCCAGTATTTCAGCTTGTTCTCAAGCCGTTCTCATATTGTCCGAATGTCCACAAATTTCTGGACGAATCGTGTATCGAACGGCAGCACATAAGAACCAGTTTGGAGATACGAAAGGTGAAGCTCATCCATCAGTCTGATGAAAGGAGTGAAGTCGACTTGGATGACGAGCCCGATCTACTAGCTGGTCAAAAACCTATTGAAAGTGATGACACCGTTAAAGAACCCCCTGGATTGAGGGAATCAGTCAGAGCGGTGTTCTCATGGCGAAATTACTCTGTTTATCTATCAACTGCGTGGACTTTCAGTGCTTTTAGCTACCTGGGTCTATTTTTCAATCTCTATTTTCTCGAGTTATATCCCGGAGAGTCTGGAGGGTATTTGTTACTCGGAGCTGTATTATCATTATCAAGTTTGGTCGCTTCGATTTCACGTCTGGGCGGAGGGTATGTTGGAGATGTTGTAAACAGAAAACACCTCTCTGTTGTAGCAATGTTCATGATGGCTGTTTACAATCTAATTCTAGGTATCTTTATTGAATTCACATGGATTTTGATTGCTCTCTTGTTTCTATCCACCATGGAGGTTTTCAAAGGTGGATCATCTGCTTTTATCATGGATAACATTCCCAAGGAACACAGCGGCCTTGGGCTTTCACTCTTTCAAATTGGAAAAGCGATGGGGATTGTCACACTTGGCGCGTTTATGATTATGACACCCATTCTTGGGTTTGGACAAAGCCTTCGCCTGATGTTTCTTGTCGGTGGACTGTTTCTAATAGTTGCTGCAATTGTAAGAGCTATTCTTCTCAAGGGGAAAGCTCCAGAACTCAAACGAGAGGGTGTTTCCTTACCAAGAGCGTTCTATCAAGACAACAAAAGAGCAGTAAGCTTGTTGTTGAAGATGGTACCGGGTCTTGTAGCTGTTGTTGTTATTGATTCTATCAGTGATGCACTATTCCGATTCGGATCCTACATTTACATCTATGAAGAGGTCGGAATTGAGATCCCTGGAATAATCGTCATGAGTATCATAACTATAGTAATTTCAGTTCCCCTGTTGTTGGGAGCTGGCAGATTGTCAGACCGATACGATGTAAAGAAATTAGCTCTAATAGTCTATAGTGTAGTACCAATATCAGCGATTCTGCTCTTTGTATCGCCTATGTTCCCAGTCTGGGCTCCGATATCAATAATCAACGGAGCTGAATCAGTAATGGAAGGACTTGGGGTTATCTTCTCAACACCATTTCTTGCTATTGTTATGAAGTCCGTAAACGATACGTTGTGGTTACTGCTGCTGCTTATCATAATCAAAAAGAATCTTCCAAGACAGGACACTTCTAAGATTCTTAGTGTCTTCTGGTTCATTATTTGGATGTGTGCTTCCATTGGTCCCTATTTGGGAGGTCTCGTTTTCCAATACTTCTACCAAGGAGACCTCTTCTTGGTAATACTTGTGCTCAACATACTCCTATTGGGATGGATATCAAGACAAGGTTTAGTCACAGAGAATGCTACTGCAGAAACTGTAAATAATGGGTGAGCTCTTGTTCTCATATGTCTATAATGTCGTTTTAGTGCAGTTGATAGGTGGGAATATTGGAGAAGAGAGGACTTGCGAAGAAAATAGTTAGCAGTTTGAAGAAAGCATATCCTGATGCACCACCGTCTCACCTGAATTTTGGGAATCCGTTCGAGCTTTTGATTGCAACAATCCTTTCTGCACGTACTACTGATGCATCAGTGAACAAATTAACTCCAGCTCTTTTTGCAAGATATCCAACTCCGGATAAAATGTCAAGAGCGAGAATTGAGGAGATCACAGAGCTCGTTCGAACATCAGGGTCATACAACAAAAAAGCAGCGTATATCACTGAAACTGCGAGAATGATTGTCGAGAATTTTGGTGGAGAAGTGCCCAAGACACTAGATGAGCTGGTCACTCTCAAGGGAGTGAGTAGAAAAACAGCTAATGTCGTCCTCTCAGTTGCGTTCAATCTCAGCGAAGGTGTTATAGTTGATACGCATGTTATGCGTGTTACTCTGAACCTTGGATTGAGTGAGCACGTCAAGAAACCAAAGAAGATTGAAAAAGACCTGATGGACTTGATTCCGAAGACACTATGGAATGATTATGCAAGAATTATTGGAACGCACGGACGCCAGACATGTGGATCATTTCGACCGAAATGTCCAGAATGTCGTGTCAACACATTATGTCCATCAGCAGAACTTTAGAGTAATTTCATCGAAACATGTTAAAGGGATTCGAATTCGTAGAAAAACGTCATCGGTGACAAGAAAATGAAGATAGGCATTGTGAGCAAGTTTGGTGCCCCAGATGGGCTTTGTACACGTGCCAACAGCGTCCTTAGGGGTCTTGTAAATCGAGGTCATGAAATTCATGCATTTACTCAATCCAAACACGTAGATGGCATTCCAGTTGACCAAGTTCATAGATACAATGCGATGTGGCTCAACGAACACTATTCAATTGACTCATTCAGTTCCCCTCGCTTGATTGCAAAGGTCTGTAAGAAACATGATATTGACGTACTGCATATTCAGATGAATTCAGGAACTACAGAAGTGTTCCTGCCCTATTTCAAACACGCACTTCCACCCATAGTCGTGACTTTCCACCTCGCCTATGCAGCAGGAAGGTCTCTCTATACTAATGTCTTTGCCATAGCTTGGAAAGGTTCTCTTTTCGCAGCAAAGAAATATGATGAGATTATTCTCGTAGATCCATCTCAGAAGCCTTACTTTTTAGATTACAATATTCCCGAAGCCAAGCTCTCTGTCATTAGAAATGGTGTAGACACAGAGTCATTCAGCCCTCCGATTAAGAAGAAGGACGACGGTATTATCGATTTTGTATATGTTGGTCGTTTGAGTCTTGACAAGGGTGCTAACATTCTCTTGGACGCATTCAGCAAATATCATCGTGAGAATCCAGATTCGAGACTGACTTTGATAGGAGATGGGATAATCAAACATCGGATAGATGACGCTACAAATGATGGTTCAATAACTTGGATTGGTACCATCGAACACCCCAAGGTTCCTACAATCCTTCAAAACATGGATGCATTTGTCATTCCCCAGAATATTGGCGGTTTAGGGCTTAGTGTCATGGAGGCAATGAGTTGTGGTCTTCCTGTGATCACAACTGCTATCGGTGAAACAGCTCGTCTTCTTGGACGGGATGAAGGAATTCTAGTCAGACCACAGAGTGTTCCAGATGTTGTTGATGCAATGCGAGTGCTAGGAAACGACAGAAAACTCAGGCATTCTATGGGAAAAAAGTGCCGCCAAAAGGTCGAAGAACAATACTCGTGGAAGAATCAGATTCATCAAATTGAGCAAGTCTATGAAAGAGCAATAGCACGCAAAAAAACCTGAAGGTTTTCTTTAGGAAACAACTTATCAGGTTTCTGAAATCCATCCATGTACACAACTTGACAGGTGAGAACATCCGATGTTGGACATCCGTTTCATCAGAGAGAACATCGACTTAATCCGTGACAATCTCAAGCTACGAAGAGAAGAGACCAAACTCAAAGACTTTGACCGTCTTCTAAAGATGGACGAGCAAGTAAGAGCTCTGATGAAAGATATCCAAGATTTGAGAACACAGCGAAATAAAATCTCAAGAGAGATAGGTGAGCTCAAGAAATCGGGTCAAGATGATTCAAAGCTTGTCAAGCAGGTCAACAAAGTAAATGCAAAAATCAAGTCTTCAGAAGCCGAAATGGGAAAAATTCAGACAGAATTAAGACGTATTCAGATGAGTATTCCCAATATTCTTCACGAAAGTGTTCCATACGGAGAAGATGATGCGGACAATGAAGTAGTTAAGGAGTGGGGAGGAAAGCCTGAGTTCAATTTCGAATATCACAGTCATGTCGATTTACTTGAAACTCTTGGAGTGGGAGACATTCCTCGTGCAGCTAAAATAGCGGGTTCAAGATTCTATTATCTCAAGAACGAGTTGGTTCTTCTTGATATTGCAATGCAGCAGATGGCTTTGGAGATGCTCTTGAAGAAGGGGTATGCTCCGATTTACCCACCTTTCATGATGCGACGAGAACCATACGAGGGAGTCACGGATCTTGCGGACTTCGAAGATGTGATGTACAAAATCGAAGGTGAAGATCTCTATCTAATTGCAACTTCAGAACACCCGTTATCTGCGATGTACATGGGAGAGATTTTCGAACCAAATGACCTTCCAATCAAGCTTGCGGGAGTGAGTACATGTTTCCGAAAAGAAGCAGGGTCTCATGGAAAGGACACAAAGGGTATCTTTAGAGTGCACCAGTTCAATAAAGTGGAGCAGTACGTGTTCAGCCATCCGGATGAATCCTGGGACATCCATGAGGAGTTAATCAAGAACGAAGAGGAGTATGTACAAGCACTCAAACTACCTTACCGTATTGTGAATTCATGCACTGGTGATATTGGGATAGTAGCTGCAAAGAAGTATGACCTAGAATACTGGTTTCCTGGCCAACAGAAGTACCGTGAAGCGGGTTCATGCAGTAACTGTACAGCATACCAAGCTACTCGATTGAACATCAAGTATCGATTGAAGAAGGGTGGTACGGAAAAGGCATACCTCCATACGCTCAACAGTACGATGATGGCCAACCCAAGAACGATGGTTGCGATTCTCGAAAACTATCAGAGAGAGGACGGAAGTGTAGAGATACCTACTGCATTGCGTAAATACTTACCGTCAGGGATTAAGGAAATTACACCGAGAACACCTTAGGATGCTGCAGACGAGGGTGGATCTAATCGCCACGCTTAATACGAACATTCGTTCAGGGGGTTTGGGGATCATAAATGACATCTGTTCAACAGACATTCGAAAAGTTGGTTTCTATTGCGGTCCAGAGGGAAGAAGAGGCATATGATTTCTATATGAAGGCTGCCGAGGGGTCAGAATTGAAGGCGTCCGCGAAGTTGCTCCAGGATCTTGCAAACCAAGAAGTAATCCACAAACAAAAGTTGGAGGAGGCACTCGATGATGGTGTTTGCGACACTTTCACCTGCAGTTCCGTTGAAGAGATTGAGAAAATGGAATTGGACCAATACCTTATCGACATCCCACTTTCATCGTCATCGACACCTCAAGATGTTCTGATTATAGCTATCAAGAAAGAAGCTGCAGCACATAGCTTCTACAAGGCACTCTCTGAACTAACAAGTAAGGCAACACACAGAGCAGTTTTTGAAACTCTAGCCAAAGAAGAAGATGTCCACAAGACTAGATTGCAGAATCTGTATGACGATATCTTTCAACCAGATATGTGAGAAACCCAATACAGATTCTCCCACTCCATCTTTTCAAGCGTTGTTTCTATTTCTTATGCAGTTTCTCTGCTGCAATGAATGTAAGACCACGTTTGGTCAGTTCCTCTGCCGTTCTATTGAGCGCATCATGTTTGTCTAGATAATTCTGTGTGAGTAACGGCATGTGACCTTGTTCAATAATCTCAGTTTTCTCTCGGAAATAGTCCAGTATATCACTTGGATGCTCTCGTTGTGAGTCGACCTCTGGAACTCCACCCTCATGTTTAGCGCTGATGTTTCTTACATGGTCAGCTAGCTCAAGAAGCTCAGGCAGTCTATCATAAGGTTGACGAACTATACTCTTGTAGGTTTCAGTGATATGATGTTCAAGTCTAACTACATCCTCGAACCCGAAATCCTCTCTCACATATGCTGCAAGTTCCAAAGTCTTGTTGTCCACGCTATTGGAGAGATTGAAGCCTATCAAGGGACTAGTTCCATCCTCACGACTGAAGAGTTTGGCTGTCATTAGTGTCCAAAGGCAAGCGTATGGGTTGTCATTACCCACAAAGACAGAGATCTTGAATTCCATGTCAATTCCGAGTTTATGCATCATGTATCCTACAAACACACTACCAGGATTGATGTTGAGTACCTGTTTCACTCCATATTTCGTGAAATAGTTCAGGTATTCATCAGCCCACTTCAATGGGAAGTCATTAGGCATTCCTACTCCACCAAAGTATCCTGCGATTGTATCTGGACCTCCGAGGTGTATATTGGCAGGTGCACCATCCGGACCGGGGAAGGTCCCCTTGGTGTCAAGTGTTTCTACATAGGAGGCACCTACTATCTGCATACCAGCAGCAAAGGCAATCACGTGATCGTCTGCTGTCTGTTCAGCCATGTTTCGAACACGAATGTAGCGACCTGGCATGAGTTCTTGTTTCTTGATTGACTGCTTTGCTTCCTCAATAAGCCAAGGAAAGTATTGACAGGCGCTTATCTCCAGAGTGACTGCAAAGCTCTCATCGAATTTTGCTATATCAGCCTTATCTCCAAGTATTTTGCGACGATAGTCGTAAACTGAAATAAACGCGTCATCATCACGCTGCTTTTGTAACCAAGCAAGGTCTTTCACAAAATCTGAGTCCTTTGCTTCAAGTTGTGCAAGGAGATTCTCAAGTTTCCTTGCTTCCTCAGCTTTTTTGTTAATCTCATCCACGCCGCCGTATTTCTCAATGACATTGAGAAGGTCAGTGACGAGAGGATTATCCTCACGAAGTAGAAACTCGTTTATTTCTTTCAGACGAGCATTATCGATTTTCAATTTCTGCCTGTCAATCATATCAAGGACATCCCCTTTTTCTAGCAACTATACATGGTCGTATTGACCACATATTTGGAAAGTGTTACATCCTAAAAAGCGATTCCAACCATGAACTTCATCTACGTTGGAACAGAGTCGTCTATAGATTCCTTCCTGGGTTCGAGTTGACCAAAGCCTACGGTACGAATGTAGGATCTGATGGATGGCCCAATTATGAGAGCCACAGTCCCACCGATGGCTATCTGTGGTAAGTTGACAAGAACAAGCTCACCCATTGCATATGGTAGCCCGAAAAATATGGCCTGCGCAACAAAGTATCCTGTCAACATGAAGACTGCTCCAACTAAAACTCCAACAACGTCCCACTTGCTCCATCGAACATGGCTCCTCACTTTGAAGCTAAAGAAACCAACAGCCATACCCTCCAAACCTTTGGCAATGAGGGTGATTGGCACATAGAAAGTATAACCACTAATCAAATCTGCTAAAGCAGACCCAACTCCACCTGCAAAGAATCCACCAAATGGACCTAGAAGAAGACCTCCGAGCATCACCATGGTGTCTCCTAAGTTGAAGTAACCAGTTGTTCCAGGATATGGAATCTGAATTACAAGAGTCATAACTGTTGCAAGTGCAGTCATTATAGCAAGCAGAGCCAGATTAACTGCAGAGTTCTTCCCTATGGGTCGAAAATACTCCAACTCCATGTCGCGGTCACCTTCTCCATCAGAGATACTGCTTCTGAAATATTAGCAGTATTTAACCTTAGGCCTAAACGTACCTGTGATTCATTTCTCGACAATTAACGGTCTTAACCGCACTTTTTTAACAAAGGAAGCATATGACCTTACAATGCGCAGTCTGAATAATCAGATGTCGCATTTGGAAGATTGAGGTTGGGAATAATGTCCAAGAAATGGATACAGACTGCTGATTGGAAGAGTGAGAAACACGTACCTGCAATTGATATCAAGAAGGTCGAGGATGGCCGCGCTGTTGTGAAGGTGGTCGTTGGGAAAGAGATCGCACATCCTAATACATGTAACCATCACATCAAATGGATGGATCTTTTCTTCTGGCCTGACGGAGAAAAGTTTCCTGTAGAAATAGGCTATTGCACGTTCGACCATCATGGTGAGTCAGCTCAAGGTCCTGATAATAGTGGGATCTATAGCGAACCCGTAGCTAAATTCGTTTTCAAAACAGAGAAGTCGGGCACCCTAATGGCTACATCATATTGCAACTTACATGGTCTCTGGAAGAGTGAGGCGGAACTCAAAATCTAGTTTAAGACCTAGCTGGATGAAATGGGCTAGCCACAAGGCGGCCCGTCATCTTTTCTTTCTACTTGATTCTTTGAGAGAGTAGAATCTAATTCCTTTCCGGGTCTAGAAAAGCAGCGACTTATTTCTCAAGGGCTTCAGACAGTGTTGCACCCCAAATTGTCTGCCCATTTGTGGTTCCACTTGCCATCATTCGTTTACCGAGATGGAGTGCATAATCTCCAGAACCAAAATCAGGTGGTACCGCTTCCCAGGGCATGATCGCTGATAGTCTGTATTCTGTACCATCATCTGTGGTAATAACGTATTGATCCAAAATCTTGGAAACAAGCCCGATGATCGAAATCTCCTTCATAACTTCACTCAACCATGCGTAGGCCTTGTTTCACTAGTCACAATATGTGACTTCATTCTGTGACCCTGACAAGTGGCTCCGCTATATATACTGATTCTGAGTGTTATTCCTTGTGAAACATCATGGCTCTAACAACTAATTCACGAACAACATCTGTGCTGAAGAACAAGAAAGCAAAGGTATCGACCGATGCTCTTACCCATGCAATGCTCTATCGGAGGTGATAGAATGGCTCTAGCTAAGAAGAAGAAAAGAATCTACAGGAAACAACTCTCAACTGATGCGATAACTCACTCGTACACTTACAGGAATTGGTAATCATGAAACACATTTTTGATAAGAAAATCTCCTGTTATGAAACCTCTAATTCATCCAACGATAATGCGAAACGTCGTTGTCTAACAACTAATGAAGTGCTCCTGATTGAAGCTACTTGAGCACTTCATATCATTTTTCAATATCCCAACTCATTCTAACTGTCAGCTTTCAGTATCCAACGGACGAGCTCAGCTGTCATCTGATTCTCCTGCATGAATTCATCTCGATATGTTGGGCTTTTGAAAGCAATCAAGACATTCTGCATCCCTCCAACAAAGCCCACAATTCTGACTGCTTTGGCGATTGCGTTTGGTTTAAACGCCACGCTGGTTAGTACTATAGCTAATGCAAAGAGTCCTATAGATAGGATTGACCAGAAGGCTAGTGGTCGTCCTCTCCAAAAACTATCGCCTATGAAAAGAAGACCAAAGACAAAAAATGCTAGAAGTAAGCCATCAACTAAAATGCATAGAGTCTGATATCTGTCAGTTCCAGCATCCGGATTGGCATGGTCTTCACATACTTGAACTGGTAAGGTTTTCATCTCTGGTTGTCGTAGAACAGGTTTCCGGCGACTCAAAGTCGGAGTATATGCAGGGTCCCATTCACGTCGTAAGTACTGAACCCCGCCTGATACAATCCTTATTCGCACGATTTTGGTAGCTGGAGATCCACATACTGGACAAATCCTAGGAAAGCGAGCCTTGAGAGTTTCAACCATTACTATCGGCTCGTCAAAATACTCTCTCCGAGAACTCATAGGATGGACCTCCAATCTGTATCAAAAACCATCACGTTATTGAATAAAGAGTGTATCGAACTGTGCGGTTCTAGGACAGCTTTATCTTCGAATCGGGTACAATGTCGGGTATGTACCTGGGAGAGAAGGTCAATCTGAGAGCACTTGAACTGGATGATCTGGACATCATAATGAAGCACTGGAATAATCTTGAACTTCGCCAATACTTGAACAGCCAGACACCAATGTCAAGACATGCAGAAAAAGTGTGGTTGGAGCGTGCGACTACAATGGATCCTTGGAGGGATGGAGGAATGACTCTTGCTATCGAGGATAGAAAGACTGGGGAGTTCCTAGGTACAGTGAGTTTGTTTGATATATCTAAACAACACAAACGAGCAGAGTTTGGTATTGCAATACATAAAGCAGACAATCTAGGAAAAGGATACGGAACTGATACTACCCGAGTGATGCTCTGGGTGGCGTTCCACATTCTAGGTCTAAACAGCATATATCTGATAACCATGGATGGCAATAAACGAGCTCAGAAGGCTTACAAGAATGCAGGATTCAGACGAGTAGGAGTCTTCAGGCAAGGAGCGTTTGTGAAGGGGGCTTTTCACGACTTCGTCATCATGGACATTCTCAAGGAAGAGTTCTTTGAAACTTATCCACCAGGTACGTCAGTCGGAAATAGTCTTTGAGTGGAAGCGCAACAATCAAAAAGAAGTCGATATATCAGACCGACTATTCATCGGCACAATCTTGGTCTACCAAGAGTATGCATTCCGAGAAGGAGAGAACGTCGTTGGCTGATTCAAAACTCCAAGACCTAGCAATCAATACTATTCGATTTCTATCTGCTGACGCTGTACAGCGTGCTAACTCTGGACATCCAGGTATGCCAATGGGTGCGGCAGCTATGGCATATACTCTATGGACTAGATTTCTACGTTTCAATCCAAAGAATCCAGATTGGTGGGATCGTGACCGGTTTGTCTTATCTGGTGGTCATGGGTCTATGCTTCTCTATTCCTTACTCCATCTCACCGGCTATGATGTCAGCAAGGAAGATCTGATGGATTTCCGCCAAATGGGTTGTCGAACCCCCGGACATCCTGAGAACTTCTGTACACCCGGTGTGGAAGTCACGACAGGTCCACTCGGTCAAGGACTCGGTAACACGGTTGGAATGGCAATTGCTGAGGCACACTTGGCAGCTCTATTCAACAAACCCGGTTTCAATCTTGTAAATCACTACATATACGCAATCGTCACAGATGGAGACCTCATGGAAGGGTTGTCATCTGAAGCCGCATCACTTGCTGGACATCTTCGTCTAGGAAAGATTATCCTGTTGTACGATGACAATCTCATTTCTATTGATGGAAGCACTGAACTTACTTTCTCTGAAGATCGAAATGCCCGGTTTGCGGCTTTTGGATGGCATGTTCAACGAGTTGCAGATGGAAACGATGTTGCTTCAATTGACAAAGCAATTGAGAAGGCTAAGAAAGATCCACGACCTTCGCTTATTTCTGTCAGGACTCACATTGGGTATGGTCTACCTACCAGACAAGATACCGCTAAAGCTCACGGAGAGCCAGCAGGAGAGGAGGAGTTAGCAGGTGCAAAGAAGAAACTCAATTGGCCTCTTGAACCATCTTTCCACATTCCTGAAGAAGTACTCAAACACTTCCGAGAAATTGGGGAACAGGGAGCAAAGATAGAGGATGAGTGGAATTTGCTCTTTGATGACTATTCTAAAGCATATCCTGAATTGGCTGCAGAGTTCAGTCGACGAATGAAATGTGAACTTGTAGGGAAATGGGATGCTGATTTACCAGTGTTCCAATCGACTGATGGACCTATGGCTACACGAACCGCATCAGGGAAGACCATCAATAAGTTGGCCTTGAAACTACCAGAAATGATTGGGGGTTCTGCAGACCTAACTCCTTCAAATAAGACTTGGATAGATGGAAGTCCATCATTCCAAGCAGACACTCCTGAAGGTCGCAATATCCATTTTGGTGTTCGTGAACATGCAATGGCGGCAGCTGTCAATGGAATGGCTGCACACGGTGGATTGATTCCGTATTCAGGGACATTCCTCATGTTCTCTGACTATATGCGCCCTTCAATAAGACTTTCAGCCCTCTCAAAGCATCGAAGCATTTGGGTATTCACTCATGACAGCATCGGTGTGGGCGAAGATGGGCCAACACATCAGCCAGTGGAACAAATTGCTTCATTGCGGGCAATTCCTGATCTTACCGTCATTCGACCAGGAGATGCTAACGAAGCAGTTGAAGCATGGAAGAGTGCTGTTGTTCATACAAACAGACCTACACTGATAGCATTGACCCGACAAAAGATAGCTATTCTAGACCGAAGTAAGTACGCTGATGCTTCAAATCTCAAGAAAGGAGCATATGTTCTAGCAGATCTTGGAAAAGACCCTGAAGTTATCTTGATGGCTTCTGGTTCGGAGGTTGAGCTTATTGTGGAAGCTGGAGAGAAGTTATCTGCGGAGGGTGTCAACGTGCGACTTGTCTCATTCCCAAGCTGGGAGTTATTTGAAAACCAGAGCCAAGAATATCGCGATTCTGTTTTACCACCTGAGATCAAGAAACGTTTGGCTGTGGAAGCGGGTGTTTCTCAAGGTTGGGCGAAATGGATTGGAGATGAAGGTGATATGCATTCAGTGGATAAGTTTGGTTCTTCTGCTCCTTCCAAAATAGTTTTTGAGAGATATGGATTCACAGTTGACAATGTGCTCGATAAAGCAAGAAAATTGGTCGGAAAATAGAAGAACTTAGCTTAAGTATCTTCAGCCTTGTTTTGGATACATAGCTATAGATTTGATTTCCAGCAACCCAAACCAAAAGCTATATTAGTTAGGAACCGAACTAGATAATTAGGTTCCGAACTATTGGAAGTGGTTCTTGGTGGACGAGAAAGAGATTAGACTGTTATGCTTAGATCTTCTGGAAACTGGTTGGCCAGCATACGTCACAACTGTAGATGCAAAAGGAAACCCTCAGATGCGTGCGATGTTTAACGTTCGAAATAGAGATCGATTTCCGAAGTTGATTCCATTCTTTGACGAGCATCGTAAAGATTTCACAGTTATGTTCGCGACGAACACATCTTCAACGAAAATTGCGGAATTGAACGCAAGACCAGCAATTTCTGTCTACTATTGCAATCCTGACAAATGGAGAGGAGTAATGTTTGGAGGGGATATAGAAGTGGTTGATGATCCAGACCATACAATGCTCAGACTAGTCCCTGGTGTAGCCAAAGGCTGGGCAGGTAGTATGACTTTCAGATTGGAGTTGGGTGATAAGCAATGATGTCAGAGAGGGAGGGTGGATTCCTCGTGACCCAGATTCATCACCTTGGTAGACGAGTCTTTTCGGAGCTCTTGAAGGAACGTGGTCTTGAAATAGGGCCAGGCCAGGGCAGAATTCTGTTTGCGCTATGGCAAAAGGATGGAGAACCCATAAACGCACTGATTAAGAAGACATTGCTGAGAAAGTCAACGCTCAGTGAACTACTGGATAGCCTCGAGAAAGCAGGTCACGTGAAACGTGTGCAATCTGCTGAAGACAAAAGAAAGGTCCTTGTGAAATTGACTGAGAAAACCCGCCAGATGTTGAATGTATACATTGAGGTTTCACAGGAGATGACCAAGATCTTCTATAGGGATTTTGAAGCAGATGAGATTGATGAGTTCGAAGCATACCTCAAGAGAGTTCTAGAAAATCTTGTCTCTCAAGAGTCACAATGAGATGGCGAGGTTCTGAAAGTGGAGACCCGAGTCATACTATTAGGTACTGGAACACCCAATATCGACCCTGACAGGTCCGGTCCATCTGTAGCGATTGTTGTTGGTAAATCTACGTACATTGTTGATTTTGGACCGGGGGTAGTAAGACGCGCGATTGCCGCAGGAATTAAGTCTACATCACTGACCAGAGCCTTTCTCACTCATCTTCACTCTGATCATACTATAGGCTATCCAGACCTCATTTTCACGCCAGCTGTAGTAGGAAGGAACGAGCCTCTGGAAGTTTATGGACCAAAGGGCTTGGGAGATATGACCCAACACATTCAGGAAGCATACAAGGAAGATGTCAGAGAGCGATTTGATGGTTTGGAGCCCTCAATAAAGAGCGGTTATACTGTAAATGCTCACGAGATTCGAGAGGGGACAATCTACCAAGATGGTCATGTTGAGGTCGAAGCTTTTCGAGTCGATCATGGTTCGTTGGAAGCGTATGGTTTCAAATTCATCACATCGGACAAGACCATTGTGGTTTCCGGTGACTCACGTCCTTCATCCAATCTCATCAAGAATGCAATTGGTTGTGATATCTTGATTCATGAAGTCTATTCAGCAGAAGGTCTGAAAGAGCGTCCTGAGGAGTGGATTAAATATCATTCATCAGTCCATACATCGACATATGAACTGGCCGAGATAGCCAACAAGACGAAACCTGCACTTTTGGTATTATATCATCAGCTCATCTGGAAACGTAATGAAGAACAATTACTAGCAGAGATATCTGACAAATATAAAGGAAAGTTAGTTTCAGGGAAAGACCTTGATGTCTTCTGACTATAGAAATCGATTAAAGGTGAATAGTATACCAAGAGTTCTAGTCAATCGTAGAGGTGGAATCTTTGTTATTTATAGATGAGGATGATCAATGGATTGATGAAGAAGAAGACTGGGGTGATGATGTGTGGGAAGATGATGACGATTGGTAATCACCATCATGTTCTCAAATGTCACATCATTTTACTGGTGTTTTTAGTATATCAATAATGAATCCAGCAACCATCCCAATATTGGATTTCGGGTACTCGCCTACTGATTCGGTATACTTTGTGAAAGCTCTATGAACAGACCAGTAATCCTTCAGTACATTTTCTTGAACCAAAGGTATCTGTACTTTTCTTTGAATCCACACTTCGTGTACATACTACACGCTGCACTATTACTACTCTGGACAACTAGTTCCGAGGATGTATAACCCTTTAGAAACGCACGGTTCAAAAGCTCGAACAGTAGGGCTTGACCATAGCCTTGCTTTCTATATTTCTTCACAATGCCCATACCTTGAATCTGAACTTTTTTTTTCCTACTCTCAGTTGGTTTCGAGTTTATCGGCCATCCGCTGCAGAGTCCAATTGGTTTTTCATTGAATAGACCAACGAGTATCAGGTTTGGATCGAAACTACTGTGGTTAATCAAAGTCGTGAGAGATTCAACATCTGCAGGTTCATAGTGTGAATCATCTTCAAATATCTCATTTTGGAGTTGTGCCCATAGAGGTAGTTCCTTTTTGACATTCAGACCTCTTACTCTAAATCCCCAATGGAGGATGAAGGGTTTTCCTGGAATCTTGTGTTCAAACTGCATCTTTATCCAAGTATGGTCTTTTTCAAAACCTCGATTTTTTACAAAGGATATTGCATAGGGTCGATAACTTGGAATTCGACACAAAGAGAGATCTATTCCTCGCTCAATACTATTTTGTGTTAGATAGTGTAAAACCTTTGTACCAATACCTTGACATCGATAATCGGGATGGACTTGAACCATTATTCTCGATTTTGCAGGAGTTGTGTTTTGTGGGAATATAGTTCCAGATGCAACAAGTTCACCATCGAAGTTTCGAACTAATACGATATCGTTTGCTAGGTCAACTCTCGGCTGCGAGAAAGAAGATTTGAAGTAATCTTCTGAAAACTCAACATGGTCTGGGTTATCGAATGAACTAACGGCATTGAATAATGCAGTATAATCGCCAAACATGACATTATTACCAGGTTCCAATGAGAAAGTATCGAGCACACACATGGTTTCAACTCACCGTCTGAATACTCTCTGGTGCCCGACTTGTATGGGAATTCCACAAACGCCGCTTCCTGATCTGCTTATGATGAAGTATGGTAGATCCTAATTCTGTTATCTGAACCTGCTTATTTCGAGCTTTGCGAGTTCTCCTGACATAACCAGCCATTTCTAAATCACGTAGATGTCTAGATACACCTGATTGTCTGATACCAGTGTACCTTGAGATCTCTTTCTGCTGAACTGGACAGCTATGAGTTTCTAGATAATCAAGAATCTCACGTTTCTTGTGTGTCAGATTCACTAACTCAGATGGCCACACTTCTGATATCTGAAATGATTCAGTCCCTGTTGCATAGATTACGGATGCTTTGACAATTGCAGCTGCAACGCAGGCTGCTAGGGTCATCACACAATGTCCAGAAGTCATACTAAACTCAATCTGATAATCATCTAGTTTTCGATGATCCAAGGTTTTTAGAATTGATGAGAGAACACTAGTGAAATCGTTTAGCACGACAAGAACAGGTATTACAGCAATACCAAGATTTGAAAATTTCTTAATGAGATTGTCTGCTACGTTGAGCTTCTCTCGGGAATAAACTAGGATAAGCTCATCAATACTTCGTCTTATTGCGATATGCTCGATTGTTTTTTGTTTCCCAAGTAACGCTACATGGATCTTTGGTTTTAACATCTTTCTCAAACTCCAAATGGTTGTCACAAATGCCTTTGATTCATGGCATCCGGGTTTGTCATCAATTTCTTTGAACCCCAACTGTTACTGAAGTCCACAGAATCTATGAAGACGTCTGTGGAGTACCATTCCCCAGAGGTCTCCCCCCTACCGGGGAGGGATGTTTCTCGTTACGTCGATTCCTCGCATCAGGTGGTTCCTGATCCCCAGGTATGTCTTGATTTCTAAGTATATAAGCCATCGATTGGCTACGAAAAATAAACAATCTACTGGTTAGAACGTAATTTCAAAAAGGCGTTTTGGAGATTATGGTAGCATTTATTGACCATTATTGTTTTTTCAAAAAATGTCGCTACTGATAATAATAAGTAGGATTTTGATTTATCTACGCCTTGTAGACACAGGGGGACTACGTGAGGAGCTAGAAGTTTCAACGGTCAGATTTTCACTTTCTTCTACAAGTTGATTCAGCCAAGAGTCAATCTCATCCCTTGGGGATTGCCAACCTTGTCTTTCAACATTCCACATACTTTCGGGATATTGCCAATGACCCCAGATTCCACTACTCAGAGGTGATACGGTTACGGGCCATCTAAGTGAACGAAGTGTTTCCATCAAATGAGTGGACCCACCAGCAGGAAGATCAGTCATCATGAGAAGATTTCGATTTTCTTCATAACGTAGGAATGCTTGTGGGAGTTCTCTAGACCATGTGTCCAGAATATCAGCTGTTTTTCTATCAGTAGCTCTGATGGCAACTCTTTCTACTAGACCAATATTTTGAACGGTCCAAATACTACGAATCAAGCCATCTGACCTGAGTTTTTTCATACGGGTTGAGAGATTTGTTTGTCCTATTGATAGTTCATTTCTCAGTGTTCTTGTAGAAGTGATTCCTTTCTGTATTAGCGTAAGGATACTCATGTCAAGAGAGTCAAGGTATACATCTGTAGTTTTAGCAGGTACGTCAATGCGTTCAACAAGTTGGTCAAGAGATTCTTCTCGGATTCTATGACCCCAACCTCTCATAGCTACCCATGGGATTTCCCACCGACGGATTTTTGGACTATAATGATAGAATGAGTTTGATATTCCTACTGAATACGTTTCAGCAACATCGACTGCAATTCCATTTCTATTGAGAATTGAGGACATTTGATCCAATGAGCGGGTGTTCTCAATATTGTCCGGAACTGCAAGTCGTGCTATTATTTGCCAAGGACCATTGAGAATCGACCGCACATCGTATAGAAATGGGCAATGCGTAACGAGTTTTTCTGGATCGCTCCATGAAGGGCCAGCGAGAAGAACATAGAAGGTTCGTATTCCGATTCTTGAAAATGGGGCTGTTGCGAAGTTCATCAGAACATATTTGCGCTTGAGACGGTTAATTCGTGTACAGACCCAAGACTCACTCAATCCAGAGACCTCAGCTACTTGACGATATGTCGCAGTTGGGTCTTTCAAAAGAGCATTTACAATCTTCACATCTGCTTGACCAAGCTCAACTACAATATTCCGAGCTCTGAGAGTCATATACTCAACATACTCTTCAAAATCTAGTGATTTTCCATAACGAGCCATACACACAAACTCATGCACGATAGAGTCCAATTCGCTTGAACCACCAAGAGCATATATCCATTTCATTAACCCGTAAGAAGTATATTCTAGGTTAGTTCGAAAACGTTGCGTTGGGACAGTTTTCCATTCCTGTACCCATTTGATCCTATCAGGCCTCTTCAACACCTGTCGAGCAAATTCAGATGCAAGGTCACGTTTCGCTTCAGAACAAAGCTCTGGGGGAAAGGCATTGAACAGACACTCTCTAAAAACTACACCAGCAAGCGGAATCGTTTCTCGATGAGTGTCAGGATGTATCTTAAGCTCTTTCCCAAAATCATTGTAGTTCCCCCCCATTCTTTTGATATTGTGTGCATTGATGACCTCCACTGATTTAGGGATAGGGGGTGCCTCGAGTCCAAAACGCTGAGATATCATTTTTGAGCAATAAAGCCATAGTTCTGAAACGCGAGAATAGATATCTGTCATCACGTGTATAAGGTGAATTTCGACTTAAGAGCTTCTTGTTTACCTGTATGACGTGAAACTAAAACTGCCCTAGTCGATAAATCCGTTACTTGCGTTATAGGAAGCAATTCTCAGTTCATATCAACAATTATCTCGTCTTGTTTTGAATAGTTAGTCTACCTATTATTCTTGATAACAATGTCCGGCCCTCCAAAAAACCCACCTGAACCATGGTAAAGAATTCCATAGTTCAGGATAGATCATCGAATGATGGTCATCATTAGAAGTATAGAGAAATGATGACAGTCTTGACTGACACTTTTTTCTCTTGCTACACAATAGTATATTCATGATTGAAGTCATGACAACTAGCGCAACTTGTTTCAACGATAGTCAATATGAATCTGGGACAAATGCCTATCGCCCATGGGAAACGGAGCACCGCATCAATGAGTGACGAAGAAAATTCCGAACTGTTAACAGCAACAATAGAATCTACTGCAGACGGGATTTATATCTCTGGATTAAGCGGTGAGCATATTCTCAGCAACAGTAGATTTTTCGAAATGATGAGAATTCCAACCTTCAAAGTTAGAGAAAAGAGGGATAGGGATATTTTCGAATCCATCGCAGACCAGCTTGAGAGTTCAATCCCCTTTCTATTTTGGATTCATGATCTTCTAAAAACCCCCAAGGCAGACCTTTACTTAATGAGGTTCATTGATGGAAGAATCTTCGAATGTTACTCAGTCCCATTGGTTCTACGAGGAAGAAACTCCGGGCGCGTGTGGACATTTGGAGATATCACTCGATTAAAGAAGACTGAAGAAACAGCAAAACTCTACTTGGACCTTATGAGCCATGACATCAGAAATCGTCTTCAGGGGATTGTCATGAGCGTGGAGATCCTCAATCTGATAATCGAGAATCCGGATTCAACACTAACAATCGTTGACATAGAAGACAATGTCAGACGATGTGCAAATCTTATATCAAAGGTCTTGGCGGCTGAAAGAATTGATAAATCTCCATTTATGCCAAGATCACTGACAGAAGCAATAACAATCTCAGTTCAGACAATCAATCAACAATTCAAGAATATTGAAGCATCTTGTAATTTTGAAGAAAGAAGTGCAATCATAAATGCAGATAAGTTCCTTGAAACCCTATTTATTAACCTCTTGGAAAATGCGATACTGCATAATCCCAAAGATGACAAGCGTGCATGGGTGCGACTAAGGAGAGAACGTGATGGATATGAAATTTCAATAAGTGACAATGGTGCAGGTATTGATGACGAGAGAAAGAGAGATCTCTTTGACAAAAGTCGTCGTTATGGTGGTGTTGGACTTCATGTTGTAACTCAAATTGTAAGTAAATATGGCGGCAATCTCAGAGTTTTAGACCGAGTTCCCGGTAATTCGAGTCAAGGAGCGGATTTCAGAGTTTGGATTCCTGAACCTATTGTAAGATGGGGCTAATGTTCAGATTTCACCAGTTTCTTCTTTTTATCGAACAATCTAACGTGCACGTTTTATCTCTTCAACAGCCTCAGGATTGACCAAAGATGTAGTGTCACCAGGATCCTCTCCAAGGTATGCGGCTCGAATCATCCGTCGCATCACTTTGGCACTTCTTGTCTTGGGTAAATCAGAAACAAATAGTATCGCACGGGGGGTGAGTGGTTTGCCCATGGCAACTGCTACTGACTGCTTAAGCTCCTCTCGTAACTCCTCAGATGGTTCAATCTCGGGATTAAGAACACAAAATACTACAAGTTCGTTAAGCTTGATTTTATGTGGGATCCCTATCGTAGCCGCCTCAGTCACAGAAGGATGGGCGACCAGAACTGATTCAGCCTCTGCCGGGCCAAAACGCTTGCCTGCCACTTTGATAATATCATCAGACCTGCCCAAAATATACCATAGGCCATCTGAGTCGACTGCTGCGAAATCGCCATGAACCCAAACATTCTTCCAACGAGACCAGTAAGTATTCTCATACCGTTCAGGGTTTTTCCAAAATCCCCGTGTCATTCCAATCCATGGAGACTTGATGACTAATTCTCCAACTTTATTTCGAACTGGTTTACCATCCTCATCGAAAACGTCAGCCGCAATTCCTGGACAAGGACCTGAAAATGCACACGCTTTGAGGGGTAAGAGAGGATTGCCCATCACAATACCACCTGAGATTTCTGTTCCTCCGGAATAGTTAATGATCGGAATCTTCTTCGCCCCAACTGTATCAAAGAGCCACATCCATGGGTCAGGATTCCAAGGTTCACCAGTAGATGCAAAGAAACGGAGCGAAGACAAGTCATGTGGCTTGACAGAATCTTCACCGTGGGTCATCAAGAGGCGAATCAGAGTTGGTGAAACACCCAGTATCGTCAGCTTGTGTTTCTCAACTAACTCCCATAGACGTCCAGGACTGGGATAATCTGCTGCTCCGTTATAGAGAAAGAAAGTACTTCCTAGTATCAATGCGCCGAATATCAGCCAAGGACCCATCATCCATCCTAAGTCCACATTTGGTCCCCACGCGATTATCTCTCCCGGATGCAAATCGGTACCAAACGCCATGTCTTGAGCGGATTTGATTGGAAAACCGCAGTGGGTATGTACTGCACCTTTTGCGAGTCCTGTTGTACCGGAAGTGTAGATAATCATCATTGGTGATTCTGCATCTGTAATCTCAGTGTCTGCGGATTCTGATTGACCAGAAATGAGCTCATCCCACCACCGATCACGACCGGATTTCATTTCAATTGAAGTTCCCACCAGATTCAAGACAATCATATGTTTCAGTGAAGGGATTTTAGTAGCAGCCTGATCAACAATCGGTTTCATGGAGATTATCTTGCCTCTACGGACGGTCCCATCAACAGTGAATATTGCCTTAGCATCGGCATCACCCAGACGATCAACAATTGCATTCACTCCAAATCCTGAAAATAGTGGAAGGATTATTCCACCTATCTTGGCAATGGCTAACAATGCAACGGTAGTTTCAGGAACCATCGGCATGTATATTCCAATAGGATCTCCAAGGCCTAGACCAATAGAACGAAGTGCGTTTGCGGCCTTGTTTACCTCTTTATACAACTCACCGTAGGTCATAGACCTAGTATTTCCATCCTCACCCTCCCAGAGTAAGGCTTTTCGATTCTCAACAGGTGTTCCAATGTACTTATCGAGACAATTCTGAATAATGTTCATTTTAGCATCGACGCACCAACGTGGCCATGCAATACCTTGAGAGAGGTCTACCACTTCCGAATATGATTCATAGAATTGAATATCTAGGAATTTTAAAACCGCATCTGTGAACCAACCCACATCCTCAGTGGACCGTTGCATGAGTTCTTCGAAGGTTGCTATTTCGTGAAGCTTCATGAATTTCGTAAGATTTGCCCGTTGAATGTAATCCTGTGTTGGTCGCCAAACTATCTCGCCACCGAATTCGAAGGTTTCTTTCAATGGACATACTCCTTGCAACTTGGAACCGAAAACTGTGATTCCCTTGGAACTACAATCGTCTATTTTATGGTAGTGATTGACAAACATTCTAGGATTGGAGGGACAATTCAGATTTGTTCACAGCATGTTTTGTAATCTCAAGATTACAGGATTTGTTCTCTCTGCACCAGTCTTCGCATTTCTGTGCGAGTTCCTCTTCCTTATAGAGAAGATCACACTCTTCGCATAGAAACAGCCCCTTCACTTGCTTGGTCATGTAGAAATCACTATAATTGATTATCATAAGTTTGGTGCTAGCGTCAGTTATTTTGTACATCTAGCAGTTAACACTTAATCAATCGTGAGTTCTATATCGCCATACCCCCATCTACGGATAGACAGGTTCCAGTGCAAAACTCAGCTTGCACTAAATACAATATACCCTCTGCTATCTCTTCAGATTGACCAAAGCGTTTGAGGGGTTGTCGTTCGATGAATTGTTTCCTAGCGGCTTTAGGATCAGGTAACTTTGCTAGACGATCTTTGAGAGATGGTGTATCAGTGGTGCCCGGACAAATACAATTGACTCGAATCTTATCATCCATATGGTCAACTGCCATTGCACGAGTTAGTGCAACAAGCGCTCCTTTGGATGCAGTATAAGAAGCCCGATCTTTCGCTCCCATCAGAGCTACTGCAGAGGCTACGTTGATGATGACTCCCTGTGTTTCTCTAAGATGAGGAATAGCAAATCTGGATGCGAGATATACACCTCTGACGTTTACTTCCATTGTGCGATCCCAATCTTCAGAACTTGTGTTGTCTACCCTTCCTGGAATGACTATCCCCGCATTGTTTACCAAAATGTCTAGCTGATTGTACTTCTCAATAGTATCCGAAACTAACTGTTGAACAAATCCTTCATCAGAAACGTCGCCTCTGACAAATATCGCTTCTCCTCCAGACGATTGAATATCGTCTACAACTCTCAATCCAGACTCAGAGATGTCGTTACATACAACATTTGTCCCTTCACTTGCTAGAAGTTTCACTGTGGCCTCTCCAATTCCCGCACCCGCACCAGTAACAATTGCTGTTTTTCCTTTCAGATTCAACATCAAACAGTCCTCTCTCAATCACAATCTGTATCCATACATCTGAATAAAGATGTCGTGAGCGTTTCCGGTGAAACAGAAGTGATTTTCTTGAATGAAAGCCGGTTTGCATAATCGAAATATCACTATAAGTGACAAAAAGATGGAAAAAATGCGCCGCCATCTAGAGGATAAGGAGTAGGAACTTATGGCAAAGTTCTCAATTGGCAATTCAAAGTATGTTTAATCGGCGATGGTTATGTTGGAAAGACCAGTATACGTCGCAAATACATTGGTGAGGGATTCAGATCTAATTACATCCCTACCCTGGGAGTTGATTTTGCTCAGAAATATGTTACTACGGAGGAAGGCAGTACACGCCTTGTGATTTGGGACATAGCGGGCCAAACCCAATTCCAGAGTCTTCGCAAGCGATATTATGAAGGGTGTAGTGGACTGATTCTTGTGTATTCTGCTGTGGATAGAGAGTCCTTTGACAATGCCTCCAAATGGCTTGTCGAGGCTCATGGATTTATGTAGAAGTTCCCTGTTTTGACAGTAGTCGGTAACAAAATCGATCTGCGAACACATTATCCTAAAGATGACATAGTGTCATACGAAGAAGGTGAAGAATTCTCTAAGAGGTTTAGTGAAAAACTGAACACTCCTACTATCTTCATTGAAACCTCAGCTCTGACGGGCGAGAATGTCGACGAGGCATTTAACAGATTGACTACAATGATGATCAATCCAGAAGTGGTTGAACCTCTTGATTCTACACAACAACGAGTTCACGAAGCAGAAACGATTCCGGTTTCCGAATCCAGTTCAATCACACCCTCAGTAGAGAGTATTGCGAGAGTGAGTGCTGAGAATACGGATTCGATATCTATTCAGGAAGTGCAAATTGGACAGGATGTGACTGAACTAATAGATTTGCGCACCAAACTCAAGAGAGCTGAACAAGATCTCAGTGATTTCTCTTTAGAAATTGAAACGAAGCTTCTCAATCTGAAAAATACTGTGCATGTAAAGAAAATAATGTACGAGCATCTGCGTCAACAACTCACTCAAACAAGACAGGAATGGGCTGATGCCTATGATGAACATGTCGAGCTTGATAAACGCAAGAAGGACGAGTTAAAGAAGAAAATCTCACAAATCAAAGATATCAGAAAGAAGATTGACGAAATAGAATCCACTGTTTAGTAGCATGTTCGCAAAATGAACATGAAATAGGAACCAAAATGACCTATCGTTCTAGAATGTGATTATTTTTTCGCTCTCTAGAATCCATTTAGCGAGGTCACTCATACCACCTCGTTCAACTCCAGATATCAATGATTCTTCCATCAAACCACGGGCATCAATACAAGTTCCACAACATTTGATGGATACTTTCTTTGTTACTAAAGACCGTATCATTCGCTCAAGATTGTAGTAGCCATCTGGAGTCTTTTGGCCAGATATGGCGCAGGATACAGCATCACCTAGCAAAAAGACTTTCACATCTAGATTAGAATTCTCTTTCTTCAGGGCAATAGCTAAGCGCAGTCCATTGAAGGATCGCTCAGTACCATATGGAGGATCATTCAGAATCAAAAGTACACTCATAGTCTTGCAAAGGAACCATACAATATTAGAATTGTGTGACTTGTGTGAAAACGAAAAGTTTCCTGTTCATCCGACATAGTCAAGAAAAATAACATTTTTGAATGTTCTACCTGTCTTTTGAATAGAGAAGTGAGGAGAGTATTTTTGTAATACTTTCAGCGGCTTCTTCAGATGGAAACTTGCGGAGCAGTAGTCGACCAGATGGGAAGATGTTCACAATTCTACCATCATCACCTTCGAGGATTAACATTGCAGGAAGATTAACACGAACCTTCATTTTCAGCACTTCTTTCACTTCATCTGTGATGGACAGAATGTCAACACTCGTTTTGTTCTTTGGCTTTGCCTCATAAGCAGCCCCATCAGAACAGAGTTTGAGCATGAACAAATCAGTGATCTTTAACACCAGCCTGTATGATTATCACTTCAGCTTGAGCCATCTCAGAAGCAATCCATCCCATGTCCATCTTACTCTCTGCGGATTCGATTTTCTTGATGTCAGCATATACAGTTGGATACTTTGGTGGTAATGAACAACATGAAACCGCCTCATGAGCGAACTTGTAAGTATCAATTTTCATCGCCATCTTCTCAATCTCAACTTTGTCATCACCAATGCAAGGTCGAATGATAGGAATATCATCCACCGCACTTTCTTCTGCGAGAAGATTACGCGTTGTTTGTGACGCTTGCTCTCCAATGATTTCCCCTGTAACAATAGCATCTGCATCTTCTATTCGTGCTATCTCTTGGGCCAATCTGTACATGTTTCTCCTACAGAAGACGCATGTCATTTTACGGGGTGCATGTCGTAAAACTTCGGTCAAATCATCCCCATGAGGTACAATGTACATCTTGATTTCATGACCATGAATATACTCTGTCAGTTTTCTTGCCTGTCTGATGGCCAGATTTTTAGTCGATTCATCCCCAAATGGAAAATTATCGAAATGAACAAAGATTGGAATACATCCCCTCTTCATTATTTTGAATGCAGCTACAGGAGAGTCAAGTCCACCCGAAATAGTACAGACAGCGATACCCTGGAATCCTGTGGGCAGACCTCCTATTCCGTCAAGCCGCTCGGTTGAACGGAAAACTTTGCCATCACATTCCTCGATGTGTGTATTATCACTTGAAGCCAAAATGTCGAGTTCATCCTTTGATATAATTGAAACTGGCGAAGCTGAGGAAACACCAAAAACTTGAGACGCAGTTGTAGCTACTTCCATGATATCTTTTGTTTCAATGTAGACTTTCTGACATACGGAGTGGATGTTTTCGAATGAGATGCTGTGGTCCGCAAGTGCTGACTTCACATTCTCAATCAATTGGATAATTGCCTGATCTCTAATCTGTATCGACCATTGGTCTAGTTCGTCACACCTAAGCAAAACCCCATCATATTCAATCGTCATATTCATCCTTCACTGCAAGTTGCTAGATATTATCAGTTTCATCTTCACCGTTCTGTTGATTCAATGTACAAACCAAGACCGAACTCAACAACTACAATACTGGTATGTTTGATAAGGATGGTGACTGGGACATGCAAATAATATACAATATCGGATTCTCGTATCTGGTTGAAGCGTGTTGCTCTTTCTCAACTTTTATGAATGCTTACGATGATTTGTGATTGGCCAAGACCATGAACACTAGTAAGAAATTTGATAGGGTAAAGCATCTTTTTAATGGAAAACGTGTCCTTGTAGCATTTAGTGGTGGAGTGGACAGTACAGTACTTGCTCATATTGCCCTCGATAGCGCTACAGAATCAGTTCTGCTAACTGTAGACAGCATAACTTTTCCAAGGACAGAATTAGAAGCATCTATGAGAGTTGCCGAAGAACTTGGCACCAAGATCGAGATTATTCAAGTAGATGAGCTTTCAAATAAGGATCTAGTGAGTAATCCCATAGATCGTTGCTATCATTGTAAGAAGGAGCTTGCCTCGGTCTGGCTTGATACAGCTAAGAAACTCGGAATGGACATTGTTGTGGATGGGACTAATGCTAGCGACATGAATGATTATCGTCCAGGTGCTCTTGCACTGAAGGAAGCTGGAGTCATGTCTCCATTCCGTGAATTTGGTATTACCAAGGATGAGATCCGAACCTATGCAAAAGAGGTGGAGTTGTCCGTCGCAGATAGACCTTCAATGGCCTGTCTCTCAAGCAGGTTCCCGTATGGTACTGAGATTACCGAAGACCGCGTAAGAAGAGTGGACAAAGTTGAAGGTGATGTGAAGGCTCTTTTTGCTATTGAGTGTGTTCGCGCGCGGTTTCATGGAGATGTAGTAAGGATTGAGGTTGGTCGCGAAGAGAGACAGAAGCTTTTCGATGTGGACAAGTTGGACAAGCTTCATGCGCTTGCTAAGGAAGCTGGTTTCAAGTATGTTGCTTTTGATGTGATGGGATATCGTACAGGAGCAATGAATGAAGTTTTAGATACTACAACGCGACAAATTGAATGAAATACTAACCTTAGAACGTCTAAATAGGAGATTCAGCTAGTTAATCAAAGAAGGTGAGTTCGAATGTTTCTCCTTCCTTAATGACATAGAAATTGGGGATTCTGTCTATGTCACATTCAAAGCTTCTTCAGTTTCGGTCTTTTAGATAGATGTTGAGAGATAGACACGTTTCCAGAATCCATCAAATCCCCGAATACATGCTGAAACCACAGCAAGAGAGATTCTCGAGGCAACAGGTGGACAACTTGATTGCTTCGTTTCAGGAGTTGGTACAGGCGGCACTGTGACAGGTGTAGGGCAAGTCCTGAAAAAGGAGATTGAAGGGATACGAATTCTTGCGGTTGAACCTGAAGAATCCCCGATACTGTCAAGAGGGGAAAAGGGACCTCATAAAATTCAGGGAATAGGTGCGGGTTTCGTGCCTGATGTCTTGGATCGCAGTGTAATTGATGAGATAATGACCGTTAGCTACGAAGCAGCTGCAAAGACAACTAGGTTACTTGCACGGCACGAAGGGATTTTCGTTGGTGTGTCTTTAGGTGCCGCTCTCTGGGCAGCACTAGAATCAGCAAAAAAGCTTGGAAAAGGAAAACGAATCCTCGCGATTCTTCCAGATACCGGGGAACGTTATCTCAGTACGAATCTATTCTCAGATGAATGAAATCAAGCATGAGGTCTAAATCATTCTTTGCGGAAACGACACCAAATGATGCAAAATGAAAAGGGTGCCCAACAATCTCAGGAAAGGAAAAGTTCCCTGTTCACTCAACATTCCCGATTATCTATTTCAACTTGTATGCCCTACTCCAAGCACAACAAATGCAGCGTTCAAACTGAAAGTACTTTAACAAGATAACAACGGCCCATGCTATCTAGGACTGTTACTAATCTTGTCAGAAGAGAATCAAGAACTAGTTGAAGAGATTGAACCAAATTCGAAACATGAAGGAAGTGTAATCACTGTTCTCAATCTCTCTCTAGTGACATTGCTAGTCCTTCTTGGGTTGAGCATGGTTTCTCCAATTCTCCCCATCTACGCTGAGAGCTTTCAAGTTTCGTATACTCTCGTAGGCTTCGTAGTTTCATCCTTTGCTGTAGCAAGAATGATTCTCGATATACCTGCAGGTCTTCTCTCGAGGAGATTCGATAAAAAGAAAATCATGATCTCAGGCTTAGTTCTCCTCTCGGTTTCATCCGTTATAGCTGGTTTAGCTCCTGACTATAATACATTAGTAATTGCTCGAATGTTAGAGGGCGCGGGCTCAGCTCTATACGTCACTACAGCGACAGTGTTCCTTGCTCAGATTTCTGGAGAAAAGAAGAGGGGGCAATGGATGAGTTTGTACATGGGGATGCTACTTCTCGGAGCCATCTTCGGACCGACCTTTGGAGGTATTGCTGCAGACACATTTGGCATCCGTGCACCCTTTTTCGCCTATGCAATAATTACAGGTCTGGCTGTGATTCCAACATTGGTTCTACCCAAGTTGACCAATTCTGAAAATGTGTATTCTCCTCTAGAGCTAAGGGAAATTCTGCGTGACATGCGGCAAGTTCTATCCAATCCCTCGTTTCTTCTGGTAACATTCACAGTCTTCACCATGTTCTTTCTGCGAACTGGTATCAGGACCACACTAGTACCTCTGTTCGGAGCAAATAATCTAGGATTGGATTCAAGCTCCATTGGTCTGATCCTTACGATTGGAGGAATAACAACCGCATTTACAATTGTGCCGATGGGAAGAATTTCAGATAAGATCGGAAGGAAAATTCCTCTTTCATTATGTCTTGTTTTAACTGCAGGCATCATTTTACTAATTCCCTTTTCTATGAACTTGTTAACTCTTTCAATTGTCGTGGCAATATATGGAGCAGTCATTGGTCTATCTGGACCAAATATGGCATATGTGACAGATGTATCACCGCAAGACAAACTAGAGATATCCATGGGCCTCTATCGTATGATTAGTGACTTCGGATTCGTGATGGGACCTCTTTTACTTGGGTTTTTGGCAGACTTAACATCAACCCCTGTAGAAGGAGCTTCACACTCAGGTCTGATCGGAGTAGTTCCTTTTGCGATAGCTTCAGTTATCCTCATTGCGGCCTTCTTTGTACTTCTAATAGCTGATGATCCAGTAAGAGATA
>Ga0255052_10000108_pt1 | contig 60341 bp, 62 predicted proteins | sample JV7_2_21_MG_FD_188632 | JGI IMG/M metagenome (GOLD analysis project Ga0255052, IMG submission 188632) | Seawater microbial communities from Jervis Inlet, British Columbia, Canada - JV7_2_21 | ecosystem: Environmental > Aquatic > Marine > Inlet | place: Canada: British Columbia | collected...
AGGAAAAACGACAATTGAAAAAAGAGAAGAAGAATAGAGAAACACGCACCTTTATGTAGCGTCAAGCTCCAATTGCAACGTAGTTGCTTGGTGAAGACCTCAAAGCTGGTGCGCTCATTGCGTTCACGGGGCCGCTGTAGAGACAGCAGCTCACGTCCGGTTCTGGCCGAAAGCAGCCGGTCGCAAAATTAGTTTTCCAGCTATCCGAGTGACCGCTTTCTAGCCGCACCCGGGTCAGTGACGCTCGTCTGAGCTGGGGTCCGAAAGGTCCTAGAGAGCCTTCGCTCTGATCCTTTCAAGGCGGTGTAGTAATATGTCATTGCCATGACTGTTGATAAAGACAGGCTCTTCAAGAAGCTCGAACACGTGGGGGAACATGTAGTTCGAGAAAACCTAGAAAACGGCGTCTACGGGCCGAACAGGCGCGGGCTCGTCGAGGAGTGGTTGGAGCAATTCGAGGATAACGATGAGGCGGAGCTGCTCCTTGAAGAGGAGCATGAAGATGAGGCTGGTGCGTTGGCTAGTGAGGCGAGAAAAGTAGCTGATGAAAGTCCTCCGAAGAAGTGGTATCAGCGCCTGCTCAAGAAAAGGGGCAAAGACGACCCGAGTTAGAAGGACGTGGTTCGATAGCAGAGGATTCTCTGTGGGGAACTCGGAGCCTCGTCAGAGTGATTGCAATGACCGCTCATGGTCGAAAGCAGACGGTCGATCTCCCTGATGTCGGCCTGGTTGAATGTCCGCTATTGGGAAAAGCGGACATTCGTGTAATGTACAATTGTAGTTAGGCGCCAGTCGAAATCGATGCGATACGCAGCATATGGATCCAATTTGCATCCACTTCGTTTGAGTGAACGGATCTCGTCGGCGAAATTGATCGGAACGAGTTTCTTGCCTGACTGGTCACTTCGTTTTCACAAACGTAGCCTAGACAAGTCGGGAAAGTGCAATATCATTTCTGGCAGCAGCGGAATCCACATTGCGATTTATGACATTAGCATCGCCGACAAAACTACCCTGGATAAGATAGAAGGCTTGGGTTCCGGATACGTCGAAATCTCGCTGGCCGTTCCAGACATTGGTGAGTGCAAGTCCTATGCCGCGGAAGACTCATATATTGATAATACTCTCGACCCTTATGACTGGTACAAAGAACTCGTTCTTATCGGTGCCCGTGCTCATAACTTCCCGATTGAATACATTGACAAGATAGATGCGGTAATCGCGCGCCAGGACCTAGATTCGCGAAGGAGTGCTGACAGATGGAAAACCGCAGAAAAGGTCAGAGCTGACACCTAACAACGCGCCTTATTAGATGCTCTCTGAATCTGCCGCGTCATGCGTATAATGTATACAAGGGCGAATCTTTGATTTCGCCCTTTTTCAATTATAATCAATAACTTATTCGACCAATCCTAGCTACACATTGTAGGCAGCAAGAGGAATCGATGGCCATACACGCACCAAGAATAGCAATTGCTGTCCTGGCCTCGATGCTGGTCGTTGCCTGTGGTGGCGGTTCATCAGGCGGCAATTCACAATCACGAGAGCCGATTGTCTATAGCTACTCGATTCCGGCCGACATTGGTGATGGCTGGCAAGTCGCTGACATTACGGCCGAAGGCTTCGACACCCAAAAGATTCTCGACATGATGGACCGGGTCGTCAATGAGAACTATGAGGGAATCGACTCGGTAGCCATCGTAAAAAATAACAAGCTACTTTTGTACTGGTTTACAAATAGGGAACTCGATCAGTTCGATGGATGGATAGGCAATACAGACAGGGAACGTCACGTCTTGCATTCAACCTCCAAGAGCTTTACGTCTGCATTGGTCGGTATCGCGATCGATCAGGGTTTCATCGCCTCGACGCAGGTCAAATTCTATGACCTATTCAGTTATGAGAGTTACGCCAACTGGGACCCACGCAAGACGGAGATGATGCTGGAGGACGTACTCACGATGCGCCTGGGGCTGCAGTGGGACGAATGGTCTTTGCCGTACACAGACCGGAACAACGATCTCGTCGCTCTCAACAACGCCCACATTGACTGGGCCAAAGCGCTGCTCGACCTGCCGATGGTCAATGATCCCGGCACGGTATTCACATACAACACTGCGGCGACGAATGCGATCGGTCAGGCGGTGCAGAACGCAACGGGTATGCCGTTGTCGCAATTCGCCAACCTCAACCTTTTTTTCCCGATGCAGATAACGAACGCCGAATGGGGTAGAACACCTACCAATCTGCCGGTGGGCGGTAGCGGTCTATTTCTGAGAACGCGGGATCTCGCTAAATTCGGCCAGCTCTATCTGAACAATGGTTCCTGGCAGGGGCAGCAACTGATCAGTGCGAACTGGATCGCCGATACCGTGGTCAGGCGCGTCGACATTTCGTCGTGGGCTACGTACAGCGAAGCCTACGGCTTCCAATGGTGGTTAGACGACCTTGATTATAAAGGTCAGGTCGTCGAGACGTGGGTAACGAGCGGTTACGGCGGGCAATATCTGTTCGTGGTCCCGTCACTCGATCTTGTCGTCGCATTCACAGGCCGCAATTACGGTGCTGGATCGGGCATCGACAATCTTTACAGGATGATGCAATTACACATTCTCGACGCTATCGACTGATTCCATCGCGTATGCGCATAATGTATACAAGGGCGAATCTTCGGATTCGCCTTTTTTCTTGTTTGCTCAAAGCATTACAGTTTGGAGCGACACTACAGATTGTAAGAAATCACGAGTTTCTGCGTTACTGGGAGTAGGGTGGTTCGGCAAATCTCATGGCCGGCAAGGGCTTGATCAAATTACACATTGTAATTTTCCGATTTCGCGTTTCTTTGAATGTCCGCTTTTGGTGAATGCGGCCATTGAGCTAGACTCTGCTAAAAACCCATATGCCGATGCCTTGGAGGTAATCGAGTTTGAGCAACCATATCTATTGCAGTTTCAGGTGATGGGGATCGCGGAATGCACATGCGCCGTTGGATAGTCAAGGCGCTGGCCCTGGTTTGCGTCGGTGTGGTAGCCGGTCACCTCATGTCATGTCAGCCGGCTACTGACGAAACCGGTGCAGTCAAGCTGTCACTATTGGAATGGAACGGATTCGAAAAACCCAAATACTATCCGGAGTATACGGCCAGGTACGGTGGGCCACCGGCGTTCACGTTCTTCCCCGATACGAATGATGCCATGCAGCGGATGCGGAACGGACTCCGGGTCGATTTGGCGCATCTGTGTACCGGTCAGATGCAGGAAGCTAGCCAAGCCGGACTAATCAGGCCGATCGACACAAGTCGAATACCACGCTGGGGTGAGATCACGCCCGAGTTGCTGGATCTGCCGGACGTGCGGATAAACGGCAATTACTGGCTCGTTCCCTGGGAGTGGGGATATTCGACGGTCGGCTACAATCCCGAGATGATCGAGGTTGAGAACCCGACCTACGAGATTTTCATCGATCCGCGCTTCAAGGGTAAAACTGCTCTCCCCGCGGATGTCGAGGTCAATATTTATATTGCCGGGGTCATCGGCGGATGGGAGGATCCACTGGACCCGACCGAAGAGGAAATGGAGGCGGCACCTGAAATTTTTACGAAGATGCTTGAGAACGCGCGGTTCATCTGGACTGATAGTACTCAGCTCGAGCAGGCTTGGGCTGGCGGTGACGTCGGCATTTCCTACATTTACGGTAGTGCGTCACGCAGGATGCCGAGGGAGGGATTGCCCATCGTGGTGGTCGAGCCTTTGCTGACGTGGATGTGCGGGCTGTCCATCAGCACCAATGGCGCGGGTTCGAAAGAGGAGGCCTACGATTACGTCAATGCCATGCTCGATCCGGCCAGCGGCGTGGCGCTATTCGACGAGTACGGATACGGGCACGCCAACGCCAACACGGTAGCCCGGATTGATCCTGACCTTGTTGCCGGGACGGGTGTCGATGACCCGACCGGAACATTTGCACGCGGCATATTCTCGAAGGCGCTTCCTCCGGCGAAGAAAGCCAGGCTGTTCCAGCTATGGTTCGAAGCCCAGGCTGGCCTGGACTGAGAGTTGGCGCGATAACGCATGTTCCAGAATGCGTATAATGTATATTATGTTAAATTGAATATGTATGTTCCCAAGTGGGCTGATCCTCGTACTACCAGCGAACGGCGACGAGAATGCCCTGCTTTTGAAAAGCCGCGAGTTAACAGCCGAATACGCAACGCGTACGAGCTCAAGTCGTTACATCAAACCAGCCAACCGAAAACACCGCCCGTCAACAGCCCGTAAATCAGCGCATCAACGAAGCTCTTGATCGTTATGGACCATGGGCGCCCAAACCAGATGCTTTCCGGAACTATGGCAAAGCTGTTTGCGACAAAAGCGACCGTCCCGGCCACCCGAAAAACAGCCAGGTAATCGGCTTCCGGCGCCAGCGTGCGCGAGACAAAATAAGCACACAGAATGCCGACGATTACGAAATAGACAATCATGGAGATGAGCTTTCCACCCATCGGCGGGACCCCGTTCGGCAGCATCGTGATGTAGGCCAAAGGTCCCTCGTCGTACTTATGCTTTAGCTCGGGGTTCTTGAGTTCGGCCGGGTCCAGGCAATATGGCAGCAGGTAATAACCCGGTTCGTTGCCCTTCAGGGCTCCTCTCACGGCTTCCTCGTCCGCCGTCTTCTTGTAATCGCTATTGTGATACTTGAGCACGGTCCAGATGATTGCGCTCATGACCCAGCAGACAGCCGCAGATACGAGGATTGGCAGCCAAAGATCCATGATTCCCATAATAACCCCCTGTTTTTTCGAATTTTTTTCGCTGTTGTAACCTTATTGTAGTATGTTTTGCGAATCGCGAATACGATCGGGGAATACGGGCATGAAACGACTGGGAATTATTGCTTTACTGGCGTGCACCGGGCTGGCCATGGCCGCGCCCACGCCGCTCGTTGTTGACAAAAAGGTCAAGAAGAGTGTAAAGGCGAAGCATATCGAGGCCGTGCACCTCGAAATTCCAACCGGCACATCGGATCTGGCGAAGATTCGTTATGCCATTGTCCAGGGCATGATGCTGACCAAAGGCAGGGTCTGGACCTATGAGGGCGAAAATGACGGCAGTATTCGCGCCCGTTTCGACTACAGGGGCCACACTATTGCCGTGCGGATCGAATACAACGAGGAACTTGTCCAGATCAAGTTCCAAGGTGGTTCCGAGGCGTACCAGTGCGAAGTGCTTATCGATGACGGAATTTGCTACAGAAACCACAAAAATTACTACAAATACACGCCGAATCTGCGTGTCAGTATTGCTCAGCAACTCCAGGCCTTGTAAGGGGAGCATGATATGACAACAGTAAAAACATCACTGCTTGTGTCGGTATTGTTGCTTCTTGCGGGCGGCAATGCAGGCGCCGAAGTAACCTCCTACTCCGACCCTCTGCAACTCGGCGATTACGTTCAGGATGTCAATGGCTTGCTTGAGCGAGCCTTCAACTACGACCGCTGGCAACTGAAATCACAGCCCGACGAAAATACCTATGTCGGCTTTCTTTCACATAGAGAGATTGATGTCACGGTTCGCATATCGGTGCAGGATCAGGTCCTGACATTGAGCCTGGAATCTGCGGTCACGACAGGTTGCGCCAGCCCATGTACTGACCTTGGCGATAAACGGCCTGTTGATGGTTGGCTTGTGAATCTGAGGCGCGCCATTGCGGTGGAATTGACTACTTTGGTTCGCGACGAGTTACAGAGCCAGATATAGCACAGGCGAACTGTTTTGTTGTTCTGGCTGCCGCTCATCACCGGGTTGTTGCCGTTGATCGCAATGTTCGGGGCCTTTGCACTAGGCGTGGCATTCGATGTCTTGCCCGACTGTAATCCAATCATCGACGGCTGCCGCTCCATCAGTGCGACAGGTCGACCACCCCCTGGTAGCTTTCTGTTTCGCGCCCTCTTGCTGCCGCAGGGCGTATTGCTTGGGTTGCTCTGGTATCTGTCAGTCCAGTGGTTGCGCCAGTTGCAACCAGAGCCTCACCGCGGATTGTGCTACGCGATCTATGCAGCCGGCCTCGTCAACATGCTGGCACTGATCATTTACGTGACTTTCCTTGGTACCACCGAACCCATTTACGAATTCATGCGGCGCACAGGAATTTACTTCGGGTACCTGGGCATGGCCGCCGCACAATTGCTGGTTGCGATAGGGATGTTGCCCTCACGACTGCGGAAATACGCAAAAGCGATGATGTCGATCGGTGTCTTGGTATTGCTGCTCGGCATCCTGAACCTGGTGCTGAAATCGATACTCGCTGATCCTGACCCAGCCGAAAATCGTATCGAGTGGATTGCCACGATTCTGATGCAGGGCTGGTTCTTTATTCTGTTTGTCGTCTGGCGCCGGACCGGCACCGACTTTTCAGTGAGAATTCGACCAGCGGGCGACTAATTGGCCGCCTTGGTCATGTCGGACTCGTCCAGAAGGTCTTCTGTGTCCTCGTTCCCGACTTCTTCGACCTCGGGCGCCAGTGAATAGTCCAGGACGCCAGTTGCAATGAGATCGGTGGATGCCTGCGCGACCTCCAACTCGGTCGCGATATCGCGAAGCTTGACCTCTGACTTGATGTTTTCCGTGGCACGTTCCGACAGTTCAGAACGCAATTCGCGCGTCTTCAGGACAGAATCCTTAAGATCTGAATTCAGCTTCTCAAGCTTGCTCTGTTGATGCGTAATAACATTGTCGCGTTTTTCGATGCCGTCGCCCGCCTCGTCCAGGTGTTTCTCAAGTCCGATGACCGTTTCTTTCAAGGAACCCGCTTCAGACGTCGCGATACGATGCTCGGCTTCGAGCGAGCGAATCCTATCGTCCCTCGGGTCCCGTTTGCGGGCCTTGAACTTGGATCCCAGGGATCCCGTGATCGATGACAGCAGCCATCCGATAAGGAAGGCGCCGACGGTCATGAGAATCAGGTTCTGTGGGATTTCGAAAAACATCGCGTTAGATTATGCGCTTTTGGATTTTTGAAAAGGACGGAGTTCTCAATCCGGAAATCGAAATGGTCGATCGTGGCGACTGTCGGTCGTCAGCGACAGAGTGTTGAAAGCTTATGAATAATGTTATCAAACAATATGTTACAGTATTTATTTAAAGTATTTTCTTCCTAAACCAGCCACCCGGAAAAATCAATGGGTCGCGCCACGATTGCACCAGTAGCGCACACCCTGAGCGTCAAGAAAAACCTCTGCCTGCGCGCCTTTCAGCATCGCGATCGTACTCAATACCCGGCTACTCGCTTACAGCAGTGCTCTCACCTGGTCGGGAAAGTCCGTGAACAGGCCGTCAACGCCCACCACGCCGACGAAGAACTCAACAAGATCCTCAAACGACGTAAATCCAGGCGGCAAATCATCGGCGCGAAACGTGTAAGGATGAATAAGCAGCCCGGCATCGCGCACGAACCGGACAAGCTCCGTGACAACCGGAATCGAATCAACGCTTTCGAGTTCATACAGGTAGGACACATGCGGGCCGACGCCATCTGCGTTCCCGGCGATAGTTTCTATGCCTTCGCGCGACCAGAGCTGCTCGTAGTCAGTGTCTGCCTCGGACCAGGAGTTCATTCCAATCAGTTGCACGAGCTTGTATGGACACTGTAGTTCGTGTTTCAGTCGCCTGACTTCTACGTCGTCAAAGCACTGCACGAACACCTGATCCAAATTTTCCTCGTATCCAGTTTCGGAGAGTTGCTCCAGCAGCAAAGGCGAGATATCGACGCCTTCATGCCGATGCCAGGCCGGACGCTTGATTTCGGGGTACACGCCGACTGCGCGGCCATGTTCTGCGTTCAAAGACCGCACCAGCGCGAGTTCCTCTGCCAGCGTATTGAATCCAAAGTCGCCGCTTCTCGGCGGAAACCGGTCCGGGTATACCGGCGAACCATCGGCGTTCATGCGCTCCCAGGCGCTCAGCGTTCGAATTTCTTCGATATCGAAATCCCGGGCGTAGAATCGCCCATCGTCTCGATGTCGATCCGGGAACTTGAGCGCCACGTCAGATACGCGATCAAGGTGCACATCGTGTAGCACGAGCAATTCATCGTCGCGGCTTGCCACAACGTCCTGTTCAAGAAAGTCTGCGCCCATCTCGAAGGCGAGCGTTTTTGCCGCGAGTGTGTGTTCCGGCAAATAGCCGGAAGCTCCACGATGGGCAATGACAATAGCCATCACTTAATCCAGAATCGAGTTTTTCCACATAACACTATGATTCTCCGATCTCACCATCGGCGTCATAGCCCGGGAAGTCGATCACCTCCCAGCGTGCCGTTTCTTCTCCCCGACCCTGCCGTTTGATAGCGTCGACGAGTTCGCGGTCGTTCCATTCGATGTGTTCCTGGACTCTGTCGACCACCTCCGGCGCAGTCTCCGCCAAGCCGCCAAACGGCTTTATAACGATCTTGCCGATGCCGTTGGCTTCCGCCACATCCATCATAAAGCTGACCAGGTCCGGGTCTTTGCCGTATACGTCCGACACCACGACAAAGGCCTCAGACGACTTAATTTGCTGTATCAGCTCGTCTTTGATGGCCTCGACACCTCCTTCTGACGGAGTATTCTCCGGCTTGGCTACATTGAGATAATAGAATTTATCGACACTCTCGAGGAACTCGAATACTCGCAAGTAATCGTCGCTTTCTTCGAACGTGTGGGTGACGAAGACCCTGATCGGATTTTTCTCTGACACCAGCGACTCCCGGTCGGCCATATCTGTCGCCAAGTTTAACGACTCGCGGCGGCGCTGTGAAACTCCCATTCCGTGCAGCGCAGTGGTTCCCATGCAAACGGCTATTCGGTATCGTAGCCGTGACCTGTCATGCGACTCCTTCTTTACAACATGCGATACGCCGTAGGCGGCGGTGCCAGTATGCACATGCCGCTGCCCGGGGCCGGCTACGTGCTGGGGAATAAGGACGTATTGCCCGAGATCACACGCTTCGTAAAGTCGGTGGATCCCGACATCGTCGGGCTTATCGAGGTGGACACCGGGTCAATTCGCAGCCGCAAGGTCAACCAGGCCGAAAAAATCGCCTCGGATCTCGGCATGAATACGTCTTATGAAACCAAATATGGCACGAAGTCGCTAAACAAAATGCTGCCGATCGTGCGCAAGCAGGGTAATGCCTTCATGGCTGCAGCGCGTGTTCACGGTGAGAAATTTCATTACTTCGATACCGGCATCAAGCGCCTCATCATTGAACTGGAGATGCGCGAGTTTGCAGTCTTTCTGGTGCATCTTTCACTTAAGTACCGGCACCGGCATTTGCAATTGCGCCGCCTTTACGACCTGATTGTGGATACTGAGAAGCCGGTTATTGTGGCGGGCGACTTCAACACCTTTTGGGGTGAAAACGAGATATACCTGTTCAAGCGAGCTGCGGGTCTGACATCGGCTAATCCCGATGGTATTCCGACCTACCCTAGCCGCTCACCGCGCAAAGAGCTTGATTTCATCCTCTACCAGGAGGGAATCGAGGTAACCGGTTTCGAAGTACCCGAAATAAAACTGTCAGATCACTTGCCGCTGGTTTGTGATTTCGAAGTTGTATGAGGAGCACTAGAGTGGAATTGCAACATTGGTCACTGGAAACGGACAAGGACGACATCGCCTGGCTGTGTATCGACAAGGCCGATTCCAGCGCAAACATCCTGTCGAGCGACGTGATGGTGGAACTGAATTCGGTCGTTGATGACCTGCGTGCAGCGCCGCCGAGCGGTTTGGTTGTGCACTCAGGGAAGCGCAGTGGATTCATCATGGGCGCCGACATCAACGAATTTACGTCGGTGGATTCACCGCAACGTGCGTACGAGGTAACCCGTCTCGGGCAGCAGATATTCGACAAGATCGAGTCCATGCCTTTCCCAACGGTCGTTGCTATCAATGGCTTCGCGATGGGTGGTGGCCTCGAACTGGCCATGGCGTTTGATTACCGCCTGGCTCTTGATGGCAACAAGAAGATTCTCGGGCTTCCCGAAGTCAAACTGGGTTTACACCCGGGGTTTGGCGGCACGGTTCGCTCGGTTCAGATTTGTGGGGTACGTCCTGCGATGCAGCTGATGTTGACTGGAAACCCGATTACGGCCGACAAGGGGCGACGCATTGGTCTGATTGACCGTATCGTGAGCGAGAACGACTGGCGCCAGGCTGCGCAGAGACTCATTAGTGAGAGACCCGCTCGCGCAAAGCCACCGTTTGTCGAACGGCTGTTGAATCTGCCGTTCGTGCGGCCGCTAATCAAACCGATGCTCGTGAAACAGGTGGCGTCCAAAGCGCGCAAGGATCACTACCCTGCTCCCTACGTGATGATCGATCTGTGGTCGCGATACGGCGCGTCGCCAAAATCAGGCTACGAAGCTGAGGCACTGTCATTCTCGCAGCTAATGTGCACGCCTACGTCCCGAAATCTCGTGCGCGTCTTTGTTCTGCAAAACAAACTCAAGGGTCAGGGCAACAAGCCTGCAAAAAACGCCTCGCGAGTTCATGTTATTGGCGCTGGCGTTATGGGTGGCGATATCGCCGCTTGGTGCGCGTTGCGCGGATTGGAGGTCACGCTCCAGGATCGTGAGCAGCAGTACATTGACCCGGCCATCGAACGCGCACAGAAACTGTTTAAGAAGCGTGTGCGCGATGACGACCAACGGGCGGCGACAAGCGCACGGCTCAGATCTGACGTCAGTGGCGAGGGTGTCGCTAATGCCGACCTGATCATCGAAGCGATCTTCGAAAATCTCGACGCCAAGAAAGCGTTGTACAGGGACGTGGAAAAGACGATGAAGCCCGGAGCGATTCTCGCAACCAATACTTCGAGCATCCGACTCGAGGATCTGCGCACGGAGCTTCAGGAACCTGAGCGATTCATCGGCATTCACTTTTTCAACCCGGTCGCGCTGATGCCTTTGGTCGAAGTCATCCGTTGTGATGACTCCGCGCAAGAAGCACTTGATATTGGTTTCGCCTTCGTGAAAGGGATCGGCAAATTCCCGCTTGAGTGCAAGAGTTCGCCAGGATTCGTCGTGAACAGAATCCTGGCGCCATACATGAGCGAGGCGATGCACCTGGTCCAGGAAGGTGTTGGTCTCGCTGATATTGACGAGGCCGCCGTTGCTTTCGGAATGCCGATCGGGCCAGTTGAACTTGTGGATAGCGTGGGCCTGGACGTCGTGTTGCATGTATCCGGGGTGCTCGGCGCAAAGATGGACGGTCCTGTACCTGAGAAGCTGACTGGCATGGTCGAGGCGGGCCAACTGGGCCGCAAGTCCGGACAAGGCTTCTACAAATGGGTCGACGGCAGGGCCGTTAAACCGCCGGCCAATCCCGCCAGCGTCCCCGCCGATATTCAGGATCGGCTGGTACTCGCGATGGTTAATGAGGCTATTTCGTGCCTCGCAGACGGCGTTGTGTCGGATCCTGATCTGCTGGATGCTGGTGTCATTTTCGGTACCGGGTTCGCCCCCTTTCGCGGTGGTCCGATCAACTATGCTCGCGAAAGAGGTGTGGACCAGGTCACATCCGAACTAGAGACGCTGGCAACGGCACACGGCGACAGATTTGCGCCGCACACGGGTTGGTCCGCCATTTGATGGTGATCGGTCACTCAATTGCCAGGTAAACTGTGCGCCGCTTCACGCTGCGTGCTATCGGCAGTACCGGAAGTTGTTGAATTAAAGGTAGAATACCGCGCATGACGGATGAGCAGCTAAATGCGGACGTGCTCAAGAACTTCTCGCCGCTCGACGGCTTGAAGCGAGACAACCTTGCAGCACTTGCTCGCAAGGTTCAGATGCGTGAGTTATCGCCTGGACAGGTTCTGTTCAAAGAAGGCGACACGGAAAAACGGACCTTCTACGTCGCTTCCGGAATTTTGGAGCTGATCGATCAGGGCAAGGTCGTCGAGACCATTCAAGGTGGCTCCGACCCAGCGAGAAACCCTGTTTCGCCAGTATTCCCCCGCCGGGTCTCGGCACGGGCGCGAGATCGCGTACAGTTCATTTCGATCGACAGCGATCTTCTCGATGTCATGTTGACCTGGGACCAGACGGGAACCTACGAGGTTTCCGAGTTACAGGGCAAAGCAGATGGTGGCGGCGACGACTGGATGACGATGCTGCTGCAGACCAAGGCGTTTCACAAGATTCCGCCGGCCAACATCCAGGCGATCTTCATGCGCATGCAGCAGATTAACTACAAACCGGGTGACGTCATTCTGAAACAGGGTGCCGAAGGCGACTATTTCTACGTGCTCACGCGCGGAGCCGCTATTGTGACGCGCGAAACACCGCTGTCCAAGGAAGGCATAAAGCTCGCCGAGTTGCAGGTTGGTGATACCTTCGGCGAGGAGGCGCTGATTTCCGATGCCAAGCGTAATGCCACGGTCACGATGACCTCCGAGGGTTCGGCCATGCGCCTCGGCAAAGATGACTTCAAGAAGCTGCTCAACGAACCGATGCTGGACTGGGTTGATGCCGACCAGGCGACACAGATCGTTCAGGGCGGCGGTCAGTGGCTGGATGTCCGCTTACCGAGCGAGTTTGAGAATCATCATCTTGACGGTGCAATCAACATTCCGCTGTATTTTATTCGGCTGAAGATCAGCACGCTGGACAGTGCCAAGAAATACGTTGTTTGCTGCGATACCGGGCGACGCAGCTCAGCGGGCGCCTACATCCTCAACGAGCGTGGCTATCAGGCCTACGTCCTGCAGGGCGGCGTCAACAAAGAACAGTAGCCGAACGGCTGATTACATCGTGTGGGTGGGTTTGTCGCCGCCAAGTGCGCCGGCAAGGTAATTCTCGATCTTTTTCTGCGTGTTGCCCTGGTCCTGGTCGCTGAACTGAACGCCGATTCCTGCCGTACGTTTGCCCTGGGCGCCTTTGGGCGTCATCCAGATTACGGTGCCAGCGACAGGTATCTTCTCATCCTCACCCATCAGGTTGAGCAGCATGAAAACCTCATCGCCGAGGCGATATGAGCTGTTTGTCGGGATGAACAGCCCACCATTAATCACATAGGGCATGTACGCGAGGTATAGCGCACTCTTGTCCTTGATGGTCAGCGTCAATAGTCCCGGTTTGCTCATTCCTGCTACCTCTGTGCAAGGCCCTCGGCCCAGTCGATTAAAAGGCTCTCGAACGTCAGCTGGACGTTGTACGAGCCCTTGGGTTGCCCTCGCAACCGGTTGATTATGTCTAGATAGCAGAACAGATTTCGCCTGTCCATGCGCCTGAGCACAGAATCGTCAATTGCCTGCATAGCGGGGGATTGTGCCCCCCCTGAGGCCTTTAGAATAGCCTGCTGTACCTGCCGCGCGAGCCAGTCGAGCACAAAAGCCGGTTCAAACCTGGCCCAGCGCGCTGCCACCTCGAGCGGCGACAGCTGTCCCTTGGCGATGGCAGTGAAGTCTCGGCTCATGGACGAATGGGTGTCCAGGTCGTCGAGCGCAGGGATCGCGGCCAGCGGCGCGTTTCCGGCAAGCCGCAGAGCCTCGGTCCAGTTTGCCCCTGGCTGCCACTGATCAAGCCAGGCGAGGCCTTCGGCCTCGCCTGGGAGTGCGAAGTCGATGCGTTGACAGCGGCTGAATATGGTCGCTGGCAGACGACCAGAACGATCCGCTACGAGGATCAGCAAGGCTGTGCCCGAGGGCTCTTCCAGCGTCTTCAGCAGGCTATTGGCGGCGTTGTCAGTCATTGCATTGGCCGGTTCGATAACCGCAACCTTGCCCGTGCCTTCGTAACTCGTCAGGCTTAATTCGCTAACGAGTTTACGAATCTGATCGATGCCGATCGATTCCTTGTCCTCCAGGGGTGCAATCCAGCGCAAATCGGCATGCTCGGGCGGCTTCTGCGGGTGGCAAGGTAACGGCGAGATCCTGTCAATATTCAAGAACCTGGACGCCATCCACGTCGCAGCAGCACGTTTACCGACCCCAACAGGGCCTGACAGCAATACTGCATGCGGTATGCGCCCCAGCGTCTCACGATCACACCACGACTTTGCAATCGTTGATAGCCAAGTTAATTCTTTTTTTATCAACCTATTAGAACTTTTTCTTAATGTTATTAATCACTACTCGGTTGCCCCAGCAGTGCACGGGCGATGCTTTCTACACTCGCTTCCACTTCTTCGAGACTCTGTGTCGCATCGACAACAACGAAGCGTTCCGGGTTGGCAATTACGAGCTGCAGGTAGGTTTCCCGCACGCGTTGAAAAAACTCGTTCCGCTCCAACTCGAAACGGTCCGGCTCGCTGCGCCGCCCTGCCCGGCTCATTCCCGTTTCGACCGGCGCATCGAGCAGTACGGTCAGGTCGGGTTGCAGGTCCCCATGAACCCACTCGGCCAGCAGATTGATGTCATTCTGCGGAAGCCCACGCCCGCCACCCTGGTAAGCGCGGCTGGAGTCCGTGAAACGATCGCAGATAACCCAGGTGCCTGACTCGAGCGCCGGGCGAATAACGTTACTCACATGCAGCGAACGCGCCGCGAATACAAGCAGCAGTTCGGCAATGTCAGGCATAGTTTCATCGCCGTGCTCGGCCACGAGGTCGCGTATGCGCTCGGCCATCGGTGTGCCGCCAGGTTCCCTCGTTGTGAGCACCGTATGGCCAGCACGTTCGATTGCGTCAACAAAGTGCTGGATATTGGTCGACTTCCCGACCCCCTCGATACCTTCAAAAGTAATGAATTTTCCTGCGTCCATATTTGTCATCGGTTGCGTTGTTGCCTCAGCCGGCTCAGGTATTCAGCGACCGCGGCATCGTGTTCGTCTTTGGTTGCGGAAAACGTGTGGCTTCCGTCGTCAAGTCCAGTGGCAACAAAGTACAGTTCATCGCCATCTACCGGGTGCAGTGCGGCATGTATCGCCGCCCGCCCTGGCATCGCGATTGGTGTTGGTGGCAAGCCGCTCCTCGTATACGTGTTGTATGGCGTGTCGGTTTGCAGGTCACGACGAGTCAAATTGCCGTCAAAGCCCGGACCGATGCCGTATATAACGGTCGGGTCAGTCTGTAAGCGCATGCGTTTGTTGAGGCGTCGCGTAAAGACGCCGGAGATTCGCGGCCGTTCATCGACTCGCGCAGTCTCTTTTTCAATAATTGACGCGAGTATTAACGCCTCATAAGGCGACGATACGGGCAGTTCCTCCGCTCTCTGATCCCACTCCTCCGCCAATACCTTCTGCATCAGGTCGAACGCCTGTCGCAGGACTTCACGGTCGCTGGTGTTGCGTGGAAAGTGGTAAGTTTCAGGGAGGAACAGGCCTTCCGGGTGCCCACCCGACGCACCGAGTTCCTCCAGCAACGCGGCCCAGTCCTCATCCGTCAACGTCGCCTCGATGACCTCGTTTTCCTGGAGTGCGTGCAGCAGTTCGTAATGGTTCCAGCCTTCAATGATCGTGAACGAATACAACTTCACGTCACCGCTCGTGAATTGTTCGAGGAGTTCGATAGGAGTGGTACCGGCCTCAATGTGATAGTCGCCGGCCTGGATTGCGCTGGCTTTGCCGGTCCATCGTGCATAAGCACGAAATGCCCGCGAGTTGCTTATTACACCTTGTTCGGCCAGGTCATCACTAACAGCCCGAAACGATGTGCCGGACTCAATGGCAAAATCGAGGCCAGTCTCGTCCAGGGCGACTGGCGTATGTAAGAAATTGGATAACTGAATGGTCGCGTACGCGGCGACGAGGACCAAAAGGCCAAGAACAGCACTGCCAATTAAGAGCAGACGCTTCAAATTCGAACACTCCGGTCAGTCAAATGCGCGGAATATCAAGCTTCCGTTTGTGCCCCCGAAACCGAATGAATTCGACAGGGCTGTGCGTACTTTAGCATCGCGCGCAACGTTCGGTACGTAATCAAGGTCGCATTCAGGATCCTGATTGTCGAGATTACTTGTCGGCGGTATGACTTGATTATTGATTGCCTGCACACAGAAGATGCCTTCTGCGGCACCCGCTGCGCCCAGCATGTGACCCGTTGTGGACTTGGTCGAGCTGACCACCAGGTTATCAGCGGCATCACCAAACGCGCGCCGAATACCTACTGACTCGCCGATATCGCCGGCTGGCGTGGAAGTGCCATGCGAGTTCAGGTAGTCGATATCTGCTGGGTCGACTCCGGCATCGCGAATTGCGGCAACCATCGCTTTACGAGCACCCTCTCCGTCAGCCGGCGGTGTGGTGATGTGGAAGGCGTCACCGCTCATTCCGAAACCAATGAGTTCGGCATAGATCGTCGCGCCCCGTGCCTTTGCGTGTTCGAGCTCTTCGAGAACGACGCAGCCGGCGCCATTGCTGAGTACGAATCCATCACGATCGATGTCGAACGGCCGACTTGCCCGATGTGGCTCATCATTGCGTGTAGACATTGCCTTGGCAGAGCAGAATCCGCCCATAGCGGCAGGCGTCGTAGCGTATTCCGAGCCACCAGCAAGCATTACCTCCGCATCGCCATGCTCGATCATGCGGCCGGCAAAACCAATGCAGTGCGCAGAAGTTGCGCATGCGGTGACTATGGACACGTTTGGCCCGGTGATGTGTTGCATGATGCTGACATAGCCCGAGGTCATGTTGATGATACTGCCCGGGATGAAAAATGGTGACACCTTGCGCGGGCCGCCGGCCAGGTACTTGTTGTGATTATCTTCAATCGTCTTGATGCCACCGATTCCGGCGCCCATCGCGACACCGATTGTGTGACCATTATCCTCGGTGATCTCCAGCCCGGAGTGCTTTATGGCCTCGATACTTGCCGCAATACCGTAGTGAATGAACGGGTCTGTCTTGCGGATGTCTTTCGGCGCCATGTAATCGCTGGCATCGAAGTTCGAGACGATGCCGCCAATGCGGGTCGGGAACGCGCTGGTATCGAAATCTTCAATGATCTGTATGCCGGAATTACCCTCGCACACATTCGTCCAGGCTTCTTCCAGCCGATTGCCTACCGGCGAGATGATTCCCATGCCGGTAATGACGACGCGTCGTTCTTTCAAGGTATTTCCGATTCGAAGTGGCAGGACTGCCGGTTTGTCACTGAGATGAGAAGGCGCGGCGTAAGACACCGCGCCTTCGGACTCAGTCGTCGCTCGAGCGAGCGGTTACGAAGTCAATCGCTTGCTGAACGGTCGTGATCTTCTCGGCTTCCTCGTCGGGAATTTCGGTTTCGAACTCCTCTTCGAGTGCCATAACCAATTCAACCGTGTCCAGCGAATCAGCGCCAAGATCATCGACAAAGGAAGCATCGTTCGTTACCTCATCTTCTTTCACGCCGAGTTGCTCTGCAACGATGCTCTTAACTTGTTCCTCGATACTGCTCATAGTTGGTCCCTTCTCCTGAGAAGACTCATCAAAAATGTTGCACGGCGGGGCCCTGATGGGCGCTTCGAAGCGCCTTCAAAAACCCTAAAATCCTATGTAAGTCCTTGATATTTCAAGCTGATGCATCGCCGTGGCACGGTATTGTATGTGAATCGCCCATGGCAATCTACACACAAAACGGTTCAATTTAGTCCATCAGCATGCCGCCATTCACGTGCAGCGTCTCGCCTGTGATATACGCGCCGGCCGGCGATGCGAGAAAAACAACCGCGTTGGCAATATCATCACCCTCGCCGAGCCGTCCAAGCGGTACCTGGGCCAGCATTCCCTGCTTCTGCTCTTCGGGCAAGACCCGAGTCATGTCGGTGTCGATGAAGCCCGGTGCGACAACATTAACGGTAATGTTGCGTGAGCCGATTTCGCGCGCCAGTGACTTGGAAAATCCGATGATGCCCGCTTTTGCAGCCGCATAGTTGGATTGCCCGGCGTTGCCCATGATGCCGATCACGGACGCGATGTTGATGATGCGGCCCTTCTTCGCCTTCATCATGCCGCGCAGACAGGCCTTGCTTACGCGGTAAACACCGCTGAGATTAGTTGCGAGTACATCATCCCATTCATCCGCCTTCATTCGCATGAGCAGGTTATCGCGTGTAATACCCGCATTATTGACCACAATAGTCGGGCTTCCCTCGTTGCCCTGCATGTCCTTGATTGCGGTCGCAACGGACTCGTCGTCCGTTATATTCAGTGCGATGCCGCGCCCACGTTCGCCGAGCGTCTCGCCAATCGCCGCGGCGCCGGCATCGGTTGTTGCGGTACCGATAACGATTGCTCCGGCATTGGCCAGCGCTGCCGCGATCGCCGCACCGATGCCTCGCGAAGCCCCGGTGACCAGTGCTATTTCACCCTCGAGCGCGTCGCTGCTGAACATAGTACTCATAGTTTTTCCTTAAAGTTCGAGGGCCTTTTGCAAGCCACTTATGGAATCGATGGTGGTGATCGGTGTCGCGCGATTAATACGTCTAATCAGGCCGGCAAGTACTTTGCCCGGCCCACACTCGATGAAAGAGGTCGCGCCTCCAGCTAACATCGCGTTGATCGTATCCACCCAGTGCACCGGGCGAAAAACTTGTCTTGAAAGGCGTGAACGAATGTCGTCGGCATCGACATAGGGTGTCGCATCGGTCGCGTTGATCACGGCAATCCCGGTACTGGAAAACTCGACTTCTGCCAGCGCAGTGGCAAGTTGTTCGCCGGCAGCAACCATCAATGAAGAGTGTGACGGCACGCTGACAGGTAATAGGATGGCACGTCGTGCACCACTTGCCTCAGCACCCTTTACGGCGCGCGCGACGGCCTCCTTGTGCCCTGCTATTACGACCTGGCCCGGTGTATTGAAATTTACTGCCTCCACCACGCCGGTCTCAGCTGCCTCGTTACAGACGGCCTGGACCGCATCATCATCCAGGCCAATGATGGCCGCCATAGCACCGACTCCAACGGGCACCGCGGCCTGCATTAATTCAGAACGCTTCTTGACGACTTTAAGCGCATCGCTAAAGCTGATAGCGCCCGCGCAAAGCAGAGCCGTGTATTCGCCAAGGCTATGACCGGCCATTTGTTCGGGTTGTGCACCACCTCCGTCGAGCCATGCGAGCCAGGAGCAGTAGCCGGCCGTGAGCATGGCTGGTTGCGTAACGATGGTTTCAGCAAGTTTGTCTTCAGGCCCGTCCTGTACGAGCTGCCATAGGTTGTAGCCCAAAATGTCGCTGGCCTCTGAATAGGCCTCCTGTACAAACGAAAATTCGGCGGCCAGGTCCGCTTGCATGCCCTGAGACTGGGACCCCTGCCCCGGAAAAACCATCGCTATCGACACATCACTCTCCTGTGAGGCCACTCGAGGCCGCGCATTATATAGACGCCTTGGCGCGGACTCTAATCAGGATCACACCTGCCGCGATTGCCCCGGCGACAGCGCCGTATACGTGCGCAGCAACGATGACCGTGCCACCGCTCGATTGTGCCGAGCCAGGCAAAGGACCAACCAAAGCCTCGTACGCAAGCTTGGCGATCAGGGCGGCGCCAAGAATCCACATATCGACACGTCCGGATTTGAGACTTCCCACAATACCTGCGGCCAACAAGCCATGCACGAGACCAGAAAGCCCTACGTACCAGCTCAGGTCCGGTTCAAGAAACCAGAAGCCGAGATCGATGCCGACAATAGTCACCAGCGACACGATGACCCACTGCATACGGCCGAAGGACTGGCCTACCAGGTACCAGATCAACAGGAATCCCGCCGCATCCCAGATCAGGTGCGAAATGCCGAGGTGCACGAAATGGCCGCTCAAAAGACGCCAGAGTTCGCCCGCCGCTATCTCCGGGCGATCATAACTGAGCCAGATGCGGCCTGCGTCACCGAGAATGGCGATAATTATGGCGCAGCCTAGCGCCGCAATTGGCAGCACCCAGGCAGCGAATCCGAGACTATGGTGGCGACTTGAGTCGCCTTTGTGTAACCCCATGTTTGATATACTGACGTTTAATCATTTATGGAGTCAATTTCGGCGCCCTCGTGCCGTGGAGCTATTGCTGTGAAAGACCATTCCATGTTCCAGCCCATCCTTCGCCGGCAGGCGGGTTTTACCCTGATCGAGATCATGGTCGTCGTCATTATTATCGGCATTCTGGCAGCCATCGTGGCCCCGAACGTCATAGGCCGTGTCGACGATGCCCAGATAACGAAGGCCAAAGCGGAAATCGCGAATATTGAAAATGCCCTCAAGTTCTACCGGCTCGATAACTTCACCTATCCAAGCAGCGAGCAAGGGATCGAGGCGCTGGTGAATAAGCCGGCCGATCCCAACATCAGGAACTGGAAGCGAGGCGGCTACCTGCCGAAGTTGCCAAATGACCCCTGGGGTAATCCGTATATTTATCTGAATCCGGGTAACCAGGGCGAGATCGACGTCTACACGTTGGGCCGTGACGGTCGGCCTGGCGGTGAAGGCGTCGATGCTGATATTGGTAACTGGGATCTGACCTAACGCCGCTATTTTTGGCGCATCGATTCGAATCGATGAACAGTCACCGCCTAAGCCGTGCATTCACCCTGATCGAGATACTCGTGGTTATCACGATTGTGGGTATCGTCGTATCCATTGCATTGTTATCGATCGGTGTACTCGGCGACGATCGTGATTTGCGCAAGGAAGGACGTCGTATGATCGCGTTGGTGCAATTGGCGCAGGACGAGGCGACCATGCAGGGCCGCGAATTCGGCATTGAATTCATGACGGACAGCTATCGTTTCGTCGAATACGACCCTTTCCTCAATGTATGGGGAGAAATCCTCGGTGACGACACGTTGCGTCTGAGGCAACTTCCCGAAGGCACCGAACTCGATCTGTTCGTCGAAGGCCAGCGCGTATTGCTGGATCCGGAACCGGCACGATTTGAGCTACCCGAAGATAATTCGCAGGTCAGTGCCGAAGAAAATTTCGCGCCGCATATTCTGGTCTTTTCGAGCGGTGACATGACCGCGTTTGAACTCCATATACTGCAACCGGACCTGGATCAATCCGTGGTGCTGGAAAGCAACCTGCTTGGCGACATCAAGTTTGCCGAGGCAGAGTCGCCATGATCAAGGGGCGTACCCGAAATCGCGCGTTCACGCTGGTCGAGGTCATGGTGGCGCTGGCGATTATTGCCTTATCGCTAACGGCAGTGGCGGCCAAGATGAGTCGCATGATTGACACCTCCAACTCGATGCGGGAGCGAACCTATGCGAGTTGGATCGCACAAAACAAAATTGCTGAAATGCGCCTGGCCAATGTGTTGCCTGAAGTTTCGACGACGAGTGGTGAAGTGGACTATGCCAACTTGACGTGGCGATGGCGTGCAGTCGTCTCCGAAAGCGGTATCGAGAATCTGTATCGCGTCGATGTCGAAATTTCCTACGCAAGTGGCGACGGAGTAATTCGAAAAGTCACCGGGTTTATTGGCGAGCCCGTGATCCCGGGACAGAGTAACCGGGCCTGGAATCGCAATGTGGGAGTTCGCGAGTGAATCAGCGTGTCCGAACCGGGTTCACCCTGATCGAGGTGCTCGTCGCCCTTGCGGTGTTTGGCGTCATGTCGATGCTCGCCTACTCGGCACTCGGTTCGACACTGGAGAATGCAGATTACCTTGGTGACCGCATGGAGCGTCTTCAGTCGGTGCAACGCACCGTGCGCTACCTGAGTAGTGACCTGATTCAGTCGGCCCCGCGCCCTGTACGCTCGCAACTTGGCGATAGCTATGAGCCAGCAATGAGAAGTGTGTTGGGTGCCGAATTCGTAATCGAGTTGACACACGGCGGCTGGGGCAATCCGGCAGGCCTCCCGCGCGGCACATTCCAACGTGTGGCTTATCGCCTTGAGGACGGTGAATTGTTGCGGTATTACTGGGGCGTTCTCGACCGAACGTATGCGAATGAACCAGTCGTGACAGTCATGCTCGACGATGTTGACGACATTAGATTTCGTTTCTATTCTGCCTCCGGTGAGCCATCCGAGATCTGGCCGCCTCAGGCGCAACAGGGCGGCTCGGGTCTTCGCATGCTTCCTCGCGCTGTCGAAATCGTGTTGACCTTGCCGGACCAGGGTGAGATTACGCGCCTGCTGGAGGTCGCGCCATGAGGCGTCAAAACGGAGTTGCCCTGATAACGGCGTTGCTGATCATGGCGCTGATAACGACGCTGACCTTCAGCCTCGAATGGGACAATTCACTGGACCTGAGACGCACCTACGTCTCGATGTACCGCGAAGAAGCCATTCAGGCCGCCCTGGGCGCCGAAAGTTGGGTGCTCACTATTCTGCGCCAGGACAGCCAGGACAGTACTACCGATCATTTCGGCGAAATCTGGGCCAGCGAAATGCCGGTCTTGCCATTGGGCGGCCCCGGGGAAAGTATCCAGGGTGCAATATACGGTGACGTCGATGATCTTCAAGGCCGCTTCAACGTTAACAACCTGATTGACAATAACGGAGAAGTCGATCAACCAGTGCTCGAGCAATTCCAGCGCCTGTTGATTGCGCTGGGACTGGATGCGCGACTGGCCGGTGTCACTGCCGATTGGATTGACGCGGACCAGGATGCCTCGTTTCCAGACGGCGCCGAGGACTCGATCTACACAGGAATTGTTCCGCCCTACCGGACAGCCAACCAGATAATTTCAAGCACGAGTGAGCTTGCTGCGCTTGACGGCATGGACAAGGCGACCTTGGATACTCTGCTGCCCCACATCGCAGCGTTGCCTCCTGGTACGGCTATCAATGTCAACACGGCAACTGGTGCAGTGTTGCAATCGCTCGATGAAAACCTGACATCCGCTGATGTGGAACGTCTGCTTGCCGAGCGCGGGGAAGCGGGGTTCACTGATATCTCCAATACGTTTTCGTCACTTGTGACCCCGGATGTTCTCAGCCAACTTGCCGAAACCAGCGATTATTTCCGATTGAAGGTGATCGTTCAGGTTGATACGGTTCGGATCACCTATTTTAGCTTGCTGGAGCGCAGCTCGCAGGGCGATGTGACGCCCATTCTGCGCAGCCTTGGAACGACCTGACTATGGCCGAGTACCTCGTAATTCGATTGCCCACGGGCCGCGATGCTGCGGCCAGCTGGATTGCCGTAGATGGCAATGGAACGCGTATCAGTGCTCCAGTTAACGGTCCTCTTGCCGCGGCTGCTGGAGATGCAGGCGATCGCAGCGTGATTGTGCTGGTTCCGGCCACGACCGTCCTGACGACAACGGCCGATATCCCGGTCAAACGCGGACCCAGATTGCTGTCTGCGTTGCCGTTTGCGCTGGAAGAGCAACTGGCCGATGACGTTGATGATCTACACTTTGCTGCTGGTATCCGCGGCGAAGGTGGGCTTCTGCCAGTTGCGATTGTCGCGCACGTTCATATGCTCGAGTGGCTTGAGCGCCTCGAGGAGGCTGGCATCGAGCCCGACCGCCTCGTACCCGAGAACCAGGGTCTCGCGAGAATTCCAGGTACGTTGAGCCTGCTGGTCGCCGAGGACCAGATCATGTTCAACGACGGTGCTGACAACGAGTTCGTATTGCAGGGCGTGAAGCCTAGTGATGCGCTGGCTGTCGCAGGCGCCCTCAACGACGACGATGATGACAATGAGGCAGACGCTTCCGGTCATCTCCTCGTCTATTGTGAGCCCTCAGACGAGCAACAGTTTGAGCACGACTGGATCGCATTGCGTCACGAGTTGGCCAGCGTTGATATCAACCTGCTGCCAGATGGCGTGTTGCCGCGACTGGCCGTAACGGTCGCTTCGGGTCGCGGCATCAATCTGCTGCAAGGTCGCTATAGTGCAAGGACCGAGATTGCGACCCTGTTTCGGCCCTGGCGATTTGCTGCGATCCTGCTGCTGGCGCTTAGCCTTGTGGGTGTTGCCGGTAAGGGTGTGGACTACTACCGGCTAAGCCAGGAGGAGACGGCGCTCAAGGCACAATTCTCAGAAATATATCGCGAAATCCGACCGCAGGATAATCGCGAGATCCTCGACCCGATAGCGATAGTGAACTCCATAAGGCGCGGAACAGGTGGGCCGTCGGCCATACAGGTATTCCTGCCCTCACTGCAGCAACTGTCGATTGCCATTTCGCAGAACAACTCCGCGAGTATCGAGGCCATCAGTTATCGTGCTGGTGTGATCGATGTTCGATTGACGGCCCCCGATGTCGCTACGCTCGACAGCATACAAAAGATAGTCAGTGGCTCAGGACGATTCACGGCGTCGATTCAGTCAACTGACCAGGTTGGCGAGAAGGTCAGCAGCCGCATACAGATTCGCGAGGAAGGCTCATGAAGGACTGGCTCGATTCGCTGCAGCGGCGCGAGCGCCTGTTCGTGATGGGTGGTGCTGTGACTGTCGCTCTCGCGCTGGTTTACGCGTTCGTCTGGGCACCCCTGGATGAGGGACACCGGTCGATGCAATCCAGCGTGGATACCTGGCAGCGATCCCTTACAGAACTACGTCCCCTCCGGGGCATGCAAGCGGCACCCGCCAACGGTACCCGCCCTGCCGCAAACAGTCAGCAAACACCTGTCGTGATCATTGACCTAACTTTGCGGGCCCGCGGTCTCGACCGCTCCCTGCGACGTAGCCAGCCGACGACCAGCAACGGTATCCGGGTTGAGTTCGAAAATGTCGCCTTCGATGATCTCGTGCTATGGCTCGATGACCTTAGCTCGCAATATGCAATGGATGTTGCGTCAGGCAGCCTGTCAGCCACGACCCAGGCCGGGCCCGGACGAATCAATGCCACCCTGACGCTGGAACGATCGCTTTAATGACCGCTCGCTCCCGCTACCTGATGATCGGCTTGGTCACCCTATTCGTCGGTTTGCTCGCCATGTTTCCGGCGCGCGTCGCGTACCGCTGGTTCGCTCCGCCAGGTGTCGCGATGTCCGGTATTGACGGTTCAATCTGGCGCGCTAAGGTGCGCGAAGGTTACATCCGTGGCATTTACGTTCGCAATGTCGATTTGAGCATGCAACCGCTTGCATTGTTCACAGGAAAACTCGGCTACGCCATTGAGGCCAACGCTGCGTCGGGTTTTGTCAACGGTAGCGTCGCCATTGGTCCGGGCGGCTCCGCCGAGTGGACGGACCTCACGGCCTCCTTTTCTCTGCAGGCATTGCAGGACTCGGTGGCCATGCCGGGCCTGAGCGGTACGGTGAATCTTAAGTTTGAGAGGTTGGCCTTCGAGAATAATGTTCCGGTGGCGGCCGTCGGCAATGTGGAGGTCGCCAATCTGCGTGCTCCACTGATTCATCGTGCAGCGATTGGCGGTTTTCGTGCTGACTTCTTTACCCAGGAGACCGGCGTCATGGCGAGCGTCGAAGATACCGATGCCGTTGTCGATCTGGCCGGCAGCTTATCGCTGGCTCCCGATCGGACCTACCAGTTCCTGGCGCAGGTGGCGCCGAAGGGCAATACGCCGGCTGAGTTGAAAGAACAAATGCGTTTTCTCGGCACGGCCAACGAACGCGGTCAATACGAGCTGCGTCTCGAAGGCCAGCTGTAGGCGCTACAGATCGACCTCGACAAACTCCCGCAACAACGGGAAATACAGAGCGCAACGGATGTCTGCATTTGAGTAGTTCTTATAAAGCTCAACATACTTTCCAAGCTGTGGGCGATAGCGATCGGTTTCGGCCTGCAAGAACTCACTAAGTCCGCCACCCTCGTGAGAACTCGTTTTGAAGTCGACGATCCAATGCACGTCATGCTCATCGACACGCACGCGATCAAGGACGACTGATTCCAGTCGTCCGTTGACGATTCCACTCAGCGCCAGTTCTGCATGGCCGTCACCATGTAGCAACCAGCGACCCCGCTTGTCAGCTGCCATACTCCTGATCGCAGTCAAGACACGCTCGAGAATTGGCGCTGCTGTCTCGTCTGCCACACCCATTTCGCGTAGCCAGCGTACAGTGATCTCACGCATAGCGGTGCCATCCATACTCTCAATATTCTGCTGTCTGTCGACGGCCCTTTGAATCCATCGATGCACCAGCGTACCTGCAATGCGAGCCCCCGTTCCTACCCAGTAAAATTCGACCGGTGAGCCTACGTTTTCGTGTGATTCCCGCTGCACAGGGCTTTGTGGCACATCCGGCAATTGCCATCCGGCGTCGAATCGCCGCAGCTTAGGCCGCAGCCACTCGCTAGCGTTGCCAGATTCGCCCGTTTGAACCGCCGGATCATGGGCTTGCTCGAAATCGGCCGCCACGATGGGCCATAGCAAATGCAGCAAGCTGCGACGGTCTGGGCGTATGCCTGATTTCAGCAAGCGCACATTGCCAACGAGGTGCAATGACTTGCGAGCTCGAGTGCAGGCAACATATAGCAGCCTGACCAGCTCGTTGCGATCCTTAGCGCTTTCAACTGTATTGATATAACTGTGAACGGGGTTTTTCTCGAGCTCGCCTCGAGGGCCCACTGGCGAAATGACCTTCGATGGCCGGCCATGTTGGTCGGGTATGTCGAACCAGCTCAAGACTGATTGCTCGCGGGGCCTGGGAATTCGGCCAAGCCCGAATAACATGACATGGTCAAACTGCAAGCCTTTCGCGCGGTGCATGGTCATGACCTGCAAACGCGCTTCCACATTGCGTGAAACATGTTCGGCATCGAGTAGGTCTTCCAGCTCGCCAATGTCTGGCAGATCACCCGCAACTTCAAGAGTCTCAACGACATCGAGAAAGTGATAGACATTGTCGACGGCGTGTTGCTCGTCGAGAATCGCAGGCCCGCCGAGACTGATCCAGGTCCGCTCAACCTTTGCTCGTAACGATTCGGCCCTGCAGGAGTTAACCGCTGGTACCAACTTGTCGTGCAAACGGGCGACTGCCCCGCGGCCGAAATCCGTCAGGCGCGCCGTTACATCGACATCAGTCATGAGTTCCCAAATCGTGGCGTCGGTATTGCCGTTGGCCAATGAGTGAAGGTCGGCCCAGTCAAGGCCTGTCCAGGGTGATCGCAACAGGGCAAGCCAGGCGTGCCGGTCGCCGTGGTGAACAAGCGCACGGGTGAGCGCCAGTACATCGATGATTTCGGGCAGGTCAGTGAGCCGGTCAATTTCGATGGCCCGATACGGAATTCCTGCGTCACGCAAGCGGTACAGCAGTTCAGGCAGGTGCGAGCGACTGCGCACGAGCACCGCGACATCGCGGTCGTCGTCACTCTCAAGAATGTTCCCTAGAACCCTGAGTCCGACCTCTGCCTCTTCTGCTGCATCTGAGCCAAATACAGGATGGACGATACACTCTCCCTGCTTTGCGAGTGCCGGCACGCTGATCGCCGGCTCGTAGGCGACAGCGCTTTGCTGCGGATCATCACGAGAAGCAAACACTTCCGGGAAGACGTCGTTAAACCATTCCACCAGGTGTTGACCCGACCGGAAGTTGCGCCGCAATGTCAACGTCGTCAGGTCAACCTCGCCAATACCGGCCTCTCTCGACAGCAGGAACTGGCCGACCTCGGCACTGCGGAATCGGTAGATCGACTGCATGGGATCGCCGACGCAGTAGAGCGTGCGTCCGTCCCCATCCGTCCAGCCGCCGGTGAGCGCCTCAATCATTCGATACTGCGCACTGGATGTATCCTGCATCTCGTCGACGAGTACATGTTGAATCTGGTAATCGAGCAGAAGTGTCACGTCGCCGGGTGAGTCTGCACTGCCGATGGCATTGTTAGCGCTGAGGGCGACTTCGATGTGGTCGGACACGCTGCGCTCGGCAAACAAGCGCTTGAGTTCGGTTGCTGCCAGTGGCAACAGGCGAAATAGTGCAAGGAGCACTTGCCACTGATCGTCCACATAGGTAACTGGCGGCAGGGACCGGACACCATGCAACAGTGCGCCCAGCGACTCGTCCCCACGAAGCGCTTCGACGAAATCACAAAAACGGCCCTTTTGGCCATCGTCTCCGGGTGGAAAGCCCTGGTTCTTGTTGACGGTTTTTCGGTACTCGCCCTGCTGCGTAAGCAACAGTTCGGCAATGCCTGTCCATTCCGCCGCCGCAGCCGGACTAGTACCAGACAATTCGACCTGATCACGAAAAAGTGCGATCGGATTATCGCTAATGCCGCCGTCTGACAGATTCGCTCCGGCATATCGTGCAAGCGACAACAGTTCTGTGGTGTCGACCGCCTGCACCGCATCCGCGAGCATGCGCAAATGCCCGCCAATTGCCTGCGCGAGACCGGATTCCAACTGTATGCGTAGCGCTGCGCTCTGCGCGGCATCAAACTGGCCGCTACCGATAAATGATAGCCACTGGTCCCGTGTCGCGAGCATCCGCGCGAGATACGCAATATAAAGGCCTGCGTTGGTATCGAGGTGTGTCAGTACGTCCCTGGTAGCTTGTTGCAACTCGCCATTCTCACCGAGCTGGTCGAGCGTCAATGCCGCCGCCTCTTTGTACAGGCTGCGCATTTCTGCAGCGACGACGATTGCCGTCTCTGCCGCCCCGCCTGATGCGGTCAATGGCTGCGCTCGCGCGATAGAAGCGTTAAGGGCGTCGAGAGTTTGGATGCGCATGCGCTTCGGGTTCTCGAGCAAGTTCCAATCCAGGGAGCGGTCATGTGACAACACGGCCTGGGCTGCCCGGGCAGTTACTTTCTCATGCGGCGCAGTTGGTTGTTCGCCGTCTCGCGCGGACTGCAGCGCCCGCAAGACACGAATATGCATCTCCGCCGCCGCTTTGCGTGTGAACGTGATGGCAAGGACTTCCTCGGGGGCGGATACAACCGCTAGCAGTTTCAGGTAACGCTGAATCAACAGTTCGGTCTTTCCGGATCCGGCCGGCGCCTGAACGATGAACGACCGGGTGATATCCAGAGCCGCGTCTCTTGCCTGCTGATCAGCGGCCAGCAATTGCTGATTAAGCGTCATGTTGCAGCTCCCGAATCCGGCTTAGCAGTCCAACGGCGCGGCTGGCTTTGACCGGCAGGGAGCCGTTGATCCGAACATCTCCTCGTTGCAGCTCCTGTGCCGCAAGTACCACCTCCTGACGCCACCGCGCCAGGTCGTCATTCCAGTCGAGATCGGGTGTGAATTCCGGGCCAGACCCGCTCAGATCGACCTGGCGGCTGTCGACATTCATGTATGCGAGGCCCGCCACCGGCTCCGCCAGTGCACACGCGTACGCAACCAGCTGCAGGTCATCCGGCTCGTGGCTCGAATTGAGAAATCGTCGCCGCTGGCCGGTCTTGTAGTCGATAATGACACGTTCGTCACCGTCGACACGGTCGATCCGGTCGATCCGGTCGATGCGCAGACCAAGCTGGACCTGATCGATAATCAGGTCAATTGATCTTTCCAGCCCCTCGATGACAAAGTCAGTCCGAGTCGCATCGAGCGCGACAACCTGTTTCAGCAAGTCCGTGACACGATGTTTCTCGAGTTCTAGTAACTGTCGCAATGTTGCGTCGGCGCGAGACTCGAGCCTCGCGAAGGTCTTACTGAGAATCACTGGAATTCGGCGCTCCAGATCAGCAGTCGACCAGGAAGCAACAATCTCCCGGGACGGAAGGTCCCGATACAGTTCATATAGAGCATCATGAATCAGGTTGCCGCGAAGGGTCGCCGGCAGTCCGTTAACCAATGGCGGTAGCGGTCGAATACCCAGGCGCCCAAGAGCAAATGCCGCAAACGGATCCACGAGCTGCCGTTGAATTGTCGTGGCACCACCCTTGATGGTTTCATCCCGCGTAACGGCCGGAACCGGATCGTTACTGATTGTCACGGGTGATGTACATTCGACCAATTGCGCGGCATACCAACCCGGGTCCTCGCCTGGATGTGCACCGGGTCTCGCCAGGCTATCGATCAAACCGGCGGGGCTTTGTTCGACATCACCGTCGGCTAACGGATAACTGAATACCAGCGTGTCGGTGCTGGCTGCGAGCCGTTGCAGAACGCGGCCGGCATACGCAAGCGTGTCGGCAGGCTCCGCATCGGGCATCGAATAATCCCGTTGCAGTTGACGCGAGACCAGCGGTGACGGCCGGCCGGACGGAGGCCAGTTTGAAGAACTCAATCCGCCGACCCAAAGACGATCGAACTGCATGCCCGCGGCCTCAAGCGGACCCAGAAGCTGTACGATCGCCCCTTCAGATTCGGGTTGAAAAACCGTCTCGCCGGCCATCGTTTGCAGACGCGACAACACAGTGCCGAGCGACATCGACGGTGCAACCAGTTCGAGTCGGGCGAGGTCGTTAAGTAATTCACGCCAGCGATTGACGAGTTGAAAATCGACGCTATCCAGGGCCGCATTTCCGGGCCAGTTCAACTTGTCCAGGAGCGTGTTGATCCGGATCGCCCATTGCGAGGGCGAGTCCCGGCCAGGCGCGCTTTCGCGAAATGCCTGCAACGTCCTGACCCTGGCGAACCAGTCTTCGGACTTGGCATGGGGGCTGGTGCGGATAAACGATTTGAGAAAGCGTTTGGGCGACCAACTCATGATCGGCAGGCGCCGTAATTCGATATCCAGTCTGCTGCGACCACCCATGCCACCGTCACCACAAGCCGGAGATCGCAACAACAAGCTGAGATCCCTGGAGCCAATGTCTTCATGCGACCATCGAAGCCAGTTCAATGCGACGGCGATCGCTGGATAAGCACTGAGGCGTTTTCCATAGGAGACATTTACCGTGGTCTCGTGTGACCGTCCTGCGATCTGCCAGCCAGGAGCGAGCGCTTCGCGAATTAGGCGCGCCGTACGCTCGGAGTCTCTCTCGAGTTGCGAAGTGACGATTGCGACATTCTGTTCGGAAGAATCGAGCAATGCCTGGCGCGCCCATGCTCCAGCCGCACGCATTTCAGCGTCACCATTCTCGTATGCCGCAACTTGCCCTTTGCGATCAGGCACAGGCGGCCGGATATCAACGATCCTGGAACCAGTGGCACAAAGCACGTCCTGCAGCATTAGTGCGACTGGCGTGAAACGGTCGAAGCCAGCAAACGTCAATGTTCCAGCCGCGACGGCTTGGCCATCCCGAAGTAGTTGTGCAGCAAGTGCGGCAATACTGGCATCGTCGACCCAGCCTTCGCGGTCGAGGATCGACCGGTAGCTCATAGCAGCGCTGGCGAATATTCGCTGGTCCCTGCCCTGCGCACTGCCCGTCACCTGTTCAAGTGGGACGCAGTATTCGTTCAGTTTTGTCCAGGTCTCCTGGGACTGGCGCACCAATGCCGCCGTATTGACCAGTGGATCGGAAATCTCACGCCGCAGGCAGCGTTCCCAGAGAATGCGGCTTTGATGCATGTTTAGCCGCGTGGGCAAAGGCGCTACGAGTTCAGCCGTAGCCAGCAATTCCTTCAACCAATCCTGCCACGCAAGAATGTGAGGGCTACGCCAGGCCTTGCGACCAGACTCGACCTGACTACTTGCATGGTGATCGATTAATGCTCGCGCCAGTCGCCGGTTGCCGGTGACGACCAGTGACGAGCCTTGCAGTGACTCGGTCAACCAGTCGTACATGCCCGTGCTCATGCGCGCATCATAAAGGCATAATAAAACCCGGCCAACCTTGCGGTTGACCGGGCGGGTCCGCACGGAGATTGCGGATTGCGTGACTGAATCGGTTTTCCGGGAACCGGTCCGCGATTCAGTCCAGCTCTTCTACCTCGGCGCCAACGACTTCGTCTCGCGCCGGGGCTTGTTCAAATTCCGGGACTTTCTTGCCAAACCGGATCAACAACTCACCGAGCTGATCCGGATCGACCTGGGTGATTGACGACGTATAAATGGATTCCTTGCGTCCGAAGCCATCGTCGACGATCACCTCACCTGTTCCTGAGCATATTCGCCCGGTTGGTGATTTGAATCCGATCTTCCAGTTGGACCGAAGTCCGAAGGCGCGTCGCGACAATTGCACGTGGTATTGGCGCTTCGCCCCGGCTGTGACGATCAGATTGCTGTCGTCCAGGACCTGATAGTCTCGGATAGTCGATTGCGAGATGCAATCGTGACTCCTCGAACCGGGCGTCTGGGCCGGGCTCTCATGGCCGTCGCCGGACGACGCACAACCTGTCAAAATACATAAAGAAACAGTAATAACTATCGATTTAATAACGAGTTTTAAGAATGCCATTTTGGTCCTCTGGAAACTTTAGACTCATTCTTAACGAGGGTTTCTCATTTTGTTCAGACCGCTCGAATGTAGATTAAGTTCACGTGCCTTCCGCGTGATTTGGCGGCGATTAGGAGTCGCTGTCGACTTCGCTGCACACTGGCCGGTCCGGGTCCTGGATCCACTCGCTCCAGGAGCCGACGTATACACGCGGTTCAGGCAGACCGGCCAGAAGGGCCGACACGACCAAGTGACATGCCGTCACGCCCGAGCCGCACATGACGCACCAGGGCGAGTCCAGGCTGTCTCCGAGCGCGTCCTTCCATAGTTTGCGCAAGGCGGCGGGATTCTCCCAGCTGCCATCCTCTTGCAGGCTGTCTGCGAAAGGTACGTTCAGCGCACCAGGGATATGCCCGGCCACCGGGTCTATTGGCTCAGTGACGCCCAGAAAGCGCTGTTGCTCACGTGCATCAACCAGCCTTAGCGTGCTGACATGCGGCAGAGCTGCCACGATTTCGGCGCAATCGATCACGAGGTCCGGTTGCAACTGCGGCACGAACCGGGATTCGATAACATCCTGTTGACCCTTTTCGAGCGGCATACCAAGGGCTTGCCACCGGGCGATGCCACCATCGAGCAGCGATACCCTGGCATGGCCTGCCCAGCGCAATAACCACCATAGTCTCGCCGCCAGAGCTCCGCTCGCCTGATCATAGACAACGACATGTGATGCACTGGATATTCCGAGGCGGCCCAAAGTCGCCGCAAATGCTTCGACGTCGGGAAGCGGATGTCTTCCCGTGTCCGGACCCACCGGCGCGGCCAGGTCTTGATCAAGATCGGCATACACCGCGTTCGGGATGTGACTCGCGAGGTACTGCGCCCGGCCCGCTTCGGGTTCCATTAGGCTAAAGCGGCAGTCAACAACACGTACATTCTCATCATTGACACAGTCCAGCAAATCCTCGCAGCTCATTAGCAGGTCGTTGTCAATCACGGTATTTCCTGAGTCATTTGGCGCATCCGGCCTTGTACACTTTGAGGACGTCGGAGACAATAGGCACAGCTGGGCCCAGCCCTTAATTTTGTCTTCTTTTGCACCAGGAGACCTACTCGTGGAAAAAATTCTGGTCGGCCTGAAACGGGTCGTTGACTATAACGTGCGTGTGCGCGTGAAAAGTGATGGCAGCGGTGTTGAAACCGATGGCGTCAAGATGAGCATTAATCCGTTCGATGAGATTGCTCTGGAGGAAGCGCTGCGCATTAAGGAGAAAGGCGGCGCCGACGAAGTCATTGTCGTTTCCGTCGGACCGGCAGACGCGCAGCAACAACTGCGCACGGGACTGGCGATGGGCGCCGACCGGGCAATACTCGTAACAACCGACGTCGCACCTGATCCACTGAGTTGCGCCCGGGCGCTACTGGAGATAGTCAACAAGGAGGAGCCGGGGCTCGTCATCGTTGGCAAGCAAGCTATCGACGACGACAATACCCAGACCGGACCGATGCTTGCGGCGCTGTGGGGTCGCCCCCAGGCCACATTTGCTTCAGTCGTCGAGATTGATGGCGACAAAGCTACGGTCACACGCGAAGTCGATATCGGTATGGAGACCATAGAGGTGGATCTTCCGGCCGTTATTACCGCGGACCTGCGCCTTAACGAACCTCGCTACGTGAAGTTGCCCGACATCATGAAAGCGAAGAAGAAACCACTCGACGAGATTGCACTTGCGGATCTGGGCATTGAACCCGGTCCACAGATCAAACACTCGGTATTCGAACTTCCCGCAGAAAGGGAGCGTGGCGTTATGGTCGATGATGTGCCCGGTCTCGTGACGGCACTCAAGGAAAAGGGATTGGCGTGATGTCGAAGATACTCGTAATAGCAGAACATGATGGCCAGACACTCAACCCGAGTACGGCAAAGACTATCGCATGCGCGTCCGAAATCGAGGGTGCCGAGATCGATGTCCTCGTTCTTGGCAGTTCGGTAGACGGGCCGGCTAACGAAGCGGCACAGTTGTCCGCTGTGAGCCGTGTTCGCACGCTTGAGAACGCGTCCAATGAGAACGCCCTGGCTGCGATTCAGGCGCCGCAGGTGGTTGCCGCGGCAGATGGCTACACGCATGTCTTTGGCCCTTCAACGACATTCGGCAGGGACCTTATGCCTCGTGTCGCCGCCCTCCTCGGCGTCAATCAGATCAGCGATATCATGAGCGTCGACGGGTCACACGTGTTCAAACGACCAATTTACGCAGGCAACGTGGTCGTGACTCTCGAAGCACCCGACAATGTCCCGGTGGTGGCTACAGTACGCGCTGCATCGTACAAGAGCATTGCAGATGGCGGTTCGGCAACTATAGAGAGCATCAGCGTCGAGGCGGAGCTGCCAACTCATACACGCTACGTCAGTTCACAGGCCGGCTCGTCTGACCGGCCGGACTTGCAGACTGCGGCATCTGTCATTGCTGGCGGGCGTGCGCTGGGCAGTGCCGAGAATTTCGATCTTATTTACGCGCTGGCTGACAAGATTGGGGCCGGTGTTGGCGCATCACGCGCGGCAGTGGACGCTGGATATGTGCCCAATGAACTGCAGGTCGGACAAACCGGGAAGATCATTGCACCTGACTTATACGTGGCAATCGGAATATCCGGCGCAATTCAGCACCTGACTGGCATCAAAGACGCTGGAATCATCGTCGCCATCAACAAGGACGAGGAAGCACCGATATTCGAAGTCGCCGACATCGGATTGGTGGGCGACCTTTTCGCAATCGTCCCGGAGCTGACCGACGCGTTGTAGGAGCGCTGCTTGCAGCGCGAGGCAGCGCCGGCCGCCGCAAGGTGGCCCATGGATGTGCAAATGCCCCGCGCTCGCGGCCAGCCTTAGATTGCCTGCATTATCGCTTCGACCTTGCTCACTTCGAACTGGCCTGGCCCTTCGACGGCCACGTGGGTCGCCGTACCGTCTTCGACGACAATCGCGAACCGCTGGCCACGCATGCCCATTCCGAATCCCGTGCCATCCAGTTCGAGATCGAGAGCACGCGCGTAGTCACCGTTACCGTCCGCCAGCATCAGCACCTTGTCATCGACACCCTGATCCCTGCCCCAGGCGTCCATAACGAATACGTCATTGACTGCCATGCAGGCCACAGTATCGACGCCATCTGCTTTGAGTGCTTCTGCCTGCTCCACGAAGCCAGGCAGGTGCTTCATCGAGCACGTCGGTGTAAACGCACCCGGCACCGATACGAGAACCACTTTCTTATTCGAGAATAATTCGTCCGTCGTTATTGCACCCGGACCAGATTCCGTCATGATTCCGAAGCTGCCCTCGGGCATTTTTTCGCCAGTTTGGATCGTCATAGTATCTCTCCCCACAAGAGGCTGAGGTTGCGGATTGTAGGAGCGCTTATTATCCCCCCACGTGGGGAGCTTGCACCCCGTAGGGCACCTGGTCAGCGCGATCAATACTCGTTGTCCGCAACGTGAATAATCAGGCCGTCCAGATCATCATGGATTTCGATCTGACACGTAAGACGGCTATTGTCTTTCCGTTCATAGGCTGCGTCCAGCATGCTGTCTTCCATGTCGTCCATGGGCGGCATCTTTTCCAGCCATGCCTCGTCCACGTAGCTGTGGCACGTCGCACAAGCGCAGGCACCGCCGCACTCGGCAACGATGCCTTCAATGTCGTTGTTGATGGCGCCCTCCATTACTGAATAGCCGTTCTCGACCTCGACTTCGTGGTTGGTTCCGTCCGGCGTGATATAGGTGACTTTTGGCATGACTACGGTACTTCTGGTTTCTTAAGGCGCGAAATTTTAGGGGCGTTGACAGTCGCCCGTCAACGCCCCTTAACTCTTGGTGAGATTTTGTCTTGCTGTCAGGCTCTGCCGGCTTTCTGGCGGCGCTCCTCGATTTCCGCACGCTTCTTGCGTGCAGCGTCCTCGGCGAGACGAATTTGCTCGTTGCGTCGTATTTCCGCCCGAATTACGTTGATCCACTGATTCGAAATCTTGCGCGAGCGCGGTGTCTTGGAAGCCGCCTGGAAGGCCTTGACGGCCGTGTTGTACCTTTGTTGGTTGTACAGGCACATACCAAGCGAAATCTGCGCGTTGTCCGGGCTCTTCAGGCCGCCCTTGCGAATCCCGGCCTCGACCGCCTTGACGCACTCCGCATACTGGCCCGTGTTGAGCAGGGCATTACCCAGGCGGACATCAAGTTCGCCGTCTGAGCTTAGTCGCGCCGCCTCGGTCAATGCCGGAATGGCTTTCTGGTCTTCCATCGAGAGTTGCCAGGCCTGTGATAACAAGCGGTAGTTCTTCGCGTTCTTGGAGACTCGCCCCGACTCCATTTCTGCTGCCAGCAGTTGACCGGCCTTGTAGGGAACCTCGCGCTGCATGAACAGCTGTGCCATGGTTACCAGTTCGGATTCTTTCTCGAGCATGCGTTGGTCATGCGCAGCCGCGTAAGCGTTGATTAGCTGCTCGTCTTCGCCCAACTCGGTGAAAGCGCCGGCGAGCGAGAACCAGTAACGTTTCTTCGGCCAATTCACGAGCATGATTTTCTGGATGTCGCGCACCATGCGGTAGTCTTCCTGCTGGAAATACGCGAAATTCAGCAACACATACCAATCTTCCTTGACCGGTTTACCACGCGCCTCAGCAACCCTCATGGCGTTTTGGATGGGTTCGATCATGTCGCTGTAGCGCTGCACCTGGTAGAGATTCTGCGCTTTAAGAATGAACGGGACCGAAGCGGGATTGGTCTCGAGCAAGAACCACCTGTCCAGGGTCTCCAGCGCCTTGTTGTACTGCTCTTCCATCGTATAAAGTTGCGCCAGCGTGTATGTCGTCTGTTTTCTCAACGTCTCTTCAAGACTGGGAATCGCCAGCATCTTGACGTAGGTGCGAATCGCGTTCGAAATATCGTCCTTGTTGTAGTGAACGAAGCCGATATAGTTGAGCACCATTGACTGCTCGTACTCAGTCAGCTTGTCAGGGTTGTACAACGAATTCAGAAGCTTGAGCGCGCCGTTATAGTTCTGGGCGTCCACCATTTCCTGCGCTTTTTGAATGCGATCGTAGAGATCTTTACTGACCGCCTGCGCCTGTTTGGTTTTCTGGCTTCTCGACTCGCGTTCGGCCTTGTCTTCATCCTGGGCGGCAACGGGGCCCGCGACCAGAAGTCCACACATCAACGTCAGGCAGATTGATTTGGAAATTCGACTGTTCATACGGAATGTATCCTCTTCGATCTCAAGATCCCGCCAGGGAAGCTAATCTTCGATCTGGAACGTGATTCGTGTCTTGACGCCCGGAACGTCGACGGGGACGCCATCGACCACTCGTGGCTTGTACTTGAATTTTAAGACCGCCCTTGAGGCCGCACGTTCAAACAAACTGCTTGTCGAAAACAACACCACCGGGTCGCGTACGGTACCGGTAGTGGTCACCGTGAACTGCATGTCAACGTAACCCTCAAGACCACGCGATAACGCGCGTGCCGGGTACACGGGTGCGACACGCACAATCGGTAAATAATCGCCTTCAGCGATATTCATGCCTCCAGGGCCACCAATATCAGTATTGGCATCGACTGTAGGCGGCGCCACATTGATGGTCGGCGCATTCGGGTCCATGTTGTCCATATCCTGCGGCGGCGTCTCAGGCGGCGTCTCAGGCGGTTTGGGCGGCTTTTCGGGCGTAAAATCCTCGACATTAAGAGATTCATTGCGCCTGACGCGAACGAACTCGAGGTTTGCCCGGTCTCTGGGCTTGGTCAGTGCAGCTTTACCTGATGCGATCAGCAAATGCATCACGAACAACAGGCTCAGCGTGACGACAGTTCCTATTACTACGGAAAACGCGTAACGGCCTATCATGTGTCAGTTCTCCTCAACTAGTCGGGATCGGTAGCAATCGCGACGTTGACAACTCCCGCCTGTTTCGCAGCTTCCATCACGATGACGAGCATCTCATTGGTCGATTCTTCGTCGGCCTGGATCACGATGGAACCCTTTGGGTTTTCGGCATGCAGCCGTTCGATGACACCACGAACCGCGCGAGGATCCGTTTCCTTGCGGTCGATCCAGATTTCGTCATTCGGACTGATTGCGATCAGGATGGCAGCATCTTCCTGCCGTTCGGCCGTCGGCGCGTCGGGACGCTCGACCTGGATACCGGCTTCCTTGATAAAGGACGCGGTCACGATGAAGAAGATGAGCATGATGAATACGACGTCGAGCATCGGCGTCAGGTTGATCTCGTTATCTTCTTCTTCAGCGGCTAGCATGCGCTTTCTTCGCATCGATCAGTTCCTCATTCCTGGCTGTCGGCCAGCGAAATGCTATAGACACCGGCTTGCCGTGCAGCGTCCATTACTGTCACCAGCATCTTGTTGTTCGACCGTTTGTGCGGCTGAATGACGACAGATCCTTTCGGATTCTCGGCATGTAGCCGCTCGATATTCGCGCGCACCGCACGCGGGTCGATCATACGACGATCGATCCAGATATCGTTGTTCGCATCGATGGCTACAAGGATATTTGCGTCTTCGGGCTTGGTTTCGGTTACAGGAGCGTCCGGTCGATTCACGTCGAGACCGGCCTCCTTGATAAACGATGCCGTAACGATAAAGAAGATGAGCATGATGAACACGACGTCGAGCATCGGCGTCAGGTTGATCTCATTTTCTTCCTCTTCCGCAGCCTCAAGTAAATGGTGATCACGCATGGCTTACCTCAATGGTCCATGGTCAGTGAGTCCTCGAGGAACTGCACTTCATGCGCCGCTCGGCGGCTGAGTATTGTGACAAGGAGTACTCCGGAGAGCGCCCCCACCATTCCCGCCATTGTCGGTACCGTGGCCTGCGATACGCCTGCGGCCATTGCACGGACATTGCCGGAACCGGATACGGCCATGACCTCGAACACCTTGATCATGCCGGTCACAGTTCCGAGCAGGCCGAACAACGGGCAAATCGCGACAAGCGTCTTGATCATAGAGATACCCTTGGTCGCAGACATACTGAAGCGCGAAATCATCAGTTCGCGAATCATCTCGGCGTTCCAGGAGCGGCGCTCAGAACGTGACTCCCAGTTGTCGTGAATGTCCCGCGCCATCTCCCGCATGCCGGTGCGAAAGAACATCATTCGCTCGACGATCAGAACCCACATCAGGAAGATCGTAATCGCAATCAGCCGCAGCACAGGGCCACCCAGGATCATGAAATCCCGGATGGCTTCAAAGCTGTCATTCAGCCAAAGCATGGCTTCTCCTTTCGCGCTCTCAGGCGGAACGCTCGGAATGCTGGGCAATGATGCCGGCACTCTGAGACTGGATGACGTTGATAATCTTGCGGCTTTGTCCGCTGACGATCGTGTGCAGCAGTACCATCGGGATCGCCACGACAAGTCCAAGAACCGTCGTTACGAGTGCCTGCGAGATACCACCAGCCATCATCTTCGGATCGCCTGCGCCATACAAGGTAATAACCTGGAAGGTCTTGATCATGCCGGTAACCGTACCCAGCAGACCCATCAGCGGTGCAACGACCGAGATGACCTTGATGAAGAGCAGGCCCTTGGTCAGACCTGGCATTTCCTTGAGCCCGGCCTCGGACAGCTTGAGCTCCATCGTCTCGGTGTCGGCATTACGATTGCTCTCGTACGCTGCGAGTACGCGGCCAAGCGGATTGTCAGTACTTGCCGAATCCGACTTGAGCTGGGCACTAACTTTGCGGCTGGCTGCCGTAAGGCCCATGAAACGCCAGATAGCGATCAGCAGACCGATCAGGCCAAGCGAAATAATCGAGTATCCGACGATGCCACCCTGGTCGACTTTTTCGCCCAAAGTTGGTGTGTCGACAAGCAGCGCGAGAATTCCGCCACGCGTTCCGTCGAGGCCAAATTCGACAAACTCACCCGGCGCCGCTTCAAACAGGTCGATCGCCGAACCGAGGAAACGTCCTTCAGGCTGGCGCGGCAATTCAACGACGGAGCCGTCATCCTTGTGCTCGAGATAGCCATCCTCGAAAACGAGGTTGAATGCGCCAATGCGCACGATCTCGGCAGTGATCTGCTCGCCACCCGCGGTCGTAATTTCATGATTGAAGCGGGAAACCTTAGCGCTTTCGGCGATTTCGCGTTGCAGCTCGAACCACAGTCTCTCGATGTCCTCGATCTGTGCCAGTTCGGTTGCACTGGCCATCTTGCTGCCGAGTTCGACAAGGAACTGCTCGCGTTCCGGGAATTGCAGGTTGGTCAGCGAGGCTGCGAAGCGGCCTTGAGTGTCACCCGAGACTGTCTGCAATACGCCAAACAACTCCTTGAGGGCACCGAGACGCTCGTCAAGAGCCGCACGGGCAGCAACGATCCTGGCCTGGTTGTTCTCGAAGAGCTGCTCGAGACGCGCACTTTCGTTTTCCTGGCGCGTGCGTTCGGCACGTGCCCGATTCAACAGGTTCTGCTGTTGATTGCGCTGCTGGTTGAACTCCGCTTCGCGCTGCCGCGCTTCTTGCGAATCGCGTGACTGGCCTTGCTGAATCAGGTTTAGCAGGTCAGCCATGCTGGCCGCGTCCGCTTCCACATCCTGGGCGTTGACGGCACCGGCTCCGAGACTAAGCAGCCCGGCGGCAATAATGAGCGTAAAACGTTTCATTTAATTACCCTCCGTTGCTGCCGCAACCGGAATGACTATGAGCTCAGGTGCGATCTGTTGCCGGGCAATGCGGATACCCTTGCGAATTTCGCTTCGCGCCGAGTCATCGCGAACCCAGGTTCGCTGACTGTTATCCCAGAGACCGGAAATCGATGCATCGTCAGACTGGAAATAGAGCCCCACCCGGCCAATGCGCAGGATGTTGTAGCTGCGTGTCTCACCGTCGAGTGTGAGTGCCTGGGTATAGGTTTCGGATGACGTGCCGTACTCGTTTTCGATCTGGAAAGCCTCCATTACCTTGCGGAATTTCTCCGCAACGCTGACGTCCGAGCGTTCCATGATGGATCGCAAGTTGTCCACACGATCTGTCCGCTCTTCCATCAGGAATGGAACGTCGAGTTTGACCGACTGGTCGAGCCCGTCAATCATGCGTTCCATCAACGGAAAGATTTGCCGGTTAATGACATCGACCTGGTCCATGGACAGCGAAATGTCTTCGAGGACCGCTTCCTGGCCTCCGACCTGCGCCGTCATCAGGCGGTTGTACACCTTGAGGCCGTCGATTTCTTTGTTAATAGCCCGGTACTGGTCTTCGAGCGAACGAGTCCCCTCAACGATCTGGTTGATTCGTTCCTGTGATTGCTGAGCCAGGTTTAACCGACGATCTTCAGCCTGCAAGACGTCGTCGACGGACTGGGCGAAAACGCTGCCGGATACCGCAACAAAGCCAGTTGCAATGATTGCAAGGCTAATGCGCCGACTGCTGCTTATGCACCGTTTCATGAACGCTCCTTATATAAGGTCGATTTTATTAGTAACTGCTACGGAGAGGGATGCAACGTATCCGTTGAATACATGCACGATATGAATAACAGGATCCGCTGATCGCGATCCTGCAAGCGCGCACGGCCCTCTCCACCTTCGCCGCGGCGATGAAATTCTTCCGGACCTTAACCTTATCTCTCTTCTAGTTTGGCTACCCGAAGTCCAGCAACTTCGGTTTCCCCGCCATTTATTCCTTTATGTTCGTCAGGGCCCCGACTACCTGATCGCAAGAATAACATATGCCTGCTAGATCGCCAGCCCAAGATCGACATAAGTTCTGACCCCATTTTCGAGCATAACTTGCTCCCCGATCCTGACCAGGTGGTATCACAAGTAACTGAATTTTCGAGTATTGACATCATCTGATGCTTGCAACATGATTCGCAGCTATGGACCTGATGCGCAAACAAGCTGTTTCTCGTGCCGCACTGGCTGGCCTGCTTCGTCCGCTCGAACTGCTTCTTATCGGGAGACAGGGCGGGTAGCGCATATTAAGGAAAAGGAAATCGCAGACCCCGCATCCGGCAAGGATCGTGGGGTTTTTTTTGAACACCATATTCGAAACAGGCATAACGCCGGGGAATCAACATCATGCAGATGTACTCTGAATCAGACGTCGACACTTCCTGCCTCAGTGGCAAACAGGTCACGATCCTGGGCTACGGCAGCCAGGGACGTGCTCACGCACTGAATCTCAGGGACAGCGGCTTCAATGTCGTCGTCGGTCTCCGGCCGGATGGTGGCAGCTGGGCCAAGGCTCAGGCCGACGGCCTGACAGTGCAGGCGCCGAATGAGGCTGTACAGAGCGCTACTATAGTGATGTTCCTGACCCCCGATATGGTCCAGAAGAGCCTTTACCAAAGCGTTGTCGACGATATTGTGAAGGGCGCGACGTTGCTCTTTGCTCATGGTTTCGCCATTCACTACAAACAGGTAGAGCCAAGGGCGGACCTCAATGTCGCTTTGATTGCACCCAAGGGTCCGGGCGGGCTCGTGCGGCGTCAGTATGAAGAAGGTCACGGGGTGCCCTGTCTTGTTGCTGTGCATCAGGATGCCGGAGGTGACGCGCTGAAGATTGCTCTGGCCTACTCGGCCGGCATCGGTGGTGCCCGCGCTGGTGTCATCGAGACGACCTTCGCAGAGGAAACCGAAACAGACCTGTTCGGCGAACAGGCGGTACTTTGCGGCGGCGCTACCGAATTGATTGTTGCGGGATTCGAGACACTCGTTGAAGCGGGCTACCAGCCAGAGGTTGCCTATTACGAGGTGATGCACGAACTCAAACTGATCGTGGACCTGTTACACGAGGGCGGACTGCGCAAAATGCATAAGTTCATCAGCGACACGGCAGCATGGGGCGACATGGTCAGCGGTCCCAGGGTAGTCGATGACAGCTCCCGCTCAGCAATGAAACAGGTGTTAAGCGAAATTCAGGACGGCACATTCGCACGCAACTGGATCGCGGAGAACGAAGCCGGCATGCCGGAGTTCAAGCGCCGCATGAGCGCAGATTTGGAACATCCGATCGAAAAGGTCGGCGCCGACCTGCGCGGCCGCATGGACTGGCTGGAGGAATAGATAATGTCCGAGAATCAGATACGCATCTTCGATACGACTCTGCGCGACGGTGAGCAGGCCCCGGGCTGCAGCATGACGCTGCGTGAAAAACTTCGAGTCGCAAGAGCGCTATCTGAGCTGAATGTCGACATTATCGAGGCCGGTTTCCCGGCCGCATCGCCGGGTGATTTCGAGTCGGTCAAGGCGATTGCACATGAGAACCTTGGCCCTGTGATCTGTGGACTCGCCCGCTGCAATGCCGCCGATATTGAAAAGGTTCATGCCGCGGTAAAAGGCGCGGATCGGCACCGTATCCACGTGTTCGTTGCCACCAGCCAAATTCACCGCGAGCACAAGCTCAAGATGGCCAAGGAAGAGATCATCAAGAGTGCGGTCGGCGCAATCACAATGGCGCGGGAGTTGTGCGATGACATCGAGTTTTCGCCTGAAGATGCCTCCCGGACCGAACTGGCCTATCTGGCGGAAGTGGTCAGCGCTGCCATCGAAGCTGGCGCCGCGACGGTGAATATTCCGGATACCGTTGGTTACACGGTACCGGCAGAATTCGATGAACTGTTCCGATACCTGGAGAAACACGTCGCACGGATCGACGAGATCACCTTGAGCGTGCATTGCCACAATGACCTGGGCATGGCCGTCGCCAACAGTCTTGCGGCGGTGCGCGCGGGCGCGAGGCAGATCGAGTGCACGATCAATGGTATTGGTGAGCGAGCAGGCAACTGCAGCCTGGAGGAAGTCGTCATGGCCGTAAAAACTCGCGCTGAGTTCTTCGGTCTTGAGACCGGCGTCGATACCACACGGCTGTATCCGACCTCACGACTGGTATCCAGTATCACAGGTATGCATCTGCCGAGAAACAAGGCCATTGTGGGTGAAAACGCATTTTCACATGAGGCCGGCATCCACCAGCACGGTATGCTGCAACACGCTTCAACTTACGAAATTATGCGCCCCGAAGATGTCGGTCTCGCCAAGTCCAATCTTGTGCTAGGTAAACACAGTGGCAGGCACGCGTTTCGCAATCGTGTTCGTGAACTGGGGTTCGAACTGGATGAGTTCGAGACCAATCGTGCGTTCCAGGAATTCAAGAAGCTCGCAGACAAGAAGAAGGATGTCTATGACGGCGACATTGAGGCAATCATCATGAATGTCGACAATGCCTCAACCGGACCCTGGGCGTTGAAGTCGCTGAATGTACAAACCAGCACCGATCGGCCGGCGCAGGCGACTGTCGTGCTGATCGGTGACGGCAATGCAGAGTCCTCGGCAACAGCGACCGGTGACGGTCCGATCGCTGCCGCATTCCAGGCCCTGGAGCAAGTAACCGGTGTGACACTCGTATTGAGGAACTTCGAGTTGCATAGCGCGACTATCGGAGAGGATGCCCAGGGTGAGGTGACTGTGACCGTTGAACACGATGGTGCTGCCTATCGCGGCAACGGTACAAGCGTCGATATTGTAGAAGCTGGCAGTCGCGCCTGCCTTGAAGTAATGAACCGCATCTTACGGCGGCAGCAACTCGATACGACAGACATTGACTCGACAGCGAATATGGAGCGGGCGACGATCTGATGGCAGCCACGCTGTTTGAGAAGGTCTGGTCCGAGCACGTCGTTGTTGAGGAGACAGCTGCTACACCGGCCATACTTTATATTGACCTGCACTTGATCCATGAGGTCACGACACCGCAGGCATTTACCCTGTTGCGTGAAAAAGAGCTGCCGGTGCGTTGTCCGGACCTGACACTCGCGACGATGGATCATTCGACGCCAACGACGCCGGTGTCCAGTATCAAGGACTTGCTTGTTGTCGGAGAGGGGGCTGCTGCCCAGATCCGGCAAATGGAAGCAAACTGCGCAGAATTTGGTGTCGAGTTACATGGTTTCGATAGTCCGCATCGAGGCATCGTACATGTCATAGGGCCCGAACTCGGTGCCACACAGCCTGGCAAAACGATTGTTTGCGGTGATAGCCATACGAGTACGCACGGCGCGTTCGGCGCCCTCGCCTTTGGAATTGGCACCACCGAAGTTGGCCATGTGCTGGCAACGCAATGCCTGTTGCAACGGAAGCCGAAGACCATGGCGATCGACGTTAGTGGCAGCTTTGGGCCGGGTGTCGGCGCCAAGGATCTGATCCTGGCTGTTATCGGCCAAATCGGTGTCAATGGCGGCACCGAACATGTTGTGGAATACCGCGGAGCGGCGATTGATTCACTGGACATGGATGCACGAATGACCGTGTGCAACATGTCGATCGAAGCCGGTGCCCGCGCCGGCATGATCGCCCCGGACGACATCACGTTCAACTACCTGCATGGTCGCCCCCGTGCGCCGCAGCATGCGGAGTGGGACGCTGCGGTCGTTCGTTGGCAAAATCTCGCGACCGATGCTGATGCCTCGTTCGATCGCTCCGTGTCACTGTGTGCCGACGAGCTCGAACCGATGGTAACGTTCGGTACGAACCCCGGCATGGTTATTGGGATCAACGACCCGGTACCGGATAGTAGCGACACCAGTTTCCGCAAAGCTCTGGACTATATGCAGGTAAGCAGCGGAAAACCCCTCACCGACACGAAAGTGGATGTGGTTTTTGTCGGCAGCTGCACGAATTCGCGTCTTTCTGATTTGCAGCAAGCGGCGGAGCTGCTCAAAGGCCATCAAATTGCCGAGGGTGTCCGCATGCTGGTCGTTCCGGGCTCACAGCAGATCAAGGTTGAAGCCGAGCGTCTCGGACTGGACCACATTTTCAGGAATGCCGGGGCGGAATGGCGGGAATCGGGATGTTCAATGTGCCTTGGTATGAATGGTGACACGGTAGCTAAGGGCCAACTCAGCGTCAGCACAAGCAATCGCAATTTCGAAGGCCGCCAGGGCATCGGTGCACGCACAGTACTTGCGAGTCCGATGACCGCAGCCGCATCAGCCATTACCGGGCGAGTTTCCGATCCACGCCCCTACCTGCGAGAAGCCTGACGATGGCATCGATACGGAAAATTCGCTCCAAAACGGTCGTGCTTCCGACTAAGGATATTGATACCGATCAGATCCTTCCTGCCCGCTTTCTGACGACGACGTCGCGGGACAGTCTGGGCGCCTTCCTGTTTCATGACTTGCGCTTCGACGAGGACGGTGAGCCAAAACCGGACTTCGCGTTGAACCAGGCCGACGCCGAAGGCTGCGAAGTACTCGTCGGTGGCAACAATTTCGGCTGCGGATCGTCGCGCGAGCACGCACCGTGGGCCCTGCTCGACTTCGGCATACGCGCCGTGATCAGTACCGAAATCGCGGATATTTTTCGCAATAACTCCCTCAAGAACGGATTGGTACCGATCATTGTCGACGCAGCTACACACGATTTTCTGCTCTCCAATCCCGGTGCCGAAGTCGATATCGATGTCGTGAATTCGACGTTGACCTTGCCGGACGGTAGTGTGGTTGAGTTTCCAATAGATGCGTTCGCGCGCTATTGCCTGATCGAGGGCATCGATCAACTTGGATACCTGCAAAAGCAGATCGATAGCATCGAGCAATTTGAAGAGCAACGATCCTGGACGCCCTGATTACATTACTTCCCGGTGACGGCATAGGGCCCGAAGTTACTGCGGCAGCACACCGCGTGCTTAAGAAGGTCGCAGAAGTACACAACCATAACTTTGAATTCGACGTGTGCCTGATCGGAGGTGCGGCGATCGACAAGGTCCAGAACCCGCTGCCTGCCGATACGGTGGCGAGTTGCATGGACAGCTCAGCGGTGTTTCTCGGTGCGGTCGGCGGACCCAAATGGTCCGGTCCCCATGCAATGCTGCGTCCCGAGAATGGCCTGCTTGAGTTGCGCTCGGTGCTCGGGGTCTACGCAAACCTGCGACCCGTGCAGGTCATGGATGAACTGATCGCTGTATCACCTCTCAAAGCAGAGTATCTGCAGGGCGTCGACATGATCGTTGTTCGTGAGCTGACCGGTGGTATTTATTTCGGCAAGAAAACGCGTGACGAGGCGATGGCGTCGGACTTGTGCACCTACCACGCCCATGAAATCGAGCGCATTGTTCGCGTTGCCGCGAGGCTCGCCGGCGAGCGCCGCAACAAGCTTTGCTCCGTTGACAAGGCCAACGTCCTCGAAACATCGCGCTTGTGGCGTGAAGTAACGGACAGGACGATGGCGCAAGAATTTTCGCAAGTCGAAACCGAAACCTTGCTGGTCGATGCCGCTGCCATGCATTTGCTCAGCCGCCCGCGGGACTTCGACGTTATCGTCACCGAGAATATGTTTGGCGACATCCTGACGGATGAAGCATCCATGCTTGCCGGATCCCTGGGTATGCTGCCATCCGCCTCACTTGGCGAGTCCACACGCGGTCTCTACGAACCAATACACGGCTCGGCGCCGGATATTGCTGGCCTGGATGTCGCCAATCCCTGTGGTGCAATTGCCAGTGCGGCAATGCTGTTGCGCCACAGTCTGGGCCTGGTTCAGGAAGCCGACGCTGTCGAGGCGGCTATTGGCGCCGCGATTGGCAGTGGCGCCCGAACCGCCGACATCGCGGCCGACGGTGAAACACCGGTATCGACCACCGCGATGTCTGATCGGATCATTGCCGAACTAGGCTAGCGCACTCGAGGCCAGTAGATTTGCGCCACGGCCTTGCATTGATTGTATTTATGTATTAGCGTATTAGTACATTAATACATTGGTGCGTGCCATGAAACCTAATCGCGATGACAGTAGCGGCCAGCAGGCCGCAGCAGAAGATGCGCTGTGCAACGCCCTGATCAGCCTTGAATCCCCTGCAGAGTGCCGCAATTTCCTGCGCGACCTGTGTACCCCCGCAGAGCTACAGGCACTCGTGGACCGTTGGCAGGTCGTGGAATTGTTGGAACAAGGACTCACCTACCGAAAAATAAACGACGCTACGGGCGTCAGCGTGACCACAATCGGCCGTGTTGCGCGGTTTCTGACAGACGGCTTCGGCGGTTACCGCGCTGCGATAGACCGGGTTTCAAACTCCGAAAGCCAAACATCACACTGAGGAATCAGCAATGGAATCTCCCGAGCAGCGCATAAAAATTGCGGTGCAAAAAACTGGCCGCCTAACAGACCATTCAATCGACCTGCTGCGGCGCTGCGGATTGAAGCTCACGCAAAGTAAGGACCAACTGTTCCTTTATGGCGAGAACATGCCGATTGACTTGCTGCTGGTGCGTGACGACGACATTCCGGGCCTGGTCAGCGACGACGTATGTGACCTTGGCATTGTGGGCCTGAATGTTGTCGAAGAGGCCCGCCACAGACTTCTGGCAGACGGTGGTGAGCCACAGTTCAAGCAGGTATTCGAGCTGGATTTTGGGCATTGCCGTCTCGTGCTCGCGGCCCCTGAAGATTCTCAGTACGATGGTCTTGAGTCTCTAAATAATTCCAAAATAGCAACAAGTTATGTAGGTATCTTAAAGGAGTTTCTTCAAGCCAATGGCATCGTTGCCGAGCCTGTCTATTTCTCGGGGGCTGTGGAAATCGCACCAAAACTCGGCAGAGCTGACTTTATCTGCGACCTGGTTTCCAGTGGTAGCACTCTCGCCGCCAATGGGCTCGTCGAGGTTGGCACATTGCTCGAGAGCGAGGCTGTAGTCATCCAGACTGAAGCCAGACTCTGTGACGACAAGCAGGCGCTCGTAGACCGCATGCTGCAGAGATTGGACGGTGTCCTGCAGGTGCGCGAAAGCAAGTACATCATGCTGCATGCGCCTCGAGACGCGCTGGCACAAATTCGTGACCTCCTCCCAGGCTCGGAAGCGCCTACGGTCATCCCGCTCGACGGTGCCGGCGACAAGGTGGCAGTGCATGCCGTCTGCCGGGAAAACGTTTTCTGGGAAACATTGGAAAACCTCAAGGCTGCCGGCGCCAGTTCGCTACTCGTGCTGCCAGTCGAAAAGATGCTGGCCTAGCTCATGGGGCTTGTGACTAACACCTGGGCCGAACTCGACGATTCTGCGCAGAGCGCGCTGCTTGCTCGTCCTGCGTTACAAAGCGACGCGGATGTCCGAAGCCAGGTCACTTCGATCATCAATGATGTGCGCAATGGCGGCGACGAGGCGGTTCGCCGCATGACAGAACGATTCGATTCGGTGCGGGTCGACACGACCCGGGTCAGTAGTGAGGAAGTTGCTGCTGCGAGGGAACAACTTGATAAAGCGGCAATCGACGCTATCAACCTTGCCATTACCAATGTGACACACTTTCATCAGCAGCAGGTGCCAGAACCGATCCGTGTCGAGACGATGCCGGGGGTTGTCTGTGAACGGGTAAGCCAGCCACTGGATGCCGTTGGCCTGTATGTCCCTGCCGGGTCGGCGCCATTGCCTTCAGCGGCAATCATGCTTGCGGTGCCGGCGGCGATTGCCGGTTGCCCACTCAGAATATTGTGCACACCACCGAGATCGGATGGTAGTGCTGATCCTGCGGTATTGGCCGCCGCATCGATGGCCGGTATTACGAGAATCTTCAAAATCGGAGGCGCTCAGGCCATCGCTGCAATGGCGTACGGCACCGATACGGTTCCAAGAGTACGCAAGATCTTCGGTCCGGGAAATGCCTGGGTGACATGCGCGAAAGCACTGGTCAGTGCCGATGATAGCGGTGCAGCCATCGACATGCCCGCAGGTCCGTCCGAGGTGCTCGTTATTGCGGACGAAGGCGCCAATGCCGAATACGTCGCAGCTGACCTGCTGTCGCAGGCCGAACATGGCCGCGACTCACAGGTTCTTCTCGTAACGACCAGCGACTCGCTAGCCCAGCAGGTCCAGACACAAATTGGGCTGCAGTTACAGGTACTATCACGCGCCCGTATCGCACGCGAAGCGTTGATGAATTCGACAATTATTGTGGTCGATTCTGTGCGCAAGGCAATTGCTATCAGCAATCGATATGCGCCTGAACACCTAATCCTGCAGATTGCAAATGCCCGGGCTGCGCTTGACGACATACGCAATGCAGGTTCGGTTTTTGTCGGCGCATGGTCTCCCGAATCAGCTGGTGACTACTGCAGTGGTACGAATCACGTGCTACCGACAAATGGATATGCAGCAACTTACAGTGGTCTTGGAGTAGACCAGTTCATGCGCTCAATGACCATTCAGGAACTGTCACGCGACGGCCTGGAGAGCATTAGTAGCGCTGTTACGACGCTGGCGGGACTCGAAGGTCTCGATGCGCATGCCGCAGCTGTGGTACGCCGGCTGGCAACGAGATCATGAGCATAGTGACCGTTGCACGCGACAGCATACGTGACCTGCAGCCATACGAGGCAGCGGTCCAGGTAGACGACACGATTCGACTCAACGCCAACGAGGCGCCGTGGCGCAGCAGTGGAGAGAAGTATCAAAGGCCGCTGAATCGATATCCCGAAATTCGACCGGCGCGATTGTGTTTGCTTCTGGCGCAGCAATACGGTTGCGAATCGGAAAACCTGCTTGTAACGCGCGGTACCAGCGAAGCCATCGACCTGCTGATCCGTACTTTTTGCGAGGCCGGCCGCGACAATCTCGTCACGACGACCCCTACCTTTTCTATGTACGAGCACTATGCCGTGCTGCAAGGCGCCGAACTGCGCCAGGTGGAGACTTCTGCCGAAAACGATTTCGAGGTCGACGCCGGTGCGCTTCTCAGCGCCTGCGATGCCAGCACCAAACTGATCCTCCTCTGCTCTCCCAACAATCCGACTGGTACGCTGATTTCTCAAGATACGATACGGACGATACTGAAGCGACGTGCCGGTCAATCAGCCGTCGTTGTTGACGAGGCCTATATCGAATTCGCCGGCGAGGCGTCGGCGGTCGATATGCTCGACGAATTCGACAACCTTATTGTGTTGCGAACGCTTTCAAAGGCTCTGGCCTACGCAGGCGCACGTTGCGGTTCAGTAATTGCCGCCGCAGATGTCATCAGGATGCTGGCCGCGGTACAGGCGCCCTACGCACTGGCTACGCCGGTTGTTGAATGTGTCGAGAGCGCATTGCAAGCTGCGACCTTGACGGAAGCGGCGCGCTGGGTAAGCAAAATAATTGCTGAGCGCGAGCGTCTTTGCGACGAGCTTGAAAAGCTCACATTTGTGCGTCGAATCTGGCCCAGTTTTGCGAATTTTGTTCTGGTTGAGGTCACTGACGCGCGGGGCCTCATGCGACACAGTACTGATGACAAAGTATTGCTACGGTACTTCGGCGGATCGCTCTGGAATTGCGTGCGGATCACCGTCGGCACGCCTGATGAAAACTCGCGAATGCTTGAGTCCCTCGCCCGCCTGGAGGTCAGAAATGGCTGAACGGGTCCTATTCATCGATCGTGACGGCACGCTTATCGAAGAGCCCGATGATTTCCAGGTCGATGCCCTTGAGAAAGTACGCCTGGTCGACCAGGTCATTCCGTCGTTACTGCAACTCTCGGCCCACGGGTACCGCTTTGTCATGGTCAGTAACCAGGATGGTCTTGGGACTGACTCTTTTCCAGAAGAGCAATTCCGGATGTGTCACGATCACACGCTTGCATTATTTTCGTCGCAAGGTCTGTTCTTTGACGAAGTCCTGATTTGCCCGCATCTGCCCGAAGACCGGTGTGAATGCCGCAAACCCCGCACAGGCCTGTTAACGTCATACTTGGCCGAAACTAATATCGATCTGGCGAATAGTGCCGTAATTGGCGACCGGCAGACCGACGTAGATCTCGCAGGCAGAATCGGCGTGCGTGGTCTCTTGTTGGGTACCGGTCAAGGAGACACATTTGCCTGGCCCGACATTGTCGACCTGCTGTGCCACTCAGCCCGTTACTCAGAGGTCATGCGCACGACCAGTGAAACGTCGATTAACGTACAGATCAACCTCGACACTGCCCAGCCGATACGTATCGCCACAGGGATCGGATTTTACGACCACATGTTGGAACAGATCGCCAAACACGGCGGCTTCAGTCTGATCTTGGAGTGCGACGGCGACCTCGATGTCGATGATCACCACACGGTTGAAGATACTGCTATTTGCCTGGGCGAGGTCCTGCGCGAAGCGTTGGGCAATAAGCTGGGTATCGGTCGTTACGGCTTTGTCGTGCCCATGGACGAGAGTGAAGCCCGCGCCTGTATCGATCTCTCAGGACGCAGCAACCTGGTATTCGATGCTGATTTTCCGTGCGCAAATGTGGGCACATTCGCCACAGAAATGGTCGAGCACTTTTTCCAGTCGCTTGCCCATTCTCTTGGGGCCGCAATCCATGTTGAGGCCAAAGGAGATAACACACATCACATGATCGAAGCGTGTTTCAAGGCGGTTGGCCGAGCCATGCGCCAGGCCATTCGTCGGGATGGCAGCGAGATGCCCTCAACGAAAGGAACACTGAATTAGCATGGCCGCGCGGCGAGTTGCCATCATCGATAGCGGGGGCGCCAACATTGCGTCGTTGCTGTACGCGTTCAAGCGACTCGGCGTGGACGCCCAACTGACGACGGACGCAGCGCAGATCAAGGACGCTGAACGAGTCCTGCTCCCTGGCGTCGGTGCAGCACAGGACGCGATGACCCGGCTGAGGAACCACAACCTGATCGATGTCGTCCGCGAGCTCGAGCAACCAGTTCTTGGCATTTGCCTCGGAATGCAATTGCTTGCCGACGCGTCTGAAGAAGAAGACGTCGAGTGCCTTGGCATCATTCCAGGGGTGGTCTCAAAGCTGCCGGCCAGCCCTTCCCGCCCGGTTCCGAACATGGGCTGGTGCGCTATCGACCAGACCGGACAACACTCGGTTTTGCGATCAATTGAGAACGGTAGCTATTTCTATTTCCTGCACAGTTACGCCTTGCCGGCGGGTGACTATACGGTCGCGACCGCGGAACACGCGGCGCCATTCAGTGCCATTGTGAGTCACAACAATTTCGTAGCCGCACAGTTTCATCCCGAGCGCTCATCCACCGCCGGCTCGCGACTGTTGCGGAATTTCGTCGAGTTGCCGGCATGAAAGTCATTCCAGCAATCGATGTTCAGGCCGGTAAAGTTGTCCGTCTTTACAAGGGAGATTTCGAACAGTCCACCGAGTACAGTGATGACCCGATGTCAGTGGCGCGCACATTCGCGGACTTCTCCACAACCGTCCTGCACATCGTTGACCTCGATGGCGCCCGATCGGGCACGCAGGTCAATCGGGATGTGATTTCTCGCATCGTTGACGAGACCGCCATGTCGGTACAACTGGGCGGCGGAATACGTAACCTGGAGGCCCTCACTGCGTGGCTCGATGCGGGAATAAGTCGCTGTGTCATTGGCAGCCTGGCGATTACCGAACCTGACGCCGTGAAGTCGTGGTTGGTCAAATTTGGCGTTGAGCGCATTGTGCTTGCTTTTGACGTAAGCATGGACGACGTTGGGATCCCGCTGATTACCACGCACGGTTGGACGACGGCGAGCACCAGCACGGTGTTTGAATGCATCGAAGACTACCGGAGCATCGGCCTGCGTCATGTCCTTTGCACCGATGTCAGTCGCGATGGCGCCATGTCTGGCCCGAATATCGAGCTCTACCGTCAGATTCTTGGGCGCTTTCCAGAGATACAGCTGCAGGCCTCCGGCGGTGTTCGGCACATTCGGGACCTCGAGGACCTGCGGGAAAGTGGCCTGGCTGCGGCTATCACGGGACGTGCGCTGCTTGACGGTAAGATTGACCCGACTGAGGTGATGGCATTCCAGCAAAACGCATAATCCCGTGCCTGGATGTCCGTGATGGCGTCGTAGTCAAAGGCGTGCAATTTCGTAATCACCGTGTGGTTGGTGACATTGTGGATCTCGCGCAAAAATACTGCGAAGAAGGGGCCGACGAGCTGGTGTTCTACGACATAACTGCGAGCCCTGACGGCCGAACCGTCGATCGCAGTTGGGTCGACCGAGTTGCGGCCGTTATCAATATTCCATTTTGCGTCGCAGGCGGCATCCGCAGCGTGGCCGATGCGGAGCAGGTCCTCAACAAGGGCGCAGACAAGATTTCCGTTAACTCGCCGGCACTTGAAAACCCGGCATTGATCACCGAACTGGCCGTCCGTTTTGGGTCGCAGTGCGTCGTGCTTGGCGTTGACAGCCGTGAATCTGATGGCCAATACAGCGTTCATCAGTACACAGGCGATCCCGACAAGACTGTCGCCGCCGAACGGGACACCTTCGCCTGGATTCACGAAGGCCAGGAACGAGGCATCGGCGAAGTCGTACTAAACTGCATGAACCAGGATGGTGTTCGTTGTGGGTATGACAACGTTCAATTGCGTATGGTGCGAGATCAGTGCCGCGTACCATTGATTGCGTCAGGGGGCGCCGGCAACATGCAGCACTTTGCGGATACATTTGAACTGGCCAACGTCGATGGTGCGCTTGCTGCCAGCGTATTTCACAGCGGCGAGATCAGAATTCCAGATCTGAAAGAGTTTCTTTCGAACAACGCGTTGGACATCAGGATCTAATAAATGACGAGCGATAATTTCTTGCACACACTTGAGTCAACGATCAGGGACCGGCTCAACAATCCTTCAACCGAAAGTTACACTGCCAGCCTGGCCGCAATGGGCGTCAAACGAATTGCACAGAAAGTTGGCGAAGAGGCTGTCGAACTGGCGCTTGCCTCGGTTGATGGTGACCGAGAAGAATTGCTCAACGAAGCGGCCGACCTCGTCTATCACCTGCTCGTCTTGCTTCATGTGCAGGAAATGCAGTTCGGTGATGTCATCCAGACACTGGAGACACGTTACACCGGATAGTAAGGGAACATCAGATCACAAGTTCTTGAGCTATTTCGCGCCGATTATACTGTGAACTCATAACGTAGCCGTAAGCGCCTGCGTTGGCGATCAGAATGACGTCGTTCTCTTCGGACAACGGCATGAGTCGATCACTACCCAGCTTGTCCCCAGTCTCGCAAATTGGTCCCACTACAGTAACCGTGGTAGTGGGTACCTGTTCGGCTTTTGTCAGGTTTATGATTTCATGATACGAGCCGTACAGTGCCGGTCGAATCAGCGAGTTCATACCCGTGCCGATGCCAACATAGCGCATGTCTCCTTTGCCCTTCACCTGGGTCACACGACTCAACAGCACGCCCGCCTGGGCAACGAGATATCGACCAGGTTCGAGCCATAGTTTGTACTGTGGGTACGAGGCGCGAATGTCCTTCAACGTGGCATCAAGTTTGTCGAGATCAAATGCCTTGTCGCCGGGTTTGTCCGGAACGCCGATGCCCCCGCCCAGGTCAATCGAGCGGACCGAAGGGAATTTCTGTGCGACTTGCACGAGTTTAACGGCTACCGAGCGCCAGTTGTCCGGATCCAGGATTCCACTACCGCTATGAGCATGAATGCCAATGACTTCAGCGCCAGCATCCTCGACCAACCGCTGCAGCTCGTCAATTTCGAACATAGGAATGCCAAACTTCGAATGCATTCCAGCCGTCTTTACATGTTCGTGGTGCCCGCAACCATGGCCAGGGTCCACACGAATAAATACTTTCTCGCCCTGGAATAGCTCCGGCCAGGCTTCGAGCGGGTAAAGGTTGTCCAGCGTCAACTGCAGGCCCTTGCTGGTCGCCCATTCGTATTCGTCACGCGGTGCGAAATTGGGCGTGAACAGGATACGGCTTAAATCGATCTCCGGAATCACTTGCTCCAGCCACCGTACTTCACCAGGCGAGACGCATTCAAAATCCACTCCCTCGCCGTTGAGAACTTTGAGTAGCTCAGCATTGAAGTTCGCTTTAACGGCATAGAGAACGCGGTCGACGCTCTCCAGGCTCAGCAAGCTCTGCGCAGCCTGCCGCACACTATCGCGGTCGTAAACATAGGCGCTGGCCTGTTTGCCAGCGAGCTCGAGTAACTGTTCCCGCTTGCGCATCCACCATACGTCGTGAGTTTGAGTTGCGGGCTGGTCGCCATGAAACAGGCGCTCCCAACTCTGACCGAAGACAGGGCTGCCGCCACTCTTACGGATAATCGAGGCGTGCAGCTTGCGAACCAGGCGCGGCCCTTGCCCCTGATCGACGACGAAGTTCATGTTGAGATCATTGGCCGCTTGTGACATCAGGTGAATTCGTTCCTCTTCAAAGACCGCGAGGGCTGGCCCCAAACGAGGCAGAATGGTACGGATCTTTCGCCCAACAAGGCTTACCGCTGAACAATCGTTAATGGCCCGTACGCGGCAGAGCTTTTCCAGGTCTGCCAACAGCGCCCTTTTCGTGTCATCGGCCAGCGATCCGTCAGCATTGTCGATTGAGACCGTAACGTTCGTCTCGGAGGTCGAAACCAGATCGATGGAAACGGAATGCTCACTGAAAACGGTAAATGCCCTGGCCAGAAAACCGACCTCATGCCACATGCCAACGCCGTCCATAGAGATCAACGTCAGTCCGTTGCGAAGGCAAATACCCTTGACCTGGGGTTCGATTTCCTCGGTTACCGACGAGACAACGGTACCGGCTAGCTCAGGCGCCGTCGTCGAACGAATGAACAGCGGAATTTGATTTGCCCGTAATGGCGACAGGCACCGCGGATGCAAAATGGAACTACCTGCCGAGGCAAGCTCCTGCGCTTCGTCGTAATGCAGTGCCAGCAGCAGACGCGCTGAGGGTACGACGCGCGGGTCGGCAGTAAACATGCCAGGAACATCGGTCCAGATCTCGAGTCGCCTGGCCTGAAGCCGGGCAGCAATATAGGAGGCTGATGTATCTGAACCACCTCTGCCCAGCAACACCGTTTCGCCCCATTCATTGCGCGCAATGAATCCCTGGGTGATGATGACGCCATTGAGTGCGTCGAACGCATTTTGGAAATCCGGGTCAGCCTGTGAATCGCACTTTGCCGACAGGTAATCCTGTGCGCGTTGTCCGCCACTACTGCTTACACTGGTCAGGTAATCGCGCGCATCCGACCACACGGCGGAAAGCCCCGATTTCTTCAAATACTGCGCACCCAGTCGCGTGGACATGAGTTCACCAAGTGCCATCACGCGAACGCGAACGCGTACGCTTACCTCGCGAATCAATCGCACCCCGGCAATGAGTTGCTCCAACTCATGCAGTGCCTCGTCGAGCAAGGCCGGTCCGTCTATTCCCAGCGCATCGGCCAACTCATAATGTTGCGTACGGATGGCGTCCAATTCGGCGGACTTCGCGCCAGACGCTGCTTCTCCCAGTGCCTTCACGAGGCGATTGGATACGCCAGCAAGCGCAGAATGGACAACAACGGGTTTGAGGCCATCTTGCAGCCGGTTGTGAATCAAGCGCGCCACGTTCGCCCAGTTTTCCGCGCTCGATACGCTCGTGCCTCCGAACTTCATGACAACCCAGGCAGAGCTGGAAACTTTCTCTGGCGCACCAAGGCTGGCGCTATCGCTGAATGTCGCTTCTTGTAGAGTCTCGTCCATCTTGTTGCTCATCAGTTTTCAATGGCAAAAAAAAACCCGCCAGGAGTCTCCTCGCGGGTTCGTTGACAATGTCCGGACTTTATTACTAGTCGGTACTATTGCCATTCGCACCCACGCACCTCTGGCGCGCCATATGTTTTATGTGTTTTTTCACGTCGATCGGTTCGATGTGTTGGCACATTACGTGGGTGACAGAAAATCTCATTCAGCCAGTAGAGCGAATCAGCCCGAAAAGGTCAAGTTCTAGTCATTCCAGGCCGGTGGAATCGTCACCGCACCTTCGGATGCCGAGGAGACTTCATTGCGGTATTTGGCCAGCGCCCCGGTCCGAACGGGTGATGCAGGCCGCTTCCACGCCAGTTTTCGGGCCGCCAGTTCACCATCACTGATTTGCAGCGAAATCTGCTTTGATTCGGCGTCTATTACGATCGTGTCGCCGTCCTCAATCAAGGCTATTGCACCCCCGACCGCAGCCTCCGGCGTGATATGCCCAACGACAAAGCCGTGACTGCCGCCCGAAAAGCGCCCATCAGTAATGAGCGCGACATCTGCGCCGAGCCCTTTGCCCATGATCGCACCGGTCGGACTCAGCATCTCCCGCATACCTGGTCCACCCTTGGGACCTTCGAATCGAATCACGACAACATGGCCTGCTTTGATATCGCCATCGAGGATCGCCTGCAGCGCCTCTTCTTCCGAGTGATACACACGCGCCGATCCTTCAAATCTCAAGCCTTCCTTCCCGGTGATCTTGGCCACAGCCCCTTCGGGTGCCAGGTTGCCGTAAAGAATGGACAAGTGGCTGTCAGGCTTGATGGGGTCATCGAAACCTCGGATGACATCCTGGTCTTGACGGTAGTCTTCGACGTCCGCCAGGTTTTCAGCCAGGGTTTTCCCAGTGACAGTCATGCAGTCGCCGTGCAGGAGCCCTCGATCGAGCATGCGTTTCATCAGTGGTTGAATACCACCGATCTCTATCAATTCGGACATCAGGTATTTGCCACTGGGCTTGAGATCCGCCAGCAACGGGGTACGGGCGCCAATCTCGGTAAAATCATCAATTGTCAGAGGCACACCGGCTTCCCTGGCCATCGCAACCAGGTGTAATACGGCATTGGTCGAACCACCCAGGGCTATGACGACCGAAATGGCGTTTTCGAACGCCTCTCGCGTCATAATGTCGAGTGGCTTGATATCGTTTCGGATCAGGTTGATCACCGCCTCGCCAGCACTTCGGCAGTCCCTGACTTTTTGATCTGAAACCGCCTCTTGCGCTGAGCTGTTGGCGAGGCTCATCCCGAGGGCTTCGATGGCCGATGCCATCGTATTTGCCGTGTACATGCCACCACAGGCGCCTGGCCCGGGTATCGCTGTACGTTCGACTTCGAGCAAATCATCGTCGCTGATCTTGCCGCTTGATTTGGCGCCAACTGCCTCAAACACCGAGACAATGTCACGGCGCTTCGCACCCGGGCGAATCGTTCCTCCATAGACGAATACCGACGGCCGGTTGAGGCGCGCCATCGCCATGATGCAAGCAGGCATGTTTTTGTCACAGCCGCCAATTGCGACCAATCCGTCGAAGCCTTCTCCAGCCGTCACAGCCTCAATCGAATCGGCAATGATTTCTCGCGACACGAGTGAGTAACGCATGCCCGGCGTACCCATTGATATGCCGTCGGAGATTGTAATGGTATTGAAGATGACGCCTTTGCCGCCGGCTTCATTCGCACCGGCCGCAGCTTCGGCTGCCAGGTCATTGATGTGCATATTGCAGGGCGTGGTCATAGCCCATGTTGACGCAATGCCGATCTGCGGGCGATGAAAATCATCATCAGTGAATCCAACCGCACGCAACATTGCGCGGCTCGAAGCCTGCTCGTCACCATCCACAACCACGCGGGAATAGCGCCGCAGTTCTTTCTCATCCATCGTGATCGCCCTGCTTTAGAAACAGCGGCAGTCTAACAATGAAATGGCGTTGACAGAATAATTACTGATCGTCGTCGCGAATCAGTATCGCGACACGGTGGTAGACATTTACGCTGGCAGACGAATCGGCTATTGACAACTCGACGCTAAAAGCCTCGTTGTCCTCGTATTCAGAATCCTGAACGAGTGGCACGAGCAGTCGCGCCACCCGTTGCCCGGGACCAAATGAAATCGTCGATCCACCCGGCTCGAAATAGTCCTCGCCTTCAGTGGCCGTGATATCGCGGAGACGGAAACCGACGACGAGCGATGTGCTGTCAGGATTGAAACGTAAGACATCGAGTTGTACAGCCGGGTCTTGCTCATTCACGGTCACCTGGCTGGTCGCGAAAGCCACAGTATTTGCCGGCAACGTAGCCTCGAACGCGCGCTGATCGTCATCCTCGAGGACGACATTGATTACGGCCAGTTCCGAGGTCGCCAGGTCGGCCTGACGAACACGCAATGTCACCTGCTGGTCGGCTTCACGGGTAAAATCGGGGATCATTGCTAACGTGATTCGGGCGCGATCCTGGCCTACCGGAAACTCGACGAAACCGTTGTCCGAGAATTCATACTGGCCAGACATCCACGGCGAACGATTGCCGCTGAAGCCTACCTCTTCAAGTCGCAGCGTCAGTGGAAAGTCCACATTCTGGCGCAGCAGATCTACCGTGGCCGTCCTGCCGTCCTCGCGCAAACGGATGGTTACTGATTCAGGATTGCCGTCATTTTCCACAATTTGCACCGTCGTCGTAGGAGGTGCAAGCGTGGAGAAATCAATCAGTGGTTCTTCGATAACCTCCGGCTCCGGTACAGAAACAGGCTCGTCCGGCTCAAGGCTTTGTTCATCGATAACCGCCTCTGTCA
>Ga0255052_10000109_pt1 | contig 60245 bp, 50 predicted proteins | sample JV7_2_21_MG_FD_188632 | JGI IMG/M metagenome (GOLD analysis project Ga0255052, IMG submission 188632) | Seawater microbial communities from Jervis Inlet, British Columbia, Canada - JV7_2_21 | ecosystem: Environmental > Aquatic > Marine > Inlet | place: Canada: British Columbia | collected...
GGAACGTTGTCTACGTGGATCTGATGCAACAGCGAAACGGTCTCGCCTGTATCAGTTACTGTCAGCGCAATGGAGACCAGGCCAGCTCGCTGTGACGTACCGGGTGCGTAAGTCATACTGCAGTTGCCGACGCGGTTCGCGATCAATGTGGCATCCGCGCCAGCGGCCGTCAGTTCGGCGTCACTATTGCGATCAGCCTGATCAGAGGTAATCGCGTAACCGGAGTAACGAATTAACGTCCCCGCAACGTCGTCACACAGGTACGACACCGGGCCGTCGACCAGAAACATGCGCTGACCAGGTGACGCGAAAGCAAACTGGAACGCGGGTGAAATTTGTACATTGTCTTCGCCGGGAGTTGTGTCGTTGGCGATGTCTATCTGCGTTCCCGAAGGTGTAATGACATCGGCAAGGGCGTAAGCGTCCGCACCGGGAACACCGACGTTATAGATAGAAAGGTAATGGCTGTTCGATGAAAAGGGTTTTGCGATGTTTTGGAAAAAACCGATGCTATTAAACGCATCGTCGGGCGCCGAGAATCGCAATCGTTTTGATGGGTTGCCGGGTGGTGGCCGGTCGCGGTATCGAGCTCCGTCTACGGTACTCAGAAGTTCCAGCGCTACGACGCTGCCGGAAATGTCCAAACGTACGCTGTTTGGCAAGGCGCGACGTACGTCTCTTGCGATACGCCGCAAGGAATTTTCGGCGAGGTCGACGAGTTCGGCGCGCCTGGACTGGTCTGTATACGAGGCGACGGGCCCGGAGATAAACATGGCCATGAATGACACGACGATCGTGCTTAGCGCGATCGTAATCACGAGTTCAACAAGGGTGAATCCACGCGTATGGCTATTCATCGCATTAGAACCGCGTGCGGTAGCCGCTCAAAGTGAAGTTGATATCGACGCCATTGGTCACGACGATGTCGATGCGTAGCGCGTCTACGAGAGGAACGCCGGGCAGAGCGGCGCTCGGGGATACGGCGACTGCCACGTTGTAATTCGCGAGCCCGCCTATCGGGGTGCCGAACTGGTCACGTGCTCCGATATCGGCAAGACCGTTGTAGTCGTCGAGATCATCGTAGTCGGCGCGGAGGGCCTCGCCATCGACGCCATCCGGGTCGGTGATTGGTTTCAGCAATATTTCTTCGAGATATGCTTCTGCGATGGCGGCAGCCTGGTGGCGAATCATTGGGTCCGCACTCGCGGCGGTCGTCATCGACAGTACGCCGAGTACACCGCTTGCGGCTATGGATACGATAACGATCGAGACCAACAGCTCGACCAGCGTGACACCGCGGTGTCGTTTGAGGATCGTGATCATGGTGTGGTCACCAGCCCGCTATCCGCCTGTATAAGGAGCGAACGCGATCCCACCGTCAGCGTTTGGTTCGCGGCAAAATTGGTACGGCCCAATGCGTCATAGACGACCGTTACAGCCGGTGCGGTCACAACACCAGCCGGTGCCGATCCGCTCATTACGTCACCGGTCGACAAACGAACCGGTAGCGGGAAACTCGCGTCTGCAGGATCACAGTGACCGGCTTGCGGAGTTTGTTGTGTTAAGGAATAACTTGAGGCGGCGATATCGGCGCGAACCCGACAGCCACTGGCTACTGCCACCTTTTGCGCGTAACGCAGCGAACTTGCAAGTTCGTCTGCGTAGGCACGCTCATCGAATGTTGCGTTGTCAAAAAATCGCGGACCCGCGACTGCACTGAGAATCGCGAGTAGCACAATTACGAACAGTAGCTCGATCACTGTAAAGCCGCCGAGCCGATCGAGACCGATGAGTCCGGATCGGTGATGCGGCCGAAGCGCTGCTCGCCGGCGCACGTTTCAACACCCGCTGGTATCTACGCTGATGATCGGCGCGGCCCCAGGGAGCGCGTCGTTATAAGCGACCTCACAGTTGCTGCTGCCGGTTTTCGAGAATACCGCCTGGTCGGCCCCGCCATTGACCACAACGGTAAAACCGGTTACGTCCGCGAGTGTCGCCGAAATGTCGGTTGCGTCCGGATAGCCCTGCGTGAGGTTGATGACATTGCCTTCCATAATCACCGGATTGATCTCCTGCGATAGCCAAAGGCCGTGCACCAACGCCGTACCGCTGCGGATGCTGCCCGAGATGCCGAGCACCGCTGCGCTGCGAGCTTCTCTCTCCAGCCCCGCGTATCGCGGAATTGCGAATGCAGCGAGTATTGCGAGCAAAGCAATAACGACAACGAGTTCTATCAGCGTGAAACCACGCTGTACTGTTTTGTTATGTTCACACATCACATTCTTCCTGCTTGTCACTCATCATGCGTCCAGGCCGGTTCCGTCCGGCGAACACAAAAACGCGATCACTCACCGGGCAGGAGGCTGGGATCGCCCCTTTGCCCGGCTTATGTGACACACATCAGCAGCCCGTCGTGTCTATGGTGATTGTCGGCGGGTTGTTGACGATCGCCTCAACGTAAACGACTTCGCAGGTGCCGGTGGTGCCGGTTTTCGCAAAGGTCGTCGTGCCAGCGGCTGTCGATACAGCAAAGCCGGTAGAGTCGGCCAGCGTGTCGGCAATATCATCGGCGTCAGGGTAGCCATTTGTGATAGCGATGTTGTTGCCTTCCATATTTACTGGAGACACGCCCGTGGCAAGAAACAGCCCATGTGCCATTGCGGCCGCGCTACGCACGCTGCCTGAAAGGCCCTGAGTGGTTGCCGAACGTGCTTCTCGTTCGAGGGAGGCGAAACGCGGTATCGCGAACGCGGCAAGGATGCCGAGCAATGCAATAACCACGACCAGCTCGATTAACGTAAATCCTTTCTGTTTTTCCATTTTCATCGGTCAGTCCTTAAGTTTTCCTTGAAACAACAAGCTGGCGTAACCGCCAGCACTCCAAAACGATACTCAGTGGTTATTCCCGGGTAACCCCGGCAAGCCACCGCGCACCGGCCACTCTGTGCAGACGCACGCCGTACAACTCATCGCGTCGCGCCTCGAATATTCCATTGCCGTTCGTGTCCTCGAAAGCGACCCGCACCACGAACGCGGGGTCCTCTACCGACTCGTCATGGACCGGCAGGCCAAAAGGCGCCCCCAGCCGATAGATCAGTCGATTCTTGTCCTTGGCGAAGTACCACCGTCGCTTGGGTGCCTGCTCGATCTCCCGCTGCAGCCGTTCGCCTACATAGTTTTTCGGCGGCTCCAGCAAATACTTGAAGGGATTGCTGCCTTCCAGCTCCGCAAGGCTTGCGGATTGGCCACGAACGATGCGTTTCGCGGCCTCCATGTTGATGCTGCTACGCAGCTGGCCTTCAATCCTGAGAACTGCGACGCGCTCCGCCTCGTCGACATAGGGCAACAGCCGGGTCACGGCGACAGCAATCAGCGTGCCAATCAACGCGATGACGACCACGAGCTCCAGGAGCGAGAATGCACGCAATGTTTTGAACGCGACCATGTTCAGCCTGCCTTCGCCCGAGCGACCATGTCCCACATGGGAAGAAAAACGCCAAGGGCGAGGACCAGTACGACCGCCCCAACGGTGACGATGAGCAGTGGCTCCAGTGACGCGCTGAGATTTTCCAGGTCGTAGTCCACCTCACGTTTGTAATACTCGGCTGATTCATCCATGAGTTCGGGTAGCGCGCCGGTCTCTTCGCCGAGCGCGAGCATTTGCAGAATCAGGGGCGTAAACAGCCCGCTGTGTGATGCTGTATGGGATATGGATTCGCCACGCTCGATGCCTGCGCTTAGCGACGCCATTTTCTGGCCGAGCCAGTTGTTACCGATAGATGCCGACACGGTAAGCAGGGTCTGGTTGACTGGCAGTCCGGCGCTGAGGGCTACGGCCAGTGAGCGCGTAATGCGTGACATCGCCGCGTTATGCACAATGATCCCAGTCACCGGGATGCTGAGCTTGAGCCTGTCCCAGCGCAGGCGACCTTGTTCCGTCTTTATGTACTTCGATGTGCCTGCGGCGAGCATCGCGCCGACGCCCACGGCAACGAACCAGTAATTTGTTGCGAAGTCCGAGACGCCCATGATAATGCGGGTTGGTAACGGGATGTTGTCGCCCAGTGCGCGAAAAATTGGCGCGAAATTGGGGATAACGAAAATGGTAATGATGCCGAGCGCGATCGCGACCGCAATCAAGACAATTATCGGGTAACGAACCGCAGACTTGACGCGGTCCCTTACTTCCTGGTCCATGCTCAGGTATTCGTAGAGACGTTGGAACGCGGTATCCAGCGTACCGGTGGCTTCACCGATCTCAACGAGGTTGATGAACAGTGGAGAGAATATTTTCGGGTGCGCCTGCAGTGACTTTGCCAGGCCACGACCTGACTCAAGACTCGCGATAACATCGACAAGCGCCTGTTTGAGGGCCTCATTGTGCGTCGTCTGCATAAGTCCGGTCAGACCTTTCAGCAAGGGCAGGCCAGTACGTGTGATCGTGTGCATCTGGCGGCAAAACAGTACGAGATCCTTGGTCGACGGTTGCCTGCTGCCAAGACGCACCAGTAGATCTGACAGTGTGAGGCCGCTCGCACTGGTCAGGTCGCGAATCTCGACAGGTGTTATGCCGATGCTGACGAGGCGGCCGGCGACGGCGTCCGCAGAGGTGCCGTCGAGCTTGCCCGTGATCAGCCCGCCGCTGGCGGAGCGCCCTTTGTATGCGAACTCAGCCATCGATGACCTCGCTTGCGCGCGACAACTCATCGGGCTCGTCTTCGCTGTCCAGCCCGCCGCCTACCCGGACTACTTCCGCAAGGGACGTTACGCCGGCGATCGCGTATTCCAGTGCAGAGTTGACCAGTGGTACGTAACTCTTCTTTCGTCGCGCGAGCGTTACGAAATCACTCAGATCCTCGCGCCGTAACGCATCCGTAAGGCCGTCATCCATTTCGAGCAATTCATAGACGCCGATACGTCCCCGGTAACCGGTCAGCTGGCAGTAGTTGCAGCCGCGCCCCTGTACGAACTGGGTCTTGGCGCTGTGCTTGCTGCCCGCCTGAGACTTCAACCAGGCGCTTTGTCCGGGCGACAGCTCTATGGGTTCGGCGCAACTCTCGCACACGCGTCGCACCAGTCTTTGTGCAACGATGCCTTGCAACGCAGCGCCGATCAGGTAGCCGGGCGCTCCCATGTCGAGCAGACGGTTAGCCGTCGCGACTGCGCTGTTTGTATGCAGCGTCGAAAAAACGAGGTGCCCTGTCATTGCGGCCCGCAGGCCTATGTCGACAGTCTCCCGGTCGCGCATTTCGCCCACAAGGATAATGTCCGGGTCTTGCCGCAACGCCGTGCGCAGTACACGTCCGAAATCGAGGCCAATACGCGCGTGCACCTGAACCTGGTTGATGCGTTCAAGTCGATACTCGACGGGATCCTCAACCGTAATAATCTTGGTCGCCGGTTTGTTGACGTAGTTGAGCGCAGAGTAAAGCGTGGTCGTCTTGCCGCTGCCTGTCGGACCCGTCACGAGAACCATGCCGGATGGACGCTCGATCATGCGATAGAAGCGCTTCAGCAAGTCCGGCGTCATGCCGAGTTTTTCCAGGCTCAGCAAGTTCGCCGAGTGATCGAGCAAGCGGAGAACGATGGCTTCACCGAACTGCACGGGTAAGGTCGATACACGCACGTCCAGCGTCGTTTCATTGACGCGTATCGAAAAACGACCGTCCTGGGGCAATCGTTTTTCAGAAATGTCGAGCCCACTCATTAATTTCAGTCGGGTAACCAGCGCCGCCGCCACGCCGCGGCCATCGATGACGTGCTCTTGCAGAACGCCGTCGACGCGCTGACGTATGCGCAACACGAATTCATCCGGCTCAATGTGAATATCGGACGCGCTCACCTGAACCGCATCACGGAACATCGATTGCAATAACTTGATAACAGGGGCTTCAGCCGAGTCTTCATCGGCCGTCAGCTGGTCGATGTCAATGCGGGCCTCGCCGAGATCTTCTTTTACCTCGGCGGCGAGCGCGTCAATCTCATCCGTACGCCGGTACATGATGTCGATCGTGCGCAGCAATTCCGACTCGTTGACCAGCGCGATTTTTACTGTCGTGCCAAGCAGTCGAGCGAGCTCGTCATGAGCGAAGATATCGGTCGGATCCGCCATCCCGACAAGTAAGCCGTCCTTATCCCGTTTAAGCACGAGCGCGCGCAGGCGGCGTGCATTCACTTCGGGCAGTAGTTTGACGGTTTCCGTTTGAAGCTTGATGCTGCTCAGGTCGAGGTAGTCGATTTCCAGGCGCTTGGCCAGGAAAAGGTAGAGTTCAGCTTCGTCGATCGCACCGACTTCGGTTAGTGCCCGACCCAGTTTGTGGCCGGTCTGTTTCTGCAGTGCCAGCGCCTGATCAAGTTGATCCTGCGTAATCGCGCCGGCGTCCATCAACAGCTCGCCGAGTCGCAGTTTCTTGCGACGGGAAAGTTTCGAGACGGTTGCGGCGGACGTAGTCATTATTTTCTGACTCGCTATCGGTTGTCGTTTTGTTGGATACGTTGCAGAGATTCACCCGCCATCCGTGTCCACGTCTCGTCATCGTCGATTACTATGGGCTTGAGCAAGATAACCAACTCGGTTTTGCGCTCCATCGAGCGCTTACTTTTGAAAAGGTTTCCGATGCCCGGAATCTTGCTGAGTCCCGGCGTGCCGTAGCTCTCGTCGGTTATCGAGTTACGCATAAGGCCGCCAATGACGATGATTTGGCCACTGCGTGCTCTGACGATACTGTCCGATTCGCGAATCTCACTGAAAGCCAGTGGCAAGGTGTCAGTTTCACCGGATATCGTCAGTATTTTTTGTTGGTCGCTGACTTCGCTGACCGTGGGATGAATATGCAACGTCACTTCGCCTTCCGCGCTTATCTGTGGTGTTACGTCCAGAGCGATGCCCGAGAAGAACGGCGTCAACTCGACATCGCGCGACGTGGACGACGAAGTGCCGGTTACCGTATTGCTGGAAACGTCCGTGACAAAAAACTCGTCGGTACCCGCCTTGATTACTGCTTTCTGGTTGTTGAGCGTCGACACGCGTGGACTGGAAAGGACCCGGGTTTCGCCCTGCAATTCCAGCAATTCCAGGAATGCGTTGAAGTCACCGATATCGAAGGCCATGGTAAACGCGCCACCTAGAGTCGACGTCGTGAATCCGGTAATCGGATTGCCGGGCTCCAGGGTGACAGGCGCGCCTCCCAGGTCAGCGGGGTCGCCCGTGAAGCCCGGCGGAGGCGCAAGCTGCCCGAAAGTGAAGGTATCGCCACTGCTGTTTTGCGCAACGGCGACCCAGTTGATCCCCGACCGAAAGCCATCGCTGAGTTGTACCTCGACGATTTTCGCTTCCAGGACGACCTGGCGTTGCGCAATGTCCTGAATGGTCTCGAGGTAGTCGCCGATGCTGCGCAGTTTGTCGGGCATAGCGCGAACGACGATGACACCTGTTTGAGAGTTGACGACGACCTGATGGCCGTCGGCTTCGCCGATCATCTGTTCCAGCGTATCTCGCAGTTCGGCCCAGAAATCCGCCGCGTAACTCGTCTCGATGCCAGAGCCACTAATCTGCTGCATGTCCTGCGACGAATCCCTGGACTGTATGTTGTTGATGCCGCCAACGAGGTCGCCGTCATTCTGACGGCCACTGCGCCTCGCTTCACTGACCTGGCCCGAGCTAACGCGCGTTCGCGACACGCCGGAGCGTTGCAGGTTGAGGTAGTCAACCTGGAAAATGCGACTCTGCAAGGTCGCCGGAAGTACGATGTAGCCAGCGGTCGTACGTCGGTAGCTGTAGCCGTAAACGTCGCTGACAACCTCGAGCACCTCATCGATAGTGACGTCCTGCAAAATCATCGAAATTTTTCCGGAGACGTCGGGATGTACGACGATATTGTGTTGCGTCTGGTCGACCAGGGCCATGAAAAACGCCTGTGCCGGCGTGTCTTCACAATTAAGATTGAAACGCGGTGCGTCTGGTTTTGGTGTCGCCCGCAAAGGCGTGGAGAGCGACGGTATAGCGGCCTTTGCGGGCGGTGGAGCAACGGAAGCCGCCTCCATGGCCGCTTCAACGTTACTGCGCGTCAAATCGCCCCGGGCAGGCGCCGCTTCGCGGGTAGGCATGATAGCGTCGCAGCCACTCAATATGAGCAGCGCGGTGCTAATCGTTGCAGTAGTCTTCAACATGAGCTGTGTTCTCCGGTGATCTTCATTGACGCGCCGTTCTATCGCGCAAGCCAATCGTCATTTGTTTCCCGTTCGTTTCCAGGACAAGTCTTTGTTTTTCAATAGAGACGACCGTCGCGTTGTCGACCAAGCCGCCGACTCCGACCCGTCGGCCGTTAACGATCGCCACGCGTCGATCGTTAGAGACAATGATCGCGCTAACGACGAACCGCGGCGCGGCGGCGGCCTTGCGTTCGGCCGGCGTGTAAGGACGGGTCGGATCGCGTAGTAGTTCGCCCGCGAGAACCGGGCTTATGGCGCAGTTCGTGAGCAATACAAGGACCACCAGGTTCTTCAGCGTTTCACGCACCGATCCACTCCTCGTCGAGACTCAAGGTACCGACCTCGATGCGAATACGATTGAGCGGATAGTTGATGACATCCAGCTCAAGCACTTGCCAGTAAAGCCGCCACGGAAGCGATTCGATCGCAGTCAGGTAATCGAGGCATGCGGCGTAACTGCCCTCAACCTCGATTTCGAGGCCATGTTGGTAGAACGTTACGGCACTCGGGTCTTCGTCGGCGGAGAGAGAATCGGGCGTCGTATTGCGAATACGCACCAAGGTCAGTCGGGACTGTTCCTTCAGAACGCCTTCGAGTACCTGCGCCATTTCTGAAGGATCGATTAGTTCCGCCGCGTGATTGCCTAGCGTCGCATTGATTTCGTCGATACGTTTTCGAAGCGACGCGATGCGCAGGCGCTGATCGCCGCTGCCGCTCGCGAGCTGCATAATCTGATCTTCGAGATTGCGATTCGCGCTCGAGATGCGCTCTTCAAGCTCGGTCAACTGGGTGCGCGTCTGATCGGCACGTTGTTCGAGCGGTTTCATGAGCATCGTGTGCCACAGTGCGGCGATCAGGACCAATACGGTAACGAGTACAAGCAGACGCTCGCGCATTGAGAGCGCATCTATTTTCGCGGCGTGGGGGAGAAGCCTGCCTTTGATCTCGTCCATGTACTTCACTGGACTCTCCCCGCATCGGCAGCAAGCAGAACATCGCTGTCCATTGAAAACTTGAGCGCGGTACCCTCATCTTCGGCAGGGCTGTCAATCTGGAAGTGGTGAAATCGCTGTTCGACAAACGGTGTTTCAGCGGTCAGGCCCTGTACGTATAACGGAATCAGCTCTGCTTGAATCGCCCGACCCTCGAGTCGGGTTTTGTCACCCAGCGCCGACAACACGATATGAGTCAGCCAGAGTCCATCGAGATCCTGACGCGCTAATGCCCGCATGTGACGTGAAAAGCCTTGCGTGTCGCCGAGCGTCGAACCCTGAATCAGATTTAGAACGGCCTGGCGTTCAGAGAGCATGCGCAAACTATCGTCCAGCTGCTCGGACCAGTTCGTTTCGCCGGTCACGGCATTAATTAGCGGTCCAATATTTTGTAGCCGATCAAGTACCACCGATTCCTGACGCGCCACGATTTCGAGCTCCCGCTCGATACCATCGATGCGTTGCTGTGCGAACAGCGTCATCAGCAGCATGCCAAACACAAGGATGCCAACCGCCTGCAACATGAACCACGCAGGAAACATGCGCGTCTGCGGGCGGAACTGGCGCTGGTACAGATTGATCTGCTGATTCATGGCGTTGCCGCCTGCGTAGCGGTCTCTCCGGAACGGAGCGCGGCACCGACAGCCAACAAACAGCCGCCTTGTTCTTCGGCCGACACGTCGCCTTCGAGCTTGAATAAATCGGCTAAGTCAATCTGGATTACGACAACGCCGAGATTCTCCGTGAGTGCCGCAGATAACATCTGCAGATCGGCGCCGGGACCGAGAACTATCTCTGTCACCGGCCGGCAATCGTAGTGGCTCTCGTAGTAATCGAGCGAGCGTTGCACTTCGAGAGAGATGCCGGCAATACGTTCCTGCATCGAAAACTCGTCGCTTGCTGCATGTAGATCGCGCCGACCGATTTCGAGACGACGCATCAAGTGCAAAACGCCCTTGCGGGTGATCGTCAAATAACCACAGTTATCCGTGAAGTGCAGAAAAGCGACGCCATTAGCGTCCTGCGGGAGCAAGACGGCAATATTGCGAATGCAAAGCTCGGGAATATCGATGACGTCCAACTGCAGGTCCGCCTGCTCCATGAGCTCGATCTCACGTAGAACGTTGCTGCGTCGGGTCACCACGGCATAGGCGACAGGGACACTGCCCGGATTCGCGTGACGTGGCATCTCGAGCAATTCGACAACCGCTTCGTCGACGGGATAGTCGATAAGGTCTTTCAGCCGCCAACGGACCGCCGCAAGCACCTCGTCAGCCGGTACATTGGGCATTTCCACCAGTTGCAACTGGTAGGCGTCCGTCGCCAGCACGGTGGATACTGGTGTTTGCTCGAGCCGCATGCCGGCAATGCGCTCAGGCCAGGCGTCGCGGGCATCGTCGGCAGCCATGACGCGGATGGCGAGGCTCAGACGGCCGTCGTCCCCTCGCTGGACGCGAGCCACACGGGCATGGGAGCCGTCCAGGGCCAAGCCCGCCCGGGAATTCCACGCCAAAGCTCTTTTGAATGGTCGCAACATGGCCCGGCACCTGCCGCCGTTTTACAGAAGTAGAGTTAGTTGTATCGGTAGGAAGCGGCGTATCTTTAATGGCGCGAGGTAGAAAAAAGCCAGGTTTCATGCGCCTTTGCGGCGTTTTCGCCTACAATACGGCGGCGATAAGAAATCGGGAGAATGGCCCAAATGACAACGATTAGCAGCGATCGAACCTGGTCTTCGGAGTTCACGTTTATCCTGGCTGCGGTCGGTGCGGCCGTCGGTCTTGGCAATATCTGGAAGTTCCCTTTTGTCGTGGGCGTGAACGGTGGCGGCGCTTTTGTCCTCGTCTACCTTGCTGCCGTGGTGTTCGTTGCGGTGCCCATCCTGATTGCCGAGTTGTGGATCGGTCGCAAAGGGGGCCACAGCCCGCCTATCGCCATGCGCAATGTCGCGGTCGGTGCAGGCCGTTCCAAGGCCTGGTTCATCGTCGGCTGGATAGGCATGTTGGTTGGCTACCTGATCGCGACTTACTACAGTGTCATCGCCGGTTGGACACTGGCCTACATCGTCAAAGCGGCGAACGGCTTTGGTGGCGCGATGCCGACCAATGTCGATCAGCAATTTGATGCGCTGTTGGCGGATCCTGTCGCAATGACGCTCTGGCATACGGTATTCATTACCATTGCCTTACTCATTGTTGGCCGCGGGCTGCGCGGCGGCATTGAGCGCGCCGTGACTTTCCTGATGCCCGCTTTGTTCGTCATGTTGTTGGTGATGATTGCTTATGCCGCTATTGAAGGGGACTTCAGGGCCGGGGTGGATTTTCTTTTCAATGCCGATTTCAGCAAGATCGACGCACGAACCGTTTTGACGGCGATCGGCCAGGCGTTCTTTTCGATCAGCGTCGCGATGGGTCTGATCATGACGTACGGGTCCTATGTTCCAAAAGAAGTATCTCTGACAAAATCCGCCTTGATCATCGCAGGCGCGGATACGCTCGTCGCACTACTCGCAGGGTTGATGATATTTCCGCTCGTGTTTGCCAACGGCCTCGACCCGGCGTCCGGCCCAGGTTTGATATTCAAAACGTTGCCAGCCGCGTTCGTGGGCATGAAGGGTGGTGCACAATTCGGGGCGCTGTTTTTCGTGTTGCTCGCGTTCGCTGCAGTGACCTCGATTATTGCGATCATCGAACCTATCGTTGCTTACGCGGAGGGCCGCTGGAACATGCGACGCCGCAACGGTTGTATCGTGTTCGGTTTCCTGGCCTGGGCGATCGGGCTGGCAACCGTCTTTTCGTTCAACGCGTGGTCGGACTTCACGCCACTCGCGGCGATGAACGCTTTTGCCGACATGAACATCTTTGCTTTGATCGATTACTTTACGGCCAACTTGCTCATGCCGTTGGGCGCTATTTTTATGGCAATATTCGTTGGCTGGATGATCAAGCCCGCGGTGCTGGCAGAGGACCTCGAGTTTGGAAACGCTGCCTTGTTCAAGGTCTGGCTATGGATGATTCGCGTCATCGTTCCGGTGGCCATACTCGGTGTTCTATACAGCAGCCTTTAGAGCTGTCACTTCTTCTTGACGCTGTACACCACGTCCACGATTCGAACCGAACCGGAGCGCGATTCGACCATAAGCCGGCGACTGAGCTGGTAGCGCAATAACAGTGTCCCAAGACTATCGACCACGCCGTAGGCGTATTCGACAAACAAGCGGTCGCCGAATCGCTTGCCCGCAACCAACTGTTGACTCTCAGCGCCGCCCTCGATGCCGAGCGTCTCAAGCCCCAGTTGATTGCGTATGCGCGAAGTAACGCTGCCGGCCGTGGTCAGGCCGAGAGCGAAGGCTGCCTGGTTCAACATGTCGCCTTGTTCTGAGTTTGCGCTATTCAGTGGCCGACCGGTTAACAGGTAGGAAAGAGCCTCCGCATCACCTAGTGCAGGTTCGCTGTAAACCTCGGATCTAAGTTGTGCCGGCGTGCCGGTCAGGTGAATACCGGCCACCGTTTTGTCGCTGGCGGTCCGCGTCGCGCGAACATCAAGGGCAGGGTTGCTCAGTGGCCCGTTGAAGACCAGCTCACCGCTCTCGATCTCGAGATTCTGGCCGTAGGCCTTATAACGGCCCTCACGCAACACGACACGCCCAAAGCCCTGGTAGGGTGATTGACTGTCGCCGCTTATGCGGACCGAACCGTCAAGTCCGGTGGTTAGGCCGAAACCCGAAAAGAACACCTGCTCGCCGAGATTTGTCGTTACATCGACGAGGAGTAATCGTTGCGGCCGCATGGATGAGTCATCGCCGCGATGCACCACTGCATCCGGTGACGGTTTTCGGGTCGTCTCGGGCACTGTCTTAACGGTGATGTTCGCCTCTGGAATGCCGAGCTCTCCGCTCACATGCGTCGCTCTTTCGTCAAATAGCACCACGATGGTCGGCGAGGCTGTAACCTGCCAGTCGGGCATGCGGATCAACCCGAAGTTTTCACCATCGAGTCGAACTTCAGTTTCAATTCCTGTCGCTGCGCCGAACCGGGTCTCGCCGCTTATGCGAAGGGATCCGTTTCCGGATTTTGCGTTACCTTTCAGCGCAAGTTCTCCTGCCTTGTTTTGACGCAGCAGGAGGTCGATTTCTGTGACCGATATGCCGGCACGACGAATGTCGACCGAGCCATCACTGAGTCCTACTTCACCGACAATCTCAGGCGCCATCAAACTGCCGCTCGTGTCAATCCGTCCAGAGATCTTGCCAATCGGGTTGGCAAGATCCGGGACAAAGAAAGAGAGCAACGCCAGGTCGCGGAATTCCATGCTGCCCTGACCGAGCAATGCGGAGCGTTGATCGAAGAGATCGGCTATTTCGATGCGTCCGGTGGCATGGTCGGTCGTATTGCCGACTTTGAACTCAAACTCACCGACGAGTTTATTGTCGACAATACTGGCACTGGCTTCGGCCTTCTCAAACATCGTCGACACCTCATCTCCCTCGAAGGTCACGACCATGCCAAGCCGGTCAATCTGCAAATTGACATTTGAGTTCAGTCGACCGTCCGCAAACTGACCGCTGGCCTCGGCATTGATCTCTCCCAGGACCCTTGTACCCTCGGGCAAGTTGCGTGGCAGGGCCGCAATCGGCAGCGCATCGATGATTGCTCTAAATTGCAGCGGGCCGGAAGAATCGTAATCTGCAGCGACGCACGCAATACTTCCAACGGAGATCGTGCCGAGACACGCCTTTTCCAAGCTGAACCGGGTCTGCGACAGCGAAAAATCCGCGGCGTCGCGTAGCGTCCACTCACCTATCGGCTCGCGATGCAATGTAAGTTTCCTGACACTGCCGGACCATTGTTGGTCGACGAACCGGCCTTCGATCTCTGTAGCGACGCTGCCATGCTCGGCCGAGGAAGCTCGAAATACAATGGACCCATCGTTCGCTGCTGGTAGATCGAATTCGGCCTCGATGGTGTCGAGGAAGTAATCGTTCCAGGCGAGATTCCGGCCACTGACGTCGCCGGACGCCTGAAAGGTCTGTAGGTCAGACGCAAGTAGAACGTCGCCGTTCAGGACGCCGGCAAGCCCCAGCTCGAATTGAGCCATATCAGAAAATCCCACCTTGGCATCGACTTGCAGCTCTTGCCCGTAGGATCCATCAAAATTGACGCGGTTGTCGCCGACGCGAACGACCCCGCTGTCAAACCGCAGCTGTTCGTCGGCAAAAGACATCGCCACACTGCCATCGACGGGATTGCCGTTCAGGTCACCGGAGATGCTTTCAATCTTCAGATCCAGGGACGGCAGTTGCTCGACCAGGCGACCCGCAGTCGTTGCGACAACGTTTAGCGTGCCCGTCAAGCGCTGGTCGGCAATGGCGGGATCGAGTTCCGAAAGTTCGACGTCGAAATTCCAGCTGGGCTCACCTGACAGTACGATCTCGCCGTCTGCCTTAAGACGTCCCCAGTCGTTGGCGGCCGACAACGACGCGAGATGGATGCGATCACCGGCAAATCTTCCATGCATTTCGACGACGACAGGAGGAATATCGTCCGACACGACAGTTGTCGTGCCATCAAAGGCAATCTCGTCCACAGGTCCGGAGATGCGAAGGCTTCCATCGAGAAAGTCAGCGGCAGGGGCCTCGCCAGCTTCGACATGCACCCGTTGCCACGTATTGACCAGATCCAGCGACAGTTTGCTTGCAACGAGCACCAGCGTGCCTCTGCTCTCGATTGCGTAAGGCGCGTCGAGGTCGTGCGCTACCTCGTAGCGTGAGGTGTCTCCCCGTAATTCAAGAATGCCGGACAAGGGTGGCTGGTCCGGCGGTCGAAGCTCCCATGCGCCGGTGGCGTTGGCCGCGTATGTGCCTGCCAGGTCCGCATAACCAGAAAGACTGAAATCGCCAAGCTCGCTGAATACGTCGAAGTTATCGATTCGCAGCAACGATCCTGATAGTTCACCGCCGAGCCGAACTTCGTCAATAGTGATCTCCTGGTCATCAGTGCTGAGTCTCGCCTCCGTAATCGACGCTGTTTCGATCCGAAGCGTGACCGGAAGATCGATGCTGAATGGTTCGGCGTCCTTATTGCTCTCTGCACCATCCGCAATGACGACGTCAACATCGCGAATACCGAGATTGTTGATTCGTACCTCTCGCTTCAACAAAGGCATCAATTCGAAGCCGGCATCAAGCTCGACGACACTCACGGTGGCAGCGGCGTCTTTCCAACTCACGGCGCGAAGGTTGAGGCCACGAATCAATGTGCCACGCACTTCTTCAATGTGTAGTGCGCCGGGTAGTCGTGGCGATGCTTGAGCGAGCAGCCAGCGCGTTCCACCTTCGGTCGCCACAAGCCAGGCAATGGCTATCGAGAACAGAATCAAGCCGGCCACGACAATGCCGCACGTCCATCGGAGGAGGCGCCAAGTCACAAGTCTGCTCCCAGCCGAACGTGTAAACGTACGCTTCTGTCGGACTTGTTAAGTGGGTGTGCCAGGTAAAAACGCAATGGACCTACTGGCGACAGCCACTTCAGGCCGAGGCCGGCGCCAACCGCCGGATCAACATCAAAGTCGTCGAAGGCGTTGCCGGTATCGAGAAACACGGCGCCATAGAAATTGCCGCGCAGCAGATGTTCGTACTCGATACTTGTAACGAGCAGGTTGCTACCGCCGATGACATTGCCCAGATTGTCCTTGGGTCCCAGGGATTGGTAATCAAAACCGCGAACCGAATCATCACCACCGGCAAAGAATCGTACCGATGGCGGGAGCTCATTGAATTCGGATTTCGCGGTGAAGCCTATCGTTGCACGTGCCAGGAAGCGACCGTTGTCGGAGGCTGGTCGAACGAGCCGCCCGGTGACAACGGTTTGCAGAAAGGATGTGCTGGAGCCCAGAAACTCGCTGGTGCCGCGAAGCTCGAGTGTTAGCCTCCTGCCTCGCGTGGGAAATACGGTTCGGTCCGCGCGTTTATGATCGAACGCGATGGCCGGCAGCGTTAGCCAGGTTCGCTCCGATTCCACACCGACATCAAAACGGTCATAGCTAAGGTCGAGCGATAAAGTTCTGAGCCAATTGCTGCTGATGCGTTTTGACCGTCGGAATCCCACTCTCGCTGTATCGCTCTCGGATGTATCGGTGTCCTCGCTCGTCAATGCCGCCGTATAGCTCAACCATTCGGTTCGCGGATCCGCCATCGGCCGGCGGTGCTCGGCGGTAAGACCTTGAATAACGGGTGACAGGCCGATATCGGTCTTGAATCGATGACCTTTTCGATTGAGACGACGATTGTGATAACCGGCGCGAAACCTTGGCCCGGTATCGGTCGAAAAACCGGCGCCCACGGTGTATTCGATTCGGTCGGCAGGTTCCAGGAGTACCTGGATCGGAATCTTGCCGTTCGAGGCTTCCTTCACAACGGGCAGAAGTTCTATGCGCGAGAAATAGCCGCTTAGTGAAAGGTCGCGATACGCTTTGTTAAGCAGGCGGCTGTCGTAGGGCATGCCGGTATCGAAGTCGAGAAAGGCACGAGCCAGGCTGGACTCGAGGAAGCCCTCTTCCAATCGGATTTCGCCAAAATCATAGCGCGGCCCGCTTTCATACTGGAGCGAAATATCGGCGCTCTGATCATCGGGCCACACGTCAATGGTGCTCTTGGTGAACTTCGCTTCGACATAGCCGCGCTCCGCCGCACGAATCTGCAGAGACTCCTTTAGTGTTTCGTAGTCGGCGTGCCGTAACTGAGCACCGGATACAAGCGCGGTCGAAGACTCTATATCGGAGAAGTCCGCCGTTCCTTCCGGCGGGGTCGTAACCGCGATATCGACATCACGCAACATGACCGGATTTCCGGCATTAATCGTAACGGTTGCCTGCCAACACTTGTCGTCGAATACCAGAGTCTTCTCGATCAGTGGGTAGTAGTAACCAAATGGCTCCAGTGCGGATTTAACCTCTGTCTCAACGTCACGAAATCGTCGTCGTACGAGCCAGGGTTCTGCGTCGCACGGCTCGTTTGCCAGTGAAACGTAACCGGCGACATTCTTAAGAAGTTCATCGCTGACGCCATTGACCACAATGTCGCCCCAGCCGGGTGTTGCAAGTAACAGTGCAGGTAATAGCAGCGCTTGGCGAGTTAGACGCATTGGAGAATGCCGGAGCTGGATAGCGGGTGCGACGCTAGAGCCACTAATCCTTACGAAAAGAAGTGATCAATGCGATTACGGCGATAAAAGGACTCACGGCTTGTCTTTACGACGCTGGTACTGCAAATGATGCTCACGCGTGTCTTCGCCGCTGCGCATGACGATGTAGCCGTCGATTGAGTCGTCGTCGCGTTTGTAGAAACTGATTCCGCCAAAGTGCAGCTCGCCTTCTTCTTTCTTTACGAGCTGAAAATTTACGAAGTCCTCTTTGTCTTCCCACGCCGTGAAATCGGCATTGAAATGTTTCACTTTGAGGCTCAGCGTGCCGTTTTCGACACTCAACAACAGGATCTCGTAGAACGCGACGCCATCATCGCCAAAGAGTTTGAACAGGCCGATCATTGAACCCGCGGATGGTGGGTTCCAGACTTCTTCGAAATTCTGACCGAATGCCGTACCCGTCCAGGAACCGGCCAGCCAGCGGGCGTCGTCGAGCGTCGCCGCGGGTCGCGTTTCGCCGTCTTCCAGCTGGTAGGTGTGCTCGGTTCGGGGCTCGGCGGACCATGCGAGGGAAGTCAGGCCGACCATCAGGAAGGTAATGCTGATATGAAATCTCTTCATCGAACACTCCCCTCGCCAATGTGACAGTTATTCACAGGACAACTATAATCAGGCCAGACTCGCAGTTACCATAATGTGGCTCACGCCACCTTTGGAAACCCTTTGAAAAACATATAGTTATCGTTGCCCTGATACCTTTCGACGGCAATCTCGCAGCGCTGAAGCTGTTGACTGGACTGTAAGCACTCGAGCTCGAAACCGCGCTCGAGCGCTTACCAATACAATTCCGTACGAAGCGCTCTACTAGGTAGACGATGCGGCTGTAATAGCGCCGATCGACGCATCGAGCATCGCGTCAAACTCTTCTTCGGTCTGTTGCGCGCTTAGACCCTCAGACAGCGCGCGCGAGAAACTCGCGACCATGCCGTTATTGCGAGACAACCGATCGTTGGCCTCTTCCCGAGAATAACCGCCCGACAGCGCGACGACGCGAACGACGTTCGGGTGCGCAATGCAATCTGCATAGAGGTTGTCTTGCTCGGGCAGGGTCAGTTTTAGCATAACCAGATCGTCGGACCCCAGACTGTTCAGATGTTCCATGATTGCTACGTGCAGGAGGTTTTCTGCTTCCGCCTTGTCGGGGCAGTGAATATCGACTTCCGGTTCGATAATCGGTATGAGGCCGACGGCAATGATTTGCTTACCAACCTCGAATTGCTGATCGGCGATCGCTTTGACGCCGGCCGCGTTGGCCTGCTTGATGACCGAGCGCATCTTGGTGCCGAAGATGCCGTTGGCCTTGGCTTTGTCCAACAATGCGGGAAGTCCCGGCATGGGGTTCATGACCTGGGCACCGTTTTCCTCGTCAGCGAGTCCCTTATCGACCTTCAGGAACGGCGCAACGTTCTTGACGTTCCATAGATAGGATGCCGTCGACTGCCCTTCGATCTCGCGGTCCATCGTATTCTCGAACAGGATAGCGCCGAGAATTCGATTACCACCAAAGGATGGGCTCGTAATAATGCGGGTACGCATCTGGTGAACGACGTCGAACATTCCGTCGTCATTGGACCAGGCGTCTTCGGTGACGCCGTAAAGTCCCAGGGCTTTGGGCGTGCTGCCGCCGCTCTGATCCAGTGCTGCGATAAATCCGGTAGCTGTTTTTACTTTTTCCAGTTGTTTCTCAAAATTGCTCACAGTGGCTCTCGATAGATGGTGATTGACTAGGAAATTGAGGAACGGATTGTACAGCAAGCGGCGCGTCTGTACTCATCGACAGGCCGCCCGCAGTTTCGAAAACAAGAACTCGTTCCGGCTCAGCAACCGGGCATACCTTGATTCCAGGATGCCTCCTTTCGCCCTGAGCGTCTTTCTAATCAAAGGTTTCTCGCTGGCGGGCCATGAAGAAGGCTCTGTCGCCACCAGAACAGGGGCCAGCTTTCGGAATGCGTCTTGTTCCGGCTTCGACCATTTGTCGAGGTTTCGAATGCCGAGCTCCTTCGATGCGCGTTTTACGACCTTGGATTCCGATTCGGCGCGAGTGTCGCCCTCTACAGCCCCCAGTACCTGAGTCGCCAACATGGACGTAGTTTCGAACCAATCTTCATCGAAGTACTCGCGCGCTCGCGCGGCTGGAAGCGTCAAATGCATGTCGCAGCTTGCAAGGCGCTGAAGGGTGCTAATGCTACTGCGATAACCTCTATTTCTACGCATCCTGCCGTGCTCGCGTACCGCCAAGTTGCGAATCGCCGAAGAAACAGATCGAAACCCAAGTCGATAGTAGAACCAGTAGGCGCCAGTTCTGAGCGCTTCACTATTGCCAGCGCCAAACTGAAACGGATTCGCGATGAAACGCGTGCAACCGACAAGATGATGATAGACGCGCATGACCTGCAACCAGAGCTAGGCGGCTTCGCTGCCCCTATACTCATCGAATATATTGACGCCAGTATTTGCCTGTCGATAAAAAATGCTCGATCCGCCGTAGCCGATTGGCACGCCATTGGACAAAATCAGGAATCCCATCGTGCATTCCAGCGGATATCGGAATTCTTCACGCAAACCGAATACGGCAATCGACACGCCTCTGCCGACGTCCGCAAGGAATACCTCGTCGGGGCTGGCGAAGTTGAAATGCAATGTCTCTCGATGTCGTACGGCGAGCGCCGCAACCCCGAGGTTGATGAGTCGCAGGCCCTCAGCTGTCGGTATTTTTTTGATGAGGGAGATCGGACGCTGTATCTCTGCCTTCGTGTTTCGTCCGACTCTGCGCATGCCTTGGTTGCGAGTCGTCAGGCCCGGTGTAGCCACAATATTTCGTGACTTCGAGAACTTTGATCGATTCAAGTCCCATGCAAGCGGTAAATCGGCGGACTCGTAAAGGTGGGGTAGGACGGGCAACGAGCGCAGCGCGTGTAGCTGTGCGAAAAGCCAATCAAAGTCAGTGCCCTGCTTTTTCGCCGAAGCGATGTCAATCCATTCCTAGCTCGTTACATAGCCGCTATCGAAATAGTCTTCCTCAACAGGAAGTAGAATCTGCGTCAACAGGTCGTCAAGTCCCGATGTGTCATCATCGACATCATCCCAGTCAATTGACGTTTCGCCCGGAGCATTTTGGGCAAGCCAGCACGCCACCTCATAAGAGAACGCATAGTGCACTGGCGTGCCGCCAATGCCGATATCCCATAAGGTCTCGCGAGACGACTGGGTGAGTTGTTTTACGCGGTTTTCAAACGCCAACAATGAGCTGTGAGCCTCACGAAATAGCTCTTCCGAGTCGGGAAATGCGCGGAGGTAGCACAAGGCGTCGTGGTACTTCAGAAGATCGGTGACTGAAGCAATACGGGTATTCTGTAGCTGCCGGACCAGTTCGAGCTTCCGCTGGGCAGAAGCCGGATCGAAGTTTCGCCTGATTTTGGCAAGTTCATCAATCTGCCTTCGACCAGCTCTACGCCGATTCATGTCTTATATGACCTAGCCATTTTTTTTCGCACTCGTGCACAATAGTCCAATGAAACACACCGCCGCAAGACTCGTGCGCCACGCGCTGGAAAGCATCGGAACCGAGTTCACCTTCGGTATTCCGGGCGTTCATAACATCGAGCTGTACGACGAGCTCAAGACGTCCGAAAAAATACTGCCTGTGCTTGTCACCCATGAGGCGGGCGCCGCTTTCATGGCCGATGCGGTCAGCCGGGTCGGCGACTCGATCGGCGTCCTGGCCATCGTGCCGGCGGCCGGTATTACACACGCCATGAGTGGAGTGGGCGAGGCCTATCTCGACGGCGTGCCGATGCTCGTCATTTCGGGTGGCATCCGTACGGACATGGAACAGGTCTTCCAGCTCCACGATGTGGATCAGCAGGCGCTAATGAAGCCCCTTACCAAGGCAACTTATCGCATTGATCGTTACGAAGACGCGATCCCGACAATATATAAGGCGTATGAGACTGCGGTTAGCGGCGAGCCGGGCCCGGTATTCGTCGAGTTGCCGGCCAACCTGCAATTACTTACCGGCGAGGTCGATGACATGCCGGCGTATGCGCCGGTGGCAGAACGCCCATCGGTCGACTCCACCGACATCAGCAAGGCCGCGGAATTGCTGATAAATGCCGAGCGGCCTGGCATTTTCGTTGGCTGGGGCGCTCGTCATGTCGGCGACGATATTGCCCGCATCGCCGAACGGCTGGGCGCCCCGGTTGCGACCACGCTGCAAGGGCTGGCCGCATTTCCGGCAAGCCATCCGCTACATACCGGGATGGGCTTCGGACCCGCGTCCGTGCCGGCCGCCGAAAACGCGTTCAAGGACTGCGACGCCATGCTTGCCGTCGGCACACGCTTTGCCGAGATCTCTACAGGTAGCTACGGTGCCGCGCCACCTGAGAACCTGGTGCACATTGACATTAATCCGGGCACCTTGAATGCCAATTACCCGGCGAAGGTGGCCATAGTTGGCGACGCCCGCGACGCGGTGCCGGCGCTGGCGAACGCGATTGGCAGGGTTGGCAGCGCCAGGGACAATACGGCGACGGCGTTACAGATCGCGAATGACAAGGCGGCGTATCGAAAAGAATGGCATGACCATGACAACGGTGATCGGGTGAGTCCGTGCAGGTTCTTCGACGCGCTACGCGATCAGCTGGACGACAATGCGATCATTGTTTCGGATGACGGTAATCACACGTTCCTGACCGCGGAGCTGATGCCGATTCACGCTGGTGGCTCGTTCTTTTCGCCGACGGACTTCAATTGCATGGGCTATTGCGTACCGGCAACTATCGGCACAAAGCTGGCGAAAGCCGAACGCCAGGTTGTTGGTATCGTCGGCGATGGCGCATTCCTGATGACCGGGCTGGAATCAGTAACTGCTGCAGCCAATGATCTCGGCGTTATCTGGTTTGTGTTCAACGATGGCGAGCTCGCACAGATTGCGCAGGCGCAGGAAATTCCCTACCAGCGCACGACCTGTACGACGATCGGCAGCCTGGACTACGAGGCGTTTTCGAAAGCGACGGGCTGTGCGTATGTGGGAATTCGATCGAACGACGACATCGCGGAAGGCGTCGCCTCGGCGCTCGAGAGCGCCGCAAACAAGCAACCCGTCATCGTCGACGTACGCATCGATTACTCGAAAAAGACGCGATTCACGACAGGTGTCGTGAAAACGAACCTGGGCCGTTTCGATACGCGAACCAAGGTGCGTATGGTCGGACGCGCTCTATTCCGCAAGGTATTTGGCGCGTAGACGGGGCGGAAATACCCTTCATTTTGTCGAAGGATTTTTCCGATTACACCATCTAACGGGTACCGTGGACGACAATACGCCGCAAATCGTGCAAGACAGGGAACTCGCTGCCCGCGTGGCTGGCGGCGATCAACAGGCGTTCGACCTCTTTTTCAGAGAATATTTCCCCCGTTTGTTTCGCTTCACGCTATCGCGCGTCAATAACGACCCGCACCTTGCCGAAGAAATAGTGCAGAGAACCATGTGCATCGTGGTTCGCAAGATGGGCACTTATCGTGGCGAGGCATTGTTGTTTACCTGGCTTTGTCAAATCTGTCGCAACGAGAAAGTTGCTGTTTTTCGACAACGTCGCATTGAAATGACCAATGACCTGCCGATTGAGGACCACCCGGCGGTGCAGGCGGCGTTGGAGTCCGTATCTGCGACCGACTATCGGCCCGAGTCCGCGCAGCGTCGCGACGAGATCGCACATTTCGTGAAAACCACGTTGGAGCATCTGCCGGCGAAGTACGCGACCGCGCTTGAAATGAAGTACGTGCAAGGCTGCAGTGTTGCGGAGATTGGCGAAAAACTGGGTGTGGGCAGCAAGGCGGCAGAGTCGATATTGAGCCGCGCGCGGGCCGCATTCAAAGAGGGGTTTCATTCTCTCTGGGACTTCGAACCCGGCTTTATAGTCGACTGAGCATCAGGCGAGCACAATGAACGAAAAATCAAAAAACGACGAAGAGTTGGCGCGCAACGAGGAGACGTTGGCGCGGCTATTTCGTATTGCTGGTTCGCGCGACGAAATCCCTGTGGATATCGAGTTGCGTGTTTACGAGCGCGTTCTAAAAGACTGGAAGAGCGGCACTGAGACGCCCGATGGCGCACGCGTCTACGATCTGGTGCAGCGGTCCTGGAAAAAACAAGCTGCACGCTCGCGTGCCGCACGCTGGATGCTGCCGATAGCCGTTGCTGCATCCGCAGTGTTTGTTGCCGTCTTGATGACGCAGCCTGTTGAGGTGCCTCGTGTAGAGGTCGGCACTGTCGCCAAGGTCGTCTCCCCAGCGACCGGCGGCAGTGCCTTCGCTCTCGGTGACAAAATCCATGTGGGCATGACCATCGAAACATCAGAGGACCAGGGTTTGAGTTTCTTGCTGGCGCGTAACGAGTCTTTGCGGCTGGACGAGAATTCGCAGTTGCGCGTGGACGATGGCGACCGATTCACGTTGCTGCGTGGTCGCGTCTATGCGGATACCGGTGAGTTTGTCTATAGGGATGGTGGCCTGAGGATCGACACGGTGTTCGGTGCGGTTACCGATATCGGCACGCAGTTCGCTGTTGCGCTTCAGGACGACGTACTCGACGTTGCGGTCAGAGAGGGCCGTGTCGACGTGCGACGGGATTCGGACAAGTACATTGCGATGTCTGGCGAACGACTTACGCTGGCGCAAGAGGGCGATGCGGTAATTGACCCCCTTGCTCTCATCGACGACTACTGGAGCTGGACGACCGAGCTGGCGCCGACGTTCGATATCGAAGGCAAGTCGGTGTTGGAATTTCTGAAATGGGCCGCACGCGAATCCGGCAGAATCCTGTTTTTTGAGGACAGCGAGTTGCGAATGACGGCGATGCGCACGGACCTTCATGGATCTATTGTCGACTTTACGCCGCTGGAAGCTGTTGAGTCCGTGCTCGCCACTACCGCGTTCCGCTATCGGGTCGAGTCCGACAGGATTGTCATCGGACGGTAGGACGTGCGACCAATAAAGATCACACGTCCTGTTGTTAGCGTCAAAACTCCCGCTCGAACTCCACTTCCTCTGCGGAAATCACAGTATCTGATACTTCGCTGCCCTTGGCTTTCACCAGCGAATTAGGTGCCAACTGGTCGAAAAATTCAGTCGACGAAATAACACTGTCGTTGTCGTCGCGGAAGATCGTTCCCCCGCCGGTCTCAATCGTGACACCAAGAATCGTAAAGGCAGGATCGCTCATCGTTTCAACGAAACCCTGCAGAATTGCCTCAGTGTCGGCGTCCTCACGCTCCAGAATTGTTGCAAGAATTTCGCCGCTACCGGCAGGGAACTCTCCGCCACGCACTTCAACATATTCGCCGGCGTTGAGGTCTGCCAACGTCAGCGGGCGCACATCTGCGCTGCTCTTGTCTTCGAGTCGCGTGAGTGCATCGACACTGATCGTAATGCCGAGCATCACGAGTGAATCGGACCCGGCGTTTACCGAGTCTACGTTCGCCGTTGCTCTCACGGCCTTCGCCCTGCGGATGTCCACTTTGGTAGCAACTAGCACACCGTTGCCATCGACATCGCCCTCCACCTCAACCTTGATGTTGAGTCCGAGATCCGTCTCATCGCCGCCTTCGAACAATGTGCTACCGTTGGTCGTCACTGGCAGGCCTGTGACATCGAAATCCTGTGCCGACGCGAATCGTGTGATGAATCCCTGGATTTCAACGTGAACGCCGTCCGCAACGTCCGGTAATGCGTTTTTCAATTCAACCCGGGTAGCGACTAGCTGCCCGTTGCCGTTCAAGGACATGCCTTTTGCTTCAACGAAGTCGCCGTCACTAATCTGACCTGCGGGGAAATTGTCCAACGTCGCATTGCTGTAGTCGACAACCAGGTCGTTAATGCTGAAGAGGAAATTGGCCGTACTAAGATTACTGACAATACCCAACACTTCAAAATCGGTGTCAACGGGTTTCGACTCAATGCGCGTTGCCGTGATCCGTCCGTCGGCGTCAACCAGGCCGCTGACTTCAACTATGTCGTCAACGCTAAGTCCATCAATCGAAGCCGGATTGATGTTATCGTCGAACGACGTTTCCGGATTGATCAGGACGGTCTGACCGAGTACGACTATCTGGCTGGTCACGAGGTCAATGCTTTGGATCGGACCTTTGACGTTGTCATCAAAGTTCACATCGTCGGCATCGCCGTCAACGCCGTTGTCGTCTATCGTGCCACTGACCGTAATGATTTGACCGACACGCAGATCATCTTGCGAGCCCGCAAGGCCGTTAATCGTGAAAGCAGCCGAGCTCGTGTCATAGCGCACACCATTGACGACGACGCTGCCGAACGTCGAAATAGGGCCGAGTGCGACACCGGTTCTGCCGATACCACCAACAGGGGGAGGCGTGGTGTTGTCAGGAGCGGCGCCGTCGTTGCTGCTGCCGCCACAGCCTGCCGCGAGCGTGACAAAAATGCTGAGAATTACTAGTTTGATGTTTTTCATGATTACGTACCTTTGGGTAACTGTCCTTCAATCGCATAGACGCCCAGGCCTAGTCGGACAGGAATGACTTTTGATTCGTTGGGCTCGAGTCGATGTTCGTTAAGCCAGTCATCGACCTCTTCAAGAAATTGTTGTCCCCACTCATCGAGATAGGTCCGGAATTCATCGACCGCGTCGGGGTGGATCTGATCGTCGACCGCAAAACCTTCAAGTCGCCGTTCATTGGATTCGCCGTTGACGTTGTTGGACAGAGTGTTGGCATGGTCGAACAGGTTAGTACCAAAAAAACGAATGCTGCCAGGGTCCATGTCGACCGGCATGTGATAACGCCGTTTCGCAACGTACCGATCCCGCGAATCTTTCTCGATGGACCCAGCCGCCAGCAACTCGCGAGACAGGGTTTGTTCCGGCGTGTCCCCGCCGTAGCTTTCGAAAAGTGACGCGAAGCTCGGTTTCATGCCCCGCAAATCGAGCGCGATCGGAGCGCCGCCGGCGTCGACGTAGTCTGGATCCTGATGCCAGCCTGACAGCAGTCGAGTCGCGTCGGTGGTCTTTGGCGAAGCCGAAGCGGCAGGCTCAAGCAGGAGTTCCCGCTGTCGCTTTACTTCCTTGCGGGATATTCCGGTCAATATTGAAACCCGGGAAACGTTTGTTGGGCGCCCTCGAACACCAAACTCATCGCTCGCCACTGACACGAAAACCGCTTTTGAGAGCTCGGAAAATTCGCGCCAGGTCATACCGCATTTAAGGACGACAGAGGCGATCGGCCGCAGCAGGGCGCGGCATGAGGAACGCAGGGTGCTTTTGATATCAGTTGCCATTATTGGGGTAAGTTACCCCAATTATAGATTTTGTCAACGGATTCGGGCTATTTTTGTCGGGTGCCCTCTAGATTCAAGTACTTACTGGGATGCCGATCGAGCACATTGTTCTCAAATCCGCCAATTCGTGGGTTGACCAGGTGTTTGCTGACGAAGAAGTACAGCGGCGCAATGGGATGGTCCTCGAGCAATAGGGACTCCGCGTTCGCGATCAAGTCGGCTCGTCGATCTGTACGCGGCTCCTTTGTGGCATCGGCCAGCCGTTGATCGTATTCGTCATTACTGTAATGCGACAGATTCTGAGGGTCGCCGCTGCGAAATATATTCGTAAAGGTCGACGCATCGTTGTAGTCCCCGAACCAGGCAAAACGCATAATTTGCCATTCGGCTCTTTTGTCCGGGGTCTCCAGAAAATACTGCCATTCCATCTTTTCAAGCGTTATCTCGACACCAAGAACATCACGCCACATACTGCTGACGGCCAACGCGATCTTCTCGTGGATATCACCGGAGTCGTACGTATACTTGATTTCGAGTGGCGTCTCCGCGCTGTAACCTGCGTCGCGAAAAATCGACCGTGCTCTCCGGATGCGCTCGACGTCGGACAGATCACGCCAGGCGAAATGGGTGCCGCTGTGCGCGGCAACGCCGTTCGGAACGATACCGTACGCCGGCTGCTCACCTAGGCCGATGAGTGCAACCAGTTGTTCCGGATCGATCGCCATATTGAACGCCTGTCTTAAAAGGACGTTGTCGAATGGTGGTTCGATCAGATCGAATGCCAGGTAGTGAAGAGCCAGCGACGGCGATATCCGTACGTTAGCGGGCATGTCCGCATTAAGAGCTTGTACGCTTGTTGGTGGAATCGTATTGGTAATGTCTATTTCGCCAGCGCGGTACATATTGAGTTCGGTCGCAGGATCAGCGACGCGACGAAAAGCGACAACAAAATCGGAAGAGGTACTGGCTCACCGTTCGACCAGCGCGCCTCCATTGCCGCATGATTTCATACGATCCAGCAGGACGCGAATCTCCGATTGATCTAAGATCGCCCCATGCGATCATCACTGACATGCCGTGTCGCGCTAGTCGCGCTGTTGGCGTGTTGCAGTATTCAGACCGCATTTGCCGAAACGTTGCTTTTAAAAGGAACTTCGCTCGCGGACTACCTCGAGTCGTTGAGCACGTACGGGCTGCGAGTCATTTTCAGCAGCGACCTGGTCAACCCCGATCAGCTCCTGCTGGAAGAGCCGGATACCGCCGCGCCACTATCAACCCTGGCCAGCGTACTTCGACCCCATGGTCTCAAAGTGGTCGATGGCCCGTCCGATAGCTTACTGATCGTTCGTGACGACTCGTCAAAACCGGACACGCCGCCGCAGGCTCCCGAAGCGACGCCGCTTCCCGAAATAATGGTTACATCCAGTCTGCACCGGCTCCAGTATATTGACTCGGGCAGCCACACTTATCTCAACCGCGAATTGACAACGCGTATTCCGGCTGCGGCGGAAGAAGCGGCGCGCCTCACCAACAGGTTACCGGGCACGGCCAGCGGCGGTATCTCGAGTCGCAATCACATTCGAGGAGGCGAGGTCGATGAGGTGTTGTTCCTGTTCGATGGTCTGCGCTTGTATGAGCCTTATCATCTTAAGGACTTTCAGTCGGTCGCAACGATCGTAAATTCCAATGCCATATCGGGCATCGGTCTTTATTCGGGCGGCTACCCGGTTCGCTACGGCGATCGCATGAGTGGCGTCATGAGCATGGACATGCGCGAGCCTGTAAATCGTGTCGAAACCGAGATTGCATTGAGTTTCTATAATGCGTCCGCAGTGTCGCTGGGCAGGTTTGGCTCGCGAGACCAGGGTGATTGGCTCGTCGCCGCTCGCCGCGGCAACCTGGATCTGATCGTAGACGTCGTCGATCCGGACTACGGTAGTCCGGATTATCACGACCTGTTACTTCACGTCGGCTGGGATTCTGGTCCTCGGTCACGACTTGCCGTGAATCTGCTCGCGTCACACGACAAGATCAGCCTGACAGACTCCGATGTCGGCGAATCTGCCAACGCCCGGTACGACAATGTGGTTTTCTGGCTCAAATGGAACGCGGATTGGAGCGATGCGCTGCAAAGCGAGACCATCGTGTCGTTCAACGATATCGATAACAAGCGAAATGGAGTGTTGGACTTGCCTGGAATCGTAACCGGGGCACTCGATGAAACGCGTGACTTCAAGGCGTATGAGATTCAACAAGACTGGATATGGACAGTGTCGGCGAATTGGCTAATGAATTTCGGATTTCGTGCAAGACATCAGGATGCGAAGTATCGACACGATTTGGTAAAAAACGTGGTGCCGCCTTTCGACCAGGTTCTCGATAATGAGCCGCTCGTTGTAAGAAACTTCGACCTGTCACCGGAGGGTGCACAGTACGCCGCCTACTCGGAATTACGCTGGCAGCCGTTGGAAAAACTCATTATCGATTTCGGTCTGCGATGGGACCAACAAACTTACACGACAGCAAGCGACGACAAACAGTACAGTCCGAGAGCAAGCATACTGTTCCGCAGCAGCGAGAAAACAGAGTTTCGCCTTGGGTTCGGCCAGTTTTACCAGGCGCAGGAGATTAACGAACTCCAAGTCAGCGACGGTCTGAACACTTTCTTTCCCGCACAGCGCGCCAGGCACGTTGTGGCAAACCTAAAACACAGTTTCGACTTCGGTGTTGACCTCGACATTTCGCTGTATCGAAAGGCATTTCGCTCCCTGCGGCCGCGTTTCGAGAACGTATTCAATGTATTAACACTGGTTCCGGAACTGCAGTTTGACCGCGTAAGGATCGACGCGTCCGAGGCCGAGTCCAGAGGTGCAGAGCTAATGGCCTCGCACGGGGTGGATAGTGACGCTTTGTTCTGGTGGATTGGTTACGCGTGGGCCGAAGTTGAAGACTCGACGGCAGACGGGAAATTCAAACGCAGCTGGGACCAGACGCACACCGGCAAGCTGGGCGTAAGCTGGCGCTGGGGGCCGTGGAACTACAGTGCGGCAGGCGAGGTGCATACGGGCTGGCCGAGATCGACGTTGGCAAGCGAACTGTACAGTTCGCGGTATTCGGTGTTTCATACGGTTGATGTACGCGTGAGTCGCGACTTTGCACTGCGTCGCGGCGATTTGACCGCATTCCTAGAAGTGACCAACCTTTATGACAGGGTGAATCCCTGTTGTACGGAGTACTCTCTGCAAACAGGGCCCGCCGGTGCGAGTACGCTGGTTGCACGCGAGGCACACTGGTTGCCTATTGTGCCGTCACTTGGGGTTGTCTGGCGATTCTAGCGAGTCGCCTGCGCATCAACATCGTTACGAGCCGAATGTCAGAAATCGGCTAGTCGGTCTTGGCGACCAGGTCGATGTGTTCCTCGATCATCTCGAAGCCGATAACCGTATTCGTGGCGGGATCAACAACGGGCTCGCCTTGCCTTAGACAAGTGGTAGAGCTGTCCGAGGTTTTCTTGAAACAAAAATCAGCGCTGGAGTAGATCGTCTGCATGACGACTGAGCCGTCGTTGCGACTGACCAGAAGGACTGTCTCGCGCGGCGATTCGGGCAATAGTGATATCGTCGTATCCTGGGCGATTTCCGTCGCAGACATCGGCGTACCCGCGGTGCTGCAGGCGCCGAGTACGGCAGCCAGGGGTATTAGTAGTGCCAAAGACAGGGACTTCATAACGCGCTCCATGATCAAGATCGACCCTAAAACGCCTGAGGGCCTGCCCCTGTTTTTGCGCTGGTCTTTTTCCGATGTTCACCGGCTTACAGCCAGATTAGCAATAAGCTGGCAGGTCGAGCCGTGACCAAGGTCTCACATCGACGATTCGCATTTTTCACGTTTATGTTATGCCGCCATATACGGTAACCTCTCGCGGATGTTCAAATCCGCCGTCCTGTTGGCAGCGCTTGCAGCGCCGCAATTCGCTCTCGCCGATCAACCAGTCCCCGCAGATACCGAAATCGATGAGGTCCTTGTCACGGCAACGCGACGGGCAATCAGTAGTACGGAAGTTTCGTCTGGTCTGACGCTTGTACTCAACGAACAACTAGCAGGAAAAAAGCTGATAACGGATGCGTTGGCTTCGAACGTCGGAGTCTTTCTTCAACAGACAACACCCGGCCAGGGTGCGGCCATTATTCGCGGTCTCAAAGGATCTTCGATACTGCACCTTGTCGACGGCATGCGCCTGAATAACGCGATATTCCGAAGTGCGCCAACGCAGTACTTTTCGCTGGTTCCGATGACGGCGGTCGAGCGTATCGAGGTGCTACGCGGTACGCCGACGTCTTTGTATGGCAACGACGCAGTCGGCGGTGTTGTGCAACTGGTGACGCGTACTCCGGGTTTTGAGTCTGCAGAGACAGAGGTGCGTGGGGAAGTATTCGCGTCATTCGATACGGCGGAGTTGGGTAAGTCGACTCGCGCGACGGTGGATATCGGTAACAACACGCTGGCGTCGTCGTTTAGCGTAGAGTATCTGAAGACCGGCAACCGTCGCACCGGCAGTGGCGAGCGCATCGGACCCAGTGGTTACGATTCGAAGGCCGCGCGATTGCTGCTGGTAGCCACACCTGACGAGTATCGGTCGTGGCTTTTCGATGCGCATTATCTTGAACAGCCCGAGACGCCTCGCGTCGACGAGCTGGTGTCCGGTTTCGGACAAACGGACCCGTCCTCATCGGAATTCCTGTTCGTGCCGAACCGGCGTGTCTTCGTGCACGGACAGTATAGAGTCACCGCCGGGCCGGCAGGGATCGATTGGGATGCGGATGTGGCGTGGCAACGAGTCGACGATGACCGAGTGTCGCGCAACTTCGGCGCGACCGAGCGGCGTCGCGAATCCAACAGCAGCGATCTCTACGGATTAACGATTACCGGCTCGCGAACGGGCGACGCAGGATCCTGGGTCGTCGGCGCGGAGTTCTACAACGACGAAGTGCGTAGCCGGCGTACGGAGGAAGACCTGCTGAACGGGGCCAGTCAGACTGTGCAATCCAGGTTCCCGAACGGCTCCAGAGTCAGGCAGACTGCGCTCTACGGAAATATTCAGCATCAAATATCGGACCGGCATAATCTGAGCGGCGGTATTCGCGTCAGTAATGATGATGTCGATCTGCCAACGACCGACGTATCGATTGCGGCCGACGTCAACAGCACGGATCTGAGTGGTGATCTCGGTTGGATATTCGACGTACGCGACGGCTGGCAAATTCTCGCCAACGTAGGCCTGGGTTTCCGCGCGCCGAACGTTTTCGATCTGGGCACGCTTGGAAATCGCCCTGGCAATCGCTTCAACATTCCGAACACGACACTCGACTCGGAGCGTGTTCTGCAAGCAGATTTTGGCATGCGGCACAGATCGGATCGTGTGAGTGTCGAGATGATGCTCTACGCACTCCGCTACGACGATCGAATTACATCGGTCGGGTCGGGTGATGTCACACCAGATGGCCGTGATGTCGTGCAGAGTGTCAATGCAGCAGAGACGAAAATACGCGGCGTAGAGGCAGGCATTGATGTTCGAATGAGTGAATATACCAATGCTCGGGCTGTTCTCAATTACACCTGGGGCGAACAGCAAGTCCCGGGTAACAAAACGGAAGCGGCAGGGCGTATTCCACCTCTTAATGGTCATCTGGCGGTGTCTCATGACGGTGCCCGCGGCTACCGGGTGGACGGTTGGTTGTCGTTCGCCAGCGAACAGGACCGGCTCAGCGCGCGCGATATCAGTGATGTACGAATAGATCCACAGGGCACGCCCGGTTGGGTGTCGGTCGGCGCGAGTCTACAAAAAGAGTATGCAAAGAAATGGCTGCTTGCACTCAAGCTCGATAATCTTCTCGATAAGCGTTACCGGGTACACGGTTCCGGACTGGACGCGCCCGGACGAAACCTCGCCCTAAGCGTGCGTTTGAGGTGGTAGCGCTCGCAGCAAGTCATGAGATCAATGTACGCCGAAGAACGTCTCCATCTCGTCGTTCAGATCCTCGGTGTCGGCGATTTCGCGTTGCTCCATGTGCTCGATGATGTCGATGGTCTCTTCATCGACCATCTCGACATCGGCGCTCAGAATGGTGGGTTTGATCAGCACAATGGTTTCTGTATTGGTCTTGTTGTTTTCCCGACTGGAAAACAGTCGGCCAATGCCCGGAATGCTGCCGACGATTGGTATGCCCCGCTTGCTTTCTTCAATGCGGTGCTTGATTAAGCCACCGACAAAGATCGTCTGTCCGTCGGGGACGAGCATCCGCGTGGTCACTTCGGTCGTTGCCTGGGACGGAATGCCCGTTAAGGGATCGATCACGCCCGTACTAACCTCGGGGTGAATATCCATGAGTATTTTGCCGGCCGCATCGACCGACGGGGTTACCCGGAGAATGACGCCGGACTCCAGAAATTCGATGCTCTCGGTCGTGACCTGGTTAATGGTCGTGGTGACGCTGTAGCCCCGGCGGTCTCCGATAATGACTGACGACTCCTGGTCTTCGACCGCCAATAGTTTCGGTGACGATAGCGTGCGCACGCGGCCCTGGGACGTGAGCGCATCGAGCGCTACTGTTACGTTGTTGTTGGTGTAATCGAAAAACAGTCCCGCGCTGCTGGGATCGCCCAGGCCCTGAGCGCCAAATTCACCAGTTCCACCGTCGCTGCTGAAAAATTTCGTCCAGTCCAATCCGTAGGAATCCTCGTCGGTCAGTGTTATCTCGAGGATCTTCGCTTCGATCAGAATCTGAGTGGGTTGTTTGTCAATCTCGCGAACCAGGGCGGCCGTTCGCCTTAGAAACTCAGGCGTGTCCTGGACCAGGAAAATGTTCTTCTCCATGAAGACGGTAATCTCGCCGTAATCGGAGAGATAGGGTTCCAGCAGCGACTGCATTTCATCGGCCGTGACATAGTGCAATTCGAAACTTCGAACTTGTGTCAGCGCATCCGGTGCGTACTTGCCCGCGTCACTGCGATCGACGATGAAGTAGTTTCCATCGTAGTGTTCGACCGCGAGACCGGCCGCATTCGCGATGGCCCGAATAGCATCCGGCAACGTCATGTCATAGAGACTGAATGAGACTTGCTCGTTGGAGTCGGTGGAGACAAATATGTTGACGCGCTGCTCACGCGACATCATGTCCATAACATCAGCCAGATCGGCGTCTTTCATGGTCATGCTGATGCGCTGCAAATCGTCCTGTGCGCTTGCCAGGGGTGTGAGAACAAGGCAGATGGCCAGTAGTCCGTGAGCGAAAGCTCTCGTCAAGAAATTGGATTTTGAATATCTACTCATCGGTCTCTGCCAGATTGGGTTTCACGTACACAGTCATCGATTGTCCGTCCTTTCTAAAGACTGCATACCGCTCGTAAATCGCGATTAGCAAGTACCCCTGTATTTCATCGCCAGGTTTGAGGATGTGTCCCGCGACGTTGGCAAGCTTGCTCACGGTGCCGATCATCGTTGCCTGCAGGTCTAACGTCACGCCTTCGCCGTCATCCCGTTCAATGACACTGCGCTCAGTGCGGATAACTTCCGATGACGGTCTTGAAAACGGGTTGTGCCGAAGCTCAGGTGGCTCGTCGGCGGCCGTGACCGTTGAAAGCCATGGCGCAAGCAGCGTCAGGCCAATCCGGATTTTAGTCGCGGTTTTCATTCTTGCGCCCTGTACGACGCGAGGCTTACCTCAGCGAGCAGCCTCGGATTGTCGTCGATGTTGTCGCGTCGTCGCATGCCATATTCCTTGACGACGACAAAACCCAGTTCGTTCTTGGCGTCCCACAGCCAGCGATAGATGTTGTCGTATTCGCCAAGCAACTCTATGTTGAAAAGGACCTCGCTAAATATTTGTACCTGATGTCCAGCAGCGGGCTTGACGCTGATGAGCTCGACATCATTACGCCAGGAGATCTTTTGCAGATGACCGATGACGTACGATTCGACCTGTTTGAGTGGCAGGTTGGCCATGTCGCCGTGCAGTCGGAACTTCAGCTCTTCTATATTCGCGTGGCGTTCCTGTAACTGCTGTTCCAGGTCCGCGCTGTTCTCTCTTGCGTCCTCGAGAACGGCGACCGCTTTAGCGGCGGACCGATAGGTTTTTGCTCCGGGCAGCAGAGCGGCTGACACAATGAGCGCAGTGATTAGCAGGCCGAGGCCGAGCAGGACGAGGCGGAACTCGCGCATATCGAGTTTTTTGAACACCGGCAACATCAGCTGCGCTCCACGTCGCTGTTCAGGACAATGGTCAGATCGAAACTGACGACTCGCCCGTTCGCATAGTCCGTAAGCGAGGTTCTCTGCACGCTCACGTCTTTGATGTCCGGCTGCTCGAATAGTGAGCGCACGAACGTTGACAGTGCCTGGTGATCAATTGCCCGACCTTCCAGGACCATGTGTGTTTCCACCTGCCATGCAGGCGTTTCACCGGACTCTCCGTTGGCCGGCACGACCACGAAGTACCCGGTTTCTACGCCACGCGCCTCTCCTTCTACGACAACGCCAGCCCTCTGAAAACTCCAGTCAACGAACCAGAGGTCATCGCTGACCAAAGCCCGGTCGACAATTTCGAAGATATCCTCAACCGCCGCACCGGCACGCAGCCCGCGCAACAATGACCAGCGTTGTTCATATTCGGCCTGTTGCGTGACCAGCTGCTCCAGCTGTGCCTGCTGTTGTTCCGTGATCGCGCTTTGAGACTTCAATTCCCGGATACGTGCCTCCGCTTGTTGCGACAGATGCACAATCAGGCCGCTGGCTCCAAGTACGACAAGGTTCAGAATCACGAAAGTGATCAGAAAATGCCGAGACATCGCTCTTTGCTTGAGCGTGTTCCGATAATCCTGGGGAATGAGATCGAGCTCAGCCATGGATTTTCATCCCCCGCAGCGCCAGTCCCGTCGCGACTGCAAGTTCCGGAGCAAAATGGCCCGCCCTGTCAACTTCGTCGTCTTCGCCTGACGGAAACAACGCGAGCGGGTCGGGAATTTTTGTGACGTTGGTGCCGCTCAACTGACTCAGCATTTGCTCCGAGCCCGGCCAGCGCGCGATGCTGCCGAGGAGATACACCTGGGTAACGCCACGGCCGCGAGTTTCAGAGGCGGCGTAGAGAAAGGCCCGCTTAATTTCTTCGACGAGTTTCATGAACTGGGGCTTTAGAATTTCTGACAGCGTGCTCAAGACGCCGCTCTCGTCGATAACATCGGATACAGGGTCGTTGTGATTCCCCGGATACACGCCCGCCCTCGACAGCAGGTGTTGTGCGGTCTCTTCCGGCATGTCCAGTGTTTCGCAAATGTGCTTGACGAGGCTGTCTTCGCCAATCGCAATTTCCTGGTCAAACAACAGGTCGTCGCCCGAGATCAGCGTAAGGTAACTTGCGCGGCGCCCCGAATTGATGACGAGAACGGTCGATGAGCCGTTATCCCTGGATAACGCGCTCGTCAGGCGGCTGATCGCAAGTGGCCCGATTTCGAGCGCAGTCACATCGAGACCTGCTTTGCGGGCAAGCTCAAGGTAGCTGACGACGGGCTCACGTTCGCTCACGGCGACAAGTGCCAGTTTTTCATCGCTCTTGGAGCGACCGCTGACCGGCACGTAATCGAGAACGTAGTCCTTAAGATCACCATCGAGTCGATCTTTCATCACTCGTAATATTGCTGCCGCCTCATTGCTCTCTTTCCCTGCCAGTTTGTAGTTGATCGAAACAGTGCGAAACATGACGGAGGGCAGCGCCAGTACCGCCTTCTTCCCCTGAAAGCGATCCGTCGCGAGGGCCCGTTTGATTAGGGAACGAAACTGGTGCGGTTGCTGCAGGAGCTCATTGCGGGAGCCGTCGATATCCAATGATGCCTTTGCTCTAACAACGGGCATGCAATTCTCGGCCGCCTCCAACTGCACCAGGTGAATGGCTTCAAGTGCTATATCCAGGCCAATCGGGCCAACCTTCACCGCAGCAGAACGGGGTTGAAAAAAAGCGGCGGTTCGGGCAACGACGCTCATAACGTCCAGCTCCCTGTGTGCTGCAATAAGTCTTTTGCATTGTCGCTGGCGCTGCGGCTGGGGGACGGGCGGTCTTTTTTCATCGAGTACAGTGCCTTGTCGGCGAGAAAGTACAGTAGATTGGGGTCCGCGGATTCGTTCGGCCCGGCGCTTGAGAAACCGGCACTAATAGATATGCGGCGCTCGTGTGCTATTTCGCTCACGCACGATTCGTTATGCAGGTCTGCAACGGCTTGACCAATGAGCTCCTCGAGATCGTCCTCGCAGTAGAGAATCAGGAACTCGTCTCCTCCCAAGCGAACCAGCGAACCCGCGTCGCCCAAGCGGCGGATGAAAATGTCGCCGAGACTTGCCAGCACCAGGTCAGCAAGCTGGTGGCCGTATTGGTCATTGATGCCCTTGAAGTCATCGATATCGAGCACCGCGACATGCAGGGTTTTTCCTTGCTCACGGCATTTTTCCGCCATCTTGGGAAAATGGGTATCGAGATAGCGGCGGTTCCAGGCACCCGTGAGATGATCTGTTAATGACAACAACTGCATTTCCCTGCGTGCATTGTCGAGTTCGAATCGTGCCTGCATATCTTGCTTGCGGATGGCGGTATTTCGGGCGACCAGTACGACGACGATCAGGGTGGAACCGAATACCAGAAGCTGCAACAACCAGATCGTCTCAAGGTTGAACCGGCCGGGAACGCTGATGAGCGATGAGGTGAGCAACAGGATTGTCAGACCGACAACAATCGCGGCTTCGCGCAATGCCCAGGGAATGAGCGGTATCGAGATGAACAACATAATGATGGCGGCCATCATGCCGATGCTTATTGAGCTGGTACGGTGCGCGATGAACGTGATGGCCAGGGCAGATACGATGAGCAATACCATTCCCAGGCCGTGCAATGCACGGACGTCGTCCACGAACCGGGCTGATATCAACACATGTAGCGACAGGACGGCGAGCACGCCGTGGCTGTAGAGGGTAAGCGAGCTCGCACTCTGGCGTGCGACCCATAGCCAGACGACAATGTTTACCAGGAGCGACAGGGCGGCCATGATTTGTACGCCCTGACGCGTGTCCTTGCGAATCTGGCGCTCGGCATAGCTATCGAGCGCTTCATTACGGAAATCCGTAGCAGACCAGATATCTGAGAAATAGGATCTTACGGCCAAGGTGTTGCCCCACAGCAAATAGACAGCTATCCCTAAATACAGCGGCAGAAAACCGTAAATCTTTAATATATGGCTAGTTTTTCCGTATCCTGGCAGGTCAGCCTGTGGCTTTTTTGGCTAAGTCCTTGATGTAATCGGCGAACTCGGGATCTTCGCCGCGAATATGGCCGGGCAGCGAGTTGCGGAAATCCTCTCGCGAGCACCATTCCTGCATGAAGTCTTCCCAGGAGTGCCAGCGGCGGAGTTCATTGCCTCGGAGCTTGTCGTCATAGAGCAGCAGGTAGGCACGTTCGAACAGCGCGATGAGCATCGCGAAAATGGCCTGCATGCGTTCCTCCTGCTCGGGACCGAGATTTGGCGTCGGCTTTTGAGAGAGCAGTTGTAGATCGGGATTGTCGAGCGCGAGTTGCAGAAAGTCCTGGTAGTTGCGCGACAGGCGTTCATAAACATCGTTCTCATCGTTCCGTCGCTCCTTATGCTGCTCGAACAGATAGACGAGGATCGCGAGCGGCAGACCGATGACGGTGACGATGTAACTTAAGAGTTCCCAGGTCTCGAGCATGCGCCAATTATGCCACTACGGAGCGCAGACGATCTCGACATTGTCGAAGTAGACTCTATTGCTGTTACTCATACCGCTCCCCGGTGTGAGGAAGCGAATTCGAGTATTGGCGCTGAGCAAATTCTCATCGAGTAGATAGTCGGTAGATATATACGAACCATCGGTCGCTGTGCCGGCAAAGCGATCCAGTTCCGTCCAACTACTGCCACCATTGTAGGAAACCTCGACGGCAACATAGTCGCCGCTGCCACTTAAGTTTTCGCGGCGATAGTCAAAACTCAGCGTTGCACTGCCCGCAGTGCTGAGATCCGCCTCACGCATCACGGTCTGGCCATCATCGCGCACCTGCAACTGATAATCGCTCGTATCATCGTCAATTCGAATATCGCCGCCGGTTGGGTCGGTTGACTCTCCGGTCTCTTCCCAGTCGGTAGCCCACAGCAACGTGCCATCACTGTTCGAGTATTCTCGTGCGTTGAACTCGTCGCGGAAGGTGCCGTCGCAGGATCCGCCGCCGCCGCCGCCGCCGCCACCACCACTAGGTTCGATTTTGACGTCGTCGATGAACATGAGACCGCGGATCTGTTCTAAGACGCCAGGGTTATCTTCGCGATTGACAAGGCGGAAGCGGATCTGGGTGTCCGACGCGATGAAGCCGGTTAGGTCGAAGCTCTCGGAGCCGCTGACGTCGCCGCCGTCGAAGTCATAATTCGTTAGTGGCGACCAATTCGAGCCTCCGTCGCCGGATACTTCGACATGCAAGAAGCCTCGGTCGGCACCCGAGGTTCCATAGTCATAGCTCAAGACCCAGCTGGCGCTGCTACTTAGATCTGCCTCGCGGCGCAACATGCGCTGGGTGACATCGCTATCTAGATGCCCGATGCGCAGGCAGTCGGTCGAAGTACAATTACCGTCATTGGCGACTCGCAGGAAGCCTGCCGTGGGGCCGTCGCCTTCGCTCAGTTCCTGCCAATCCTCGGTCCATTCCAATGTGCCGTCATTCCCGTCGTAGGCGACCGCGTTGAATTCGTCCAGGTAATGCAGCCCACCGCCGCCGCCTCCAGCGATATCGGCAATCTCGGCGGCGCCGAGTATGCGGTCGTAGATGCGAGCGTCGTCAATAATGCCGTCAAATGTATGTGTCGTGCCGCCGGCGTAGTTACCCAGGCGCAAATCGATTGGGGCGTCCGAGCGTATATCCCCAGACGGCGTGTCCTTTTCGGTGACCAGAAGAGGACTACCGTCGACATAAATGACGGGGTCATTGGCGGTCGAGCTCGAGTCGTACGCCACTGCGATGTGCTGCCAGGTGTCGAGGCTGATCGAACCATTGGGAATTGCCCACCAGCCTCGTCCACCTGTGAAGCCTTGTCCGAAATTGATAATCCCACCGTTATCAACGTTCATGCGGATCACCCAACCATCGTTGGTCGATGACGGCGAGCTGGACTTGTCAAAAATGCGGCCATAGCCAGCTTCTCCCCAACCGCCCGGCTGAATCCAGGCCATCACCGTCGCACCGCCGACAAAGACATCGTCCAATTCCGCATCCGACGTCAGATCGACGTAGTCGTTAGAGCCATCAAAGTTGAGCGCGTCGCCAATTCGGCCGGCCACCCACGTCGGACTATTGACCAAAGTGCCATCATGGCCGCCTTCCGAGTCAATCGCTGTCGTACCCACACTATCGTCAAGCTTCCAGTGCGCGATCGGGCCCGTTGCAGTCGCGCCGCCCGCCCCTGCACCCCACTCGAGCGCACGTTGCAGAATCGTGAGGCCGTCGGCAGTCAGGTCGTTCGGTCCGAGCGCAGGGCTGCCACCCCACGGCAACTGGACGCGCCGCCCGGCAGCAGTTCCACCGCCATACATCGCTGCGCCAGTTTCCAGTGTCACGATGCCATAACCGGAACTAGAACTTGCGAGCTGACCCAGGTCGGGGGAAAGCGTGCCTGTCGCATAAGCTAAGGATTCGGAAGCGGAAAAGATCGTTAGTACGCCGGTCGCAAATGGTGACGTGATGTAGTGCGTGTTGTCGTTGATCTCAACTACAGTGCCGCTTTCCCAGCCAACGGTCGAAGCCATACCAAACTCATCGGAGAGATTGACCTCCGAAGTGACTACACCGATCGTGGCATTGACAAGTTTCATGCCGAGCCGACTCGCGGTGATGTCATTCGTCGCATACGCAACGTCGTTACTGGCGGCTGCAGCATCAAACTCAGCCTGAGATGCGTCGTCATCGATAATCTCGACCGTGTACCCCCAGGATTCGACAAGTGCCTGGTGTGCCAATTCTTCGGCAGTCATGCCAGGTCCGCTGACGGTACCCACAACAAACAGCAGCTTTTGCGAACCGCCCGCCGACACCTGCCCGCCGCTGCCCGCGCCGATATGCACGGAACGTACCTTTTCATCGGTGCTGGAAAACAGCGTTTCACCGTCGAAATACAGTATCGCGTTGTCCGCGACCGGGTCGTAGTCAATGAGCTGATCAGGGCCAAAACTCAGGCTACCAAGGGTTGTGTCGCCATCCGCTGCCAGCACGATATGGCCATTCCCCCGGATGTGTACGGCCTGGATTTTCTTCGACAGCGTTGTGGCGTCACCGTCGAAGAAAATGCTGGCGTTACCAGAAACTGGATCGTACTCGACGAGATCTTTGTCGCTGAAACTCAGACCACCCAACGTGGCACCACCATCGGTCGAAAGAACGATGTTGCCATTGTCAAGAATGTGTACTGAAATGACGTTTTCCTTTGACTGGAAATGTGCCTCAGCTTCCAAAAACATCGTCGCTGCATTGCCGACTGGATCATAGTTGACCAGGTCTTCGCTCTTGAATGTGAGGCCTGCGAAGGACGTGTCGTCTTTGGTGGATAGAATGATGTGTCCATCGGCCAACACATGTACTGCATCGATTTCTTCTGACATACCGACAGCAATACTGTCCAGGAACAGCGTTGCGCTATCGCCGGGCCGGTCATATTCGACGAGATCGGTGTCCTGAAAAATCAAGCCTCCAAGCTCCGCGTCACCACCCGTTGAGAGAAGAAACGTGTTGTCGTCGGCCGCACAGGGCTGCCCACATTCGCAGGTGTAGGTGATAGTCAACTTGGGCGTCTCGGCCGCATTGCCATCGCTGCTTGTGAACTTGATCTTGTCCACGTTGCCGCCGGACGCGCGGAGCAGAACCCCATTGTTGGCGATTTCGCTTTGCGACCCACCTGCTGCCAATGTGCTTACATCCCATTGATGCCACCCCTGGTTCAGGTTCGGTATCGTGGTGGTACTGACGGGCGCGGGGTCGAAATCTCCGCCCGGGTTGGCCCAGGCGTTCGTGCCGTCGTAGTCCATGTACGTCGCGCCCGGTGCGCTTGGGGGGTTGTCATCCTCCTCGCCCTCGAACCACGACTGTGTAACCCGATGGGCGTCGATGACGCCGTTGTTGAGATCGCTGCCGCCCTCCAGATAGAGCTCGAGCGTCGCCGAGCCAACGGCTGCGCCGGCCGGAATCGCAGAAACATCGAAGCGCAACAAGGCGACGCGTTCCGCGCTCGCGTTGTTGAGTTCCATAATTGCCGTGGCGCCGAAGTTCGTATTCTTATGTGCGCCATCCCAGATGTAGGTGTCATCACCTTCGGGTCCGGGTTGAAACGTCGTCGTCTGAGTTGCGGTGGTGGAATAGACCTTAACGGCATCTTGACTCAGTGTGTGCTGGGCTCCCGTTGCAAGTGTTCCCGTCGCAGTGACGGTGACGGGCGAACCTTCGGTGGGAGTGATGTTCGCGGTGTAGCTTCCTGTGCCGAACGGCGTCGACGGCACATTCGTGTACGCATCGCAGGTATCATTTGGTGATAGTTGCAAGCGGGCGTGTGCCATTCCGGCTTCGGTGATGTAGCGTAATTGGTCACGCTGTAACTCACCCGAGGCGATGTTTGTCTGGTTGACACCTGGGTTGTTGAGCGCGAATGCGATAGCCGCGACGAGCGTGATGGCGACGACGACGTACAGCAGGATGAAGCCGCGCTCGGATTTGTGAATATTTCGAGTCATGAGCCACCGCCCACGCGCACGCGCGCGTTGAGGCTGACGGGCTCAAAGTCCGGCAACGTAATTTCCAGCGTGATGTCCACGAGTACCGAACGCTTGCCGGTGTCGGGAATACGCTCTACGCGAAAGTGCGTGACGTTGTCGGCGATGGGGTATTCGGTGTAGTCGGTGCCGTCGGCCGGGTTGAGGTTCGGCTGGCGTTCCATAAGTGTCGAGCCGCTAAGGAAAAAGACAACCGCGTCGAACCAGTCCTCGCTTCTCAGTCCGTCTTCGTCATCGTCATCGCTGCTCCCTTCATCAATCGTACCATCGTAATCATCGTCGAAACCGAGAACTCCGGGAGCGCCATCGTCGTTTGCGTCTTGTGTTGGGTCTTCATCAATGGCCCCGTCGTTATCCTCGTCACCATTGGCGGACCCGTCTTCATTAACACTTCCGTCTTCGTCGTCGTCATTCCCGGAGCTTTCGTCTGCTTGACCATCACCGTCGTCATCAACGCCGATAATTCCAGCTTGGCCATCGCCGTGGATATCATTGTCGTGATCCTCATCGACTCGCTCCGGCTCACCCGCATCTCTACTCGCGTTGTTATTCAGATCGAGGTAATCCTTGTCGTTGTTGGCATCGGCCCATCCGTCTGCATCGATATCGAGACTCGGGTCCAGTGTCACCGCAAGCACGGCAGTCGCCAGCGTGCTGTCACCCTCAGGCGTGGACGCGGGCATGGTCTCTTCGCGCACGTGTTCGCGCCAGTTGGTATTCGGATTGTCGGCGAGCGGCAGTAGCAGCCGTTCTGTGCCGAGTACCGCTGTCACCATGCGCCGCATTGCGAAACGCGTATCGCGCGTTGCGGTACTGCGAACCACGGTATCGTCGCGCGTTTCAAACACGCCGTCGATGAGACCCGTCATTGCCGTAAGCAACATCGTGGCGATAACCAATGCAATCAACAGTTCGACAATCGTGAAGCCGGCTTGGTGTTTGCTGCGGGCATACACGTCAGTTACTCACAGGGCGACAAGGCTTTCGAGAGATGCGATGGATCCCTCGACTTCGACGCGCACCCACAGCAGATCGGTGTAGCCCGTGTACGGATTACCGTCGCCATCGAGATCGGCGTCGAGTACCGTGAAAACATTACTGTCGCCGTCGGCATTGGTGGCGTCGTAGAGCGCGACATAGACGAGGCGCCGGCCGGGCGGCCCCGCAATATCGGAGTAGCTGCTCGGTGCCGTCTCGCTGCCGGCGACGGCGGCTGCGCTTGTGAGTGTTCCATAGGGTTCGGCCAGCACTTCTTCCATTCGTGAAAGCACAGCGTAGTGCTCACTGGACGTGGACTGGAGTACATCGTTGCCGAGCATTCCGGTGTGCAGTGCTTCCATGGCGGGTACTAACGCGATCATAATTAACACCGCGGCGATCATGACTTCGATAAGGGTCAGGCCGGCCTGCCGATTTCGAAACCCACGCCGGTTCATTGTACTGTCACCCGGGCCGTCATCGGCGAAACAGCGATCGTCCGCGTCAATCCCTCATGACTCAGGCGAACGTAGCCATTCTCCAGCATACGAATCGTGCCGGAATCGTTGAACTTGGGAACACCCGTTGCGCCTGCAAAGCCAAGATAATCCTGAGACCAGAAGAAGCCCTCGAACTTGAAGTAAATGGTAGAAATTGAAGGCTGCAAGCGATCGGTTTCGAACCGGAGATCGTAGAGTTGTTTGGACAGGGGCTCGTAGACGTCGTAATGCACGACGGGTGGGTTCACGGTGTCATCGAGGCGGTAGATCTTGAGCGACTGATCGGAATCGTTTCCGATGACGCCGTGCGGTTGGCCTGTGCGAATTGCTTCGGCGTGTGCGAAACGAAACGCACTTGCCAGTTCGGCGGCGGCGCGATCCAAAATGGCTTCGTCATCGCTGAATAGCGCTGGAATGGCGACAGCTGCCATCAGGCTGAGCAGGCCGACGACAATAAGCAGCTCGATGAGGGTAACGCCCTGTTCTTCATGTGCCCTCATCAAGCGATCTCCACGAAAAAAGGGACATTCTGCCTTTTTTGTCGAAATGCAGAATGTCCCTTTTTATTGCTAGGGTTTTTCTATTAAGGTGCCTGGTCGCCGATGAACTCGCCAGTAACTGAGTCAAAGCGCCAGCCGCCCGATGAGGCGGTAGTCAGGCCCAGTTCGCCGACGGTTACGACCGCGAGCGTGCTAACCGTGCCAAGCGGATTGACCGGCAAATCGTCCTTCAGGTACGGGCCGTACTTGAACTGCGCCGAGTCATAACCTGTGCAGGCATCGCCCGCGGCGTTGGTGTAATTCTTGAGCTGCGCCTGGAATGCCGGTTCGCCGACTAGCGCGGCAACCGGGGAGCCGTTTACACACGCGCCGCCGCCCGCTGCGACCGCACCCGGGTAAGCACCATGCTGTTGCCGGTACAGATCAACCGCGGAACGAATGTTTGCAACGTTTGAGTCGAAGGCAGACTGATTAGCATCGTCTGTGGCCGCCGAGAATTGGGGCACGATAATCGCGGCAAGGATCGCCAGAATGATGACGACAATGAGCAATTCCACCAATGTGAAACCTTCCTGGTTTCGAGAACTTCCTAGCGAAATCATAGAGTTATCTCCTGTAGGCTAATCAATTGTCCGCTACTGCATAGGTTGTCGGCGTTGAAACCAATATCTTTAGCCGCGAACTCCTGTTTTCTTGAGTTCGGACGGCGTCTTGCGTCAGGAAACAGCGCGCGAGAGCTTGAATATTGGCAGGATCAACGAACTCACGAGCACGCCAACGACAACGCCCATAACGAGCAACATCACGGGTTCGGCCAGTTTCGAGAGTGCATCGAGTTTCTTGGCAAGTTGCACTTCGTAGTAGTCACAAATTCGGCCTGCGACCTTGCCAAGGTTGCCCGTTTGCTCACCCGTCGCGATCATGTGTTTCGCGAGATCGGGCAGGAACGTCGAATCAGCCAGTCCCGCAGCGACTCCGGCACCCGCCTGTACCGATTCCTCTACTTTCGTAATGAGACGCCGAAATTGCGAGTTCTGGACAACGTCGCGGCAAGCTTCGAGGCTTTCCATTACCGAAACGCCGTTTCTAAGTGACAGGCTCAACACCCGCAATGACTGCACCAGGTAGATCTGCGTAAAGATGCCGCGGATGCCTGGGGCATGGAGTTTGAAGTGATCGACGCGCGCAGTACCGGCGTCGGTGTTCAGCCAATGACGAACTGCGATGAAAAGAATGCCGAACCCGGCCAGCAGCACAAACCAGTACTGACGCATTACGTCACTGGCGGCCATTAATATTTTTGTCGACATCGGCAATTGATCGTAGATTGACTCGAACATGGTGCCAAATTTCGGGAAGACCACGACCAGAACGAATACAACGACGGCCACAGAAAATGTGATCAGGAATAGCGGGTAGGTCGCGGCTGATGTCAGAGTTGTGCGCATTTGCTCGCGCTTCTCGTCCATTTTCAGCAGTTGCTCGAGGACCTCGTACATGAAGCCGCCCGTTTCACTGGCAGAGATCAGGTTTACGTACGTAGCCGGGAAAATGGTCTCGTGTTCGGCCAATGCGTTGGCAAAGGACCGTCCTTCACTGATGTCTTGCGCAATCTTCTCGACAGCGCTCCGCATTTCCGCGTTTTCGGTTTGCTTCACAATCGTGGTCAATGCGCCGAACAGACTCTCGCCTGTCTCGAGTAACAACGCGAGTTGCTCGCTGAAGAACATCCGCTCGGTTGCGCCGGCACTCTTGTTGCCACCGGGTAACTGGAAATTCAGGCCACCCGGTTTTTCGTCACCTGTTGCTGCGTCGACCGTTTCGATTTCGAATTGCAGGGCCACTGTTGAACCTAAATACTGGTCACACGAGAGACTTCTTCGATCGTTGTGCTGCGATCGAGAACCCGCCCCAGGCCATCTCTAAACAAATTGTGAAAGTCGCGTTCACCCAGATAGTCGCTAAGCTCATCACGACTCGGACTGGAAATGATCAGCTTTTGAAGGCCGGCATCAGTCTTCAGTACTTCGTGAATGCCCATGCGCCCTTTGTGGCCGGAGTCATAGCATTGCTCGCAGCCTTTGCCCTTCGCGAGCTTGACGTCGCCTTGTTCTTGCCAGCCGTATTGCCTGATGATCTCCTCGGGAGCAAGAAACTCGTACTTACAGTCCGGGCAAACTGTTCGAACCAGCCGCTGGCCGACAACGCCAAGCAAGGCCGAAGACAGAAGATACGGCTCAACGCCCATATCGATCAGGCGAGTGACCGCGCCCACGGCATCGTTGGTGTGCAACGTGGATAAGACGAGATGCCCGGTCAACGCGGCCTGTACCGCGATTTCCGCCGTCTCTCGTTCGCGGATCTCGCCGACCATGACGATGTCCGGATCCTGCCGGAGCACGTGCTTTAAGATTTTTGCGAACGTAAGACCGATACCGTCGCGGACCTCATTCTGGTTGATGATATCGAGCTGATACTCAACCGGGTCCTCAATCGTAACGATGTTTTTCTCGATACTCTTCAGGTAATTCAAGGCCGCATACAGACTCGTCGTCTTGCCGCTGCCGGTAGGACCCGTAACGAGAATGAGGCCGTGATTTGCATCCAGAAGGTTCTTGAACACTTTGAGATTATTGCTCGACATGCTTAGTTTGTTGACGTCGAGAATCGCCTGGTTCTTGTCCAGAATTCTCAAGACCACTTTTTCGCCATAGAGACCGGGCAAAGAGCTGAAACGCAGGTCCACCGAGCGGCCTTGTGTGTGCACCTGGATGCGGCCGTCCTGGGGCATGCGGCGTTCGGCGATATCCAGGTTGGCCATGACTTTTAGCCGAGATATCAGGGCCGGGTGCAGCTCCACACGCGGGGCTGTGAATTCATACAACAACCCGTCGATGCGAAAACGAATGCGCGAATGCGTGCGGAAGTGTTCCAGGTGAATATCGGATGCACCGTCGTGTACCGCTCGCTGAATGATCGAGTTCACGAGATTGACAACGGGACTGCCGGCGGCGACGTCGTCGATCGCCGAGTAATCCTCGATTTGCAGGTTCTCGACGACTTCAAAGTCCTCGTCGACGTCACCCACCATGTCGAACTGCATATCACTCAGGCCGATCGACTCGCTAAGCACTTTGTCAATATCTTCCTTGCGAGCCAGTACGGGGCGCACTTCGCACTGCAGGTGTTCACTGACTTCGTCGAACGCCGGCATGTCTTGTGGCTTGGAGGTCGCCAGATATAGTGTGCTGCGCACGCGAAACAACGGCAAAACACCGAGACGACGCGCGATGCTCTTGTCCAGCGAGTTGCTAACGACCGGATCGAACACGCCGGGGCGGAGACGTACAAAGGGCACGCCGAGCTGTTCGCTCAGCGCGCGAAGTACGTCGTTTTCCTCAACCCAACCTTTGTCGATGAGAATGCGGCCCATGCGCTTGCCGAGCCGGTCCTGCAGTTTCAGTGCCTCGCCGATTTTTTTCTCGCTAATTAGATTGCGCGCAACCAGAATATCGCCAAGTCGTGAGCCGGGGCCAAAGCTGACGTCATCGGTTTCCTTGCGCTCTTTCTGGCCGTCGCTGTCAAGAAAGGAGATGTAATCAGACAAACTCGTAATGCCGGCAATCTTCCCGATAATGCTGTTGTGTCCCGTGATCTTGACCCATCCACCGATCTTCATGAGACGGTCTTGAAGGTCCATCAAATAGGATAGTGCGAGACTGTCGATTGCCTGCACAGAGACAAATTCGATGATGATCTTGAACTCGCCGGCGTCGACGCACTTGTCGATTGCGAGGATGAAGTCCTGCAGCGCCTCGTTTCCGACCAGCGAGAATTTCGGTGTTATGTGAGTGGCGACACCGATGCGTACACGGGCGACCGCAGACGAGCTGTTTTCTGCTGTTTCACTCATGCCGATGCGGCGCTGGACTCGTGTTCAAGGCTCTCTAGAATTTCATTTAAGGGAATGGGTTTCCCAACGCCGTAGCCCTGTGCGTAGTCGACGCCTATATCTCGCAATATGTCCCTGGTTTCTTCATCACCAACGAATTCGGCGACGATGGACAAGCGCATGGTCTTGCCGATCTGGCTGATGGCCTCGACCATCGATCGGGATATTTTGTCGGTGGTTACTTCGCGCACGAAGCTGCCATCGATTTTCAGATAGTCAACCGGCAATACCTTCAGGTAACCGAACGAGCTCAGGCCGGCGCCGAAGTCGTCCAGAGAAAAGCTGCATCCGAACTTGCGCAGCGCGGTCATGAAATTGACAGCGTCATCGATATGCGAAATAGCAACCGTTTCCGTCACTTCAAAGCAGATGTTCTGCGGGGGCACATCAGCCTCCCGAATTTCATCCATGATGAACGCCTGGAATCCCGGGTTTGCGAATGACTGACCTGACAGGTTGATGCAGAAAACAGGACTGCCCTCCGCAATTGATTTCCAACAAGTTCCGAGCGCCTTCAGCGAGTGATGTATCACCCATCGGTCGACCATTGGCATGAGCTGGTAGCGCTCTGCGGCCGGAAGAAATGTAATGGGCGCCAGGATTTGACCGTCATAGTCGCGAAGCCGAATCAATATTTCGAAATGGGCTGCCCTCGATGGGTCAAGTATGGGTAGAACGGGCTGACAATAGAGAACAAACTGGTCATCTCGCAAAGCTTCCTGCACGCGTCCGATCCACTCTATCTCCTCGCTTCGACGAACGAGTGTCGTATTGTCTTCTTCAAAGGCTTCAATCCGATCTTTGCCCTGGTCCTTGGCGGCTTTGCAGGCGATCTCAGCCGAAGCCATTACGCCGACGATGCCTTCGGCTTCGCGATTGACCTGCGCGATGCCAATGCATACCGTTACATCCAGCGTCCGCTGCGCCGCAACGACCGTTAGCTCCCGAATCGCACCCCTGAGTTTCTCCGCGACAGCAAATCCCTGGCGTAGATCACAGTTCGGCAGCAGGACACCGAATTCACCGCCGCCCAATCGCGATACGATGTCGGTGTCGCGCAGCATCGTCTTGAGGGTCTTGGCTACGCGGCGGATGAGGACGTCCCCTTCCTGAAATCCCATGAGGTCATTAATAACGTGCAACTGATCGATGTTGATATGCAGCAGGACGTGTTCCAGGTTCTGGCTGTGAGTGCTGGCAAGCGATGAAATGAGCGTGGATTCAAAGCCACTGCGATTCATCAGGCCCGTCAACGAATCGTGATGCGTATGGATAATGCGGGACGCTTTTTTCGCCATGACCTCAAGCAGGTTGCGATCACCGTTCGAGAAAATGTGACTGTCATGACGAGCGATGACGGCCAGCATGCCGATTGCCTTGCCATGATCATCGACGACCGGGTAGGCGAGCAGGTTCTCGGGTCTTGCGGCGACCAGGCGCTCGCGGTCAGGGTCGGACGGATCATTGAGTATGACGCTTTGTACCTGCGATTCGACGCGATCGTAGACCGTCGTCGCAAGCACTTCGAGGAGGTGCTCGACTTCCGGTGGAGATTCGGTGCTATTAACATTGTGCATATTGACGCTGCGCTCACGACAAATAAGAGCTGCAAGCCCAACATCCAGGTAGTCAGCGCAATTGTGCACCAGCCGTACCAGCGCTTCCTGGCCTTCCTCGAAGTATTCGACCTGGTCTTTGGTCGAATACACGAGGTTGAGTTCTTCGTATCGTTCGCCCAGCTCTGCTGCCAGTTGATTGCACTCCAGCTGCACTTCGATGTCTTCCTGCAGAAACATCTTTGCGTCCGCAAAGGCGAGGCGCAGCGGCTCCGGAGCGCATGATAAGGCGATACTCGATTGCGTATCGTACGCAGCCGTCAGCCAGGCGATAGATCCGAATTCCTTCACTGCGAGAGCGGCGCGGAATTGCATTCGGCCTGAAGGTAATTGGCGCTTCTCGATTCCGGAACCAATTTCTGACCAGGCGGTAACCGGGTCGTTATTGACACATTCGTCAGAATTTTCTTGTTGGTTTGGCGGATTCCAATTCCAGTGCAACTGTCCCTGCTTGTCACGTATTTGCAGCTGGGCCACATTCGGAAACACACGCGGCAACATCCGTTCGTATTTTTGCATCGACAACGATTTGAGGATATTCACGTTCACAGCGCACCCGCGGCCTGGTCAACGCCGTCGAAGCTCTTGCCAATATGCGCGAGCAAGCGTCGTACGCTGACGGGTTTTTCCATAAAGGTCAGGTTGTCGATGGCCCGGGTCCAGTCACGATGCTCTAACTCGGTTCTCGACGTCAGCACGACGATCGGGAATGTCCTGTCCGGAAATTGTGCTTCGATTGCCTGGCAGAGCTCCTGGCCACTCATGCGGGGCATGTCGATGTCGGTAACAATGAAATCCGGGTGGGCCGTGCACAGTTTTACGAGGCATTCAGAGCCATTTGACGCCGTGTCGACCTCATAACCGGCTTCCTCGAGGCCTAGTTTCAGTACCCGAATGACGACTGCCTGATCATCAACGATGAGAATTCGTTTCATAGTTATATCGCCTGCCTGACGGCAGTCGTCTCCTTCCACAGGTTGATGATGAATTCGGCACCTTCCTCACGATCTCGGTTGAGCAATAACTTGCCATGATGTAGCTCAATGATTTGCTTGGCCAGCGCGAGTCCCAGACCATGCCCGCCAATCTCCTGTACACGTTCATCGGTTGAACGATAGAATTTATCGAAGATCTGCGCTTCCTCTTCCTCGCTGATGCCGATTCCGGTGTCTGCTACCCGTATTTGAGTAGCGTCCTCGGTATCTTCGACGGTGACCGTGACCGTGCCATTTTCCTTGTTGTACTTGACGGCGTTGCTCATCAGATTGGTTACGGCAACCCGTATCAGGTCCTTATCGACGAAAACCGGGTTCATTTCCTTGGGGATATCGAGCTCGAACGTACAGTTCTTGTCGACCGCCATATGTTGTGCTTCTTCAAATGCCGCCGAGACAACGTCCTGCAGCTTCACGAGGCTTCGATCGGGCGAAATGCTGCCGCCTTCTATCTGCGTCATGCTAAGCAGGCCCGTGATCAGCGTGCTTAGGCGATCCACTTCGGCCGCGATAACATTGGCTGCTTCTTTTTGGTGCTCCCTGTCTTTGCCGGCATCGCTTAACAGCGATTCGCTGTACAGCGCGAGCACGTTCAATGGGGATTTGAGCTCGTGAGACAGGTGCGATACGAAATCGGTACGCGCCTTACGTGCCAGCGCTTCCTGAGTTTCGTCCCGGAACACTATTAGAGTACCAATCGATGAGTTCGCTCCGGTAGCCGCAAACAACGGGTAGGTTTTCGTCGCGATAGATCTCGTGGAAAAAGTATCAGTGCTAAAACGCATGGTTTCGGTGAAATTTCGTGTCTTGTTTTGAGATTGAAATCTTGCAAGGAGATTCAGAACCTCAGCGTGTTCGCACCAACTTTGAACGGGCTGTGTCAGAACCGTCTCTTGTGTCACGTCAAACATTGCCGCCAGTTTCTGATTGGCAAATGTAACGGTACCGGACTCGTCGAGAATCATGACGGCTTCCGGCAGCGTCTCTAAAACCGTTTCGACTCGATTTTTTCGGTATGTCAGCAGCTTGCTCGAGGTCACCAAACGCTCTTTGTCGCTCTCGAGCGACTGGACTTTCGAGGAGGCCATTTCGACGAAGTGATTAAAACGGTGCATGAATTCGCCGAGTTCACCGGTTGCCGAGATTTGCACCGATTTCATACCCTCACCGTCGATGAGTTTGCTGATCTCATCGTTTGCCACCTTGATTGGCCGTACTTCCATTCTGAGCAGGAAGTAAAAGAACGGCGCCAGCAGAAAAACGGGCAGTGCGACCATTGCGATAAAGGGCATCTGCTCGAGGCTCAATCCGCTCGCCGGGTAGAAATAGCCCAGGCGCACGAAACCCTGCAAATCACCTTGTTGCAGGAGCGGTGCGTGATACTCGAAAAACCGCTGTTGCCCCGTTGTTTGTTGCAGGTCGCCCAGCCAGGCGCTGGGTTCGGTCGGAATTTTTGCTGCTGGCGTGATAATGCCGCCAGCGACAGCCTCTGCGACGGTCAGGCCCTGTCGATCGCTGATCGTCACATACGCGAGTTTCTTGTTGCCGGTGCCGTGCAAAAGGGCTTGCACGACGCCCTGCTGCTGCCCGCCCGGGACGAGCTGCTCGTAGGGGACGCCCGAGATTGCCCGGGCAAGGCTAACGCCCTGGGTCCGAATATCGGAAATCTGGTTGTCTCGCTGGTTGCCGAACAACAGCAAAACAATCGCTGTAATTACCAGCAAAGACGCAACCACAATGACGAGGCCAATTCGATCGGCTTTTAGCAATGGACTGATCCAATTCAATGATCCTTTAGTAATATCGACCTATCGGCCAGGTTCTTTAGACCGGAAAAGCATGAAAATCAGCGATATAGTCATTGCCACGAGCTTTATCGGCCTCCTCGTGTCGTTCTGGAACAGGAACGACTTGCCGCGAAATATCGAATTTCTGGACGATGTGTGTGTCGTGTGGGGCGATAGCGCAGTCAGCGGGCTGCTACACAAAATAAAGTTCTGGAACGGCATTTTCACCTGCAACGTGCGTACGACCGACAGTGCGGCCTGGCAGGCGTTCAGCATGGAGCAGTTGTCGAACAACCACCTGATTTCCGACGATGAGTCGATTCGTGATCAGGTGAAGGACATTCGTGTCGGCGATCAGATTCGTGTGCGGGGTTATCTTTCAAGTTACAGTAGCGCCGCCGGCGACCAGCTACTGGCGAATTTCAATGTGGGTATCATTCGCGGTATTGCTATTGGGCCTTTTTGTTCACTTCAGGCGACCGTATCGCCCGTACGAGGAAAGCTAAAAAAGGATTTGGTATGAGTTTCTTCGAATGTTACCTGACGGTGTGGGTGCTGCTATGCATAGGTGTTGGAATTGCGCTCGGGGCAGGGCTGGTTTCGACATGAAAACCATTGATCGGCTGTTCGCGCTGGGCTTTCGGCCCTTCTACTTGCTGGCGGCAGTGTTCGCGACGGTATCCATCGTGTTCTGGCTGCTTTCGTTTACGGCTGTAGTTGAACCAGGCGGGTATCTGCGTGGTATTTTTTGGCACAGCCATGAAATGGTGTTCGGCTTCGCGATTGCTGTCATGTCCGGATTCCTGCTCACGGCCGTACGCAACTGGACCGGTATGCCGACACCGACAGGGTTGGCACTCGCGGCGCTGGCTGCGGTATGGCTTGCCGGACGCTTGTTGATCGTGACCGGACCGCCAATGTTGGCAGCGATTATCGACGCTGCTTTCGTCCCGTTGCTCGCGATGGCAATTGCGTCACCAATAATAAGAAGCCGTAATCAACGCAACTACAAGATTGTCGCTCTCCTGGTCCTCATTGCAGTAGCCAACGTTGTTTACCATTTAGCCTCGCTTGGCCCACTGCCAGCCTGGCTCGCCTACACGACAGTTATCACGGCAATCGACCTCATGACCATCTTGTTCGCCGTTGTCGCAGGCCGCGTGATTCCCGCGTTCACGAAGAATGCGGTACCGGGGTCCACGCCACGGCACGCGAACTGGCTCGAGTTCTTGGCATTTAGCTCGCTCGTGCTCATTCTCGTCACGAGATTGAGTAGCGACTGGGCCGCCGTGCCGCTCATGATCACAACTGTCATTTTCGTGGTCGCCGCGGTATCTCATGCGTTTCGGCTGGCGTTATGGCAGCCGCAGCTAACGCTGGGAAATCCACTGCTGTGGATGATGCCCGTCTCTTACTCATGGCTACCGCTTGCGCTGTTTCTACGAGCGTTGGCGGGTTACTCGATTGTCGGCCAGGGTGTCTGGATTCACGCTTTAACCACTGGCGCCATCAGCGGGTTCATGCTCGCGATGATGATGCGTAGCTCCTTAGGGCACACCGGCCGGCCGCTGGTAGCGAGCGGCGTGGACATGACCGCGTTCCTAACACTGCAACTCGCGGCGATTATTCGCGTAAGCGCAGGCTTGTTCGCCGCAGAGTTGTACGTGCCAGTTGTCGTGTTGTCCGGCGCAATCTGGGTGCTGGCGTTTGCAGTCTTCCTGTTGCGCTATATGCCAATGCTCATCTCGCCGCGCGTGGATGGGCGGCCGGGCTAGGGCTTGTTCTTGGGATCTGCGACAAGGCGTGCTATTCCAACGATAAAGCGTGCATGGGGCGCGGCCCGGCGTTCTATAATCGACCCTTTGTGGGTCCCTAAAGCCTCTCGTGACTGTCGAAGAACTACTGCGCGACCGCGGTCGCCTTTTTTGGATACTGAATATCTCGGGCTGGGCTGGCTATACGCTGGCGGCCTGGCTGGGTGCGCTTGCTCACGAGAAACCGGAGTCCTATTTTGCGGTCATCGTCGCTACCGCGGTCACTGGGTTTCTGATCACATTGGTGCTACGGGCGATTTATCGTCGCCTTTGGTTACGGTCGCCGCTATTTCTTGCTTTTGGACTCGTCATCATCTGTTACGTCGTCGCTTTCGGCTGGCGCTGGCTGCAAAACTTTCTTTACTACGACTGGGTCAAAAACAACTGGCAACCTGAACATCTGATGGACTACGTCAGTGGCGTTATGGGTTCATTTTATATCCTGCTCTGCTGGAGCGGCCTGTATTTCGGCATCAAGTATTACCAACAACTGCAGGAACAGACTGAGCAGACGTTGAAGGCGACGGCTGCGGCCCATCAGGCACAATTGAAAATGCTGCGTTACCAGCTGAACCCGCACTTTCTTTTCAATACGCTGAACGCGATATCTACACTGATACTGGATGGTGCCAACGAAACCGCGAACAAGGCGGTCAGTCGCTTGAGCGATTTTCTCCGCTACACACTGGACAACGATCCAATGAGTCAGGTGACGCTGGGCTCCGAGCTGGGTGCGATTGACCTGTATCTCGAAATCGAAAAAGTCCGCTTCGGGGAGCGCCTGGTAATCGAGAAAGTTATCGAGGAGGACGCACAAAAAGCGCTGGTGCCCAGTCTGATCTTGCAGCCCTTGATCGAGAACGCCATCAAATATGCGATCTCGCCGAGTGAAGATGGTGGCACACTGCGTATTTCAGCGAAGGTGCAGCGTGAGACGTTGGTATTGCAATTGTCGGACACAGGGCCGGGCCTGGGCAATGGCGATAAAGGGCAGAAGTCGAGCGGTGTGGGGCTCAAAAACACACGTGAGCGCTTGCAACAGCTATATGGCGAGCAGCAGGCGTTTACACTGGCGCCCAATGAACCGAGTGGGCTCACGATAACGATAAATATCCCTTTTGAGGAAGATCATGCTTAAGGCATTGATAGTTGACGACGAGGAACTCGCGCGCCGTGGCCTTGAAATACGGCTTGAGAAGTTCCCGGATGTTTCAATTTGCGGGCATTGCCGCAATGGTCGCGAGGCACTAATTGCGGTGCGTGAGCAATCACCGGATCTGATGTTTCTCGATATTCAGATGCCTGGAATGGATGGGTTCGAGGTGCTGCGTCGACTGTCCGGAAGTGAAATGCCAACCATCATATTTGTAACCGCTTATGACGAATTTGCGTTGCAGGCCTTTGATGCCAATGCCCTGGATTACCTGTTGAAGCCGATAAACGACGATCGCCTTGCTGAGGCGATTGAGCGGGCACGCAATACCAGCGAACTGACGCTCGCGAATATACATCGCAGCAAACTACTCAAGTTCGTCTGTGAGTTGACCGGCCGCGAACTGACGCTTGAGACCGCTTTGCAGGCGGCGACGGGGAACGGCCGGCCATTTTCAAGACGCATCGCAATTCGGGATGGCAATGAAACGACTTTCGTGGATGTCGATGCGATCGATTGGGTTGATGCCGCGGGCGATTATATGTGTGTACACGCGAACGGCGACACCCATGTGCTCCGCGGAACCATGAAACAGCTTCAAGAACTCCTGGACCCAAAGATCTTTGTTCGTGTACACCGCTCGGCAATCGTGAATCGGCACCGGGTTACGTCCATGCGTTCGCATCGAAACGGCGAGTATTTCCTGAAGCTGGGCAGCGATACGGAACTCAAGCTGAGCCGAAAATACAAGGGAAATCTCGAGCGTCTCGCTGACCATACCTAGCGATAATTTTCGCGAATTTCCTTTTCGTGCACAGCTTGTCGCAGCATAGAAACGCTTTACCGCAAACCTCTAAACGCACGACCACTTTGTGGGCTCTAATAGATTTTACGTCAATACCCTTGGGGAAACGACATGATCTCTTTGGTCCGATTGCTGGCCGGAACAATCTTGCTTTTGTTCGTGTGCGAATCCGTTGCAGTCTATACCGTAGACGGCGAGCGAAAATCCTTCAAAATACACCGCGCCGAGTCGGCCCCTGAAATCGATGGCCGATTGGATGATGATGTCTGGAGGACAGCGTCCATCGTGGACGATTTCCATCAGACCCAGCCATCTGATGGCGCGGCACCAACGGAAATGACCGTCGTGCGCGTCGCGTATGACGACGAGTATCTCTACATTGCGGCTGACTTACGGGACAGCGATCCACAGGCGATCCGTGCAACGCAAATGATCCAGGGCAAAGTGTTTTTTTCGGATGACCGCTTCTGGGTGACGCTCGACAGCTTCAACAACAAGCGTAATGACTATTTCTTTCAGGTCAACGCGAATGGTGTGCGACGCGAAGCGTTGCGCGAGAACAATGCGCGCTTCATAGAGGAGTGGGTGGCGATCTGGGACGCCGAATCGACCGTACATGAAGAAGGCTGGTCGACAGAGATCGCGATTCCTTTCAAGTCGATATCGTTCGCCCCTGGCTCCGACACGTGGGGTATCAACTTTGGTCGTGGCATCGTTCGCAAACAGGAATATAATATGTGGGCGTCACATGAGCGACAGGACTGGCCGGCCTACGGCGGCGAGGTAAGCGGTATCGGCCAGATTCAACAGGGGCTTGGTCTGGACGTCGTACCGTCCATCAACCTCAGCCAACAGCGTGATTTGGTGCTGGGCGGGGACCGCAACGGATTTGAGCCGTCGCTGGACATACGCTACCGGATAACACCCTCGCTGAGTGCGGCGCTGACATTCAATACTGATTTCTCGACTGCCGAGGTGGATGAACAGCAGGTTGCACTTGATCGTTTTTCGCTATTTTTTCCCGAGAAGCGCGATTTCTTTTTGCAGGACGCAGGTATTTTCGAGTTCGGCAATATCGATACCAATGGACGGCCATTTTTCTCACGGCGTATCGGGCTTTCCGAAGATGGTGAGGCAGTTGGAATCGATGGTGGAGTCAAGCTCACGGGCCGCATGGGCGGCCTGAGTCTGGGTGCGCTCGCGATTCGTCAGGAAGCGAACGGCGATGTCGATGCCCAGGATCTTTTCGTCGCGCGTGGTTCATACAACGTACTTGAGGAGTCTGCGGTCGGATTCATCATGACACATGGCGACCCGACATCGAATGAGACCAATTCGGTAATCGGGGCAGACTTCTTATACAGAAACAGCGACGGGCCGTTTGGTGAGATATTCACGGGTAAGCTCTGGGCGCAGCAAAGTCGATCTTCCGATCTGGACGGAGACGATCGGGCATTCGGCGCCGCCATGGAGATTCCAAGTGACAGGCTCTCCGCTTACCTGGGGGCTCAGTTGATTGAAGAGAATTTCCGACCCGCGCTCGGATTTGTGAATCGATCCGGCATTCGCAGATTCGATGCGGGCCTGCGCTACCGAACGCGACCGCAGGAAGGGCCGTGGCGAGCGATCAACAATCGGATTGATTTCTCATTGGTCACGGATATGGATGGTGCAACATTGTCTCAAAGAACCATTGTTCAGCCGGTGAGTTTTTATTCAAATCGCGACGACTTCCTGTTCGTCGAATGGGAGCGTAACGAGGAAACAGTGCTGGATCGTTTCGCGCTGTTCGGACGTCTGGATGTGCCAGCCGGAGACTATACGTTCGATCGCTACCGTGCCCAAGTCGAGACCGGCATGCAACGGCCGGTTCGAGTCGTGCTATCCATACAGGATGGTGGTTTCTTCGGCGGTGATCGGCTGGAAAAGTTTGTCGAGTTTCAGTGGCGACAGTCCGCACACTTTTTTCTGGGCTTGAGCTTCACCGAAAACGATGTCGATCTTCCGAGCGGCAGTTTCACGTCACATTTGGCAAGCGTGCGCTCCGATTTCGCGTTTAACGCCCGTTGGTCCTGGAGCAACCTCGTGCAATACGACAATACGGCCGAGGCATTCGGAGTGAACAGTCGCCTGCGCTATATCCCGGAGGCCGGCAAGGAAATGGTCCTGGTGCTGAATCACGGAGCGACAGTCGATCCGTCGAATCACTTGTCGAGCATAGCCAGCGACATCAATCTCAAGGTTTCCTACACATTTCGCTACTAGCGCGGCTGGCCCCAGAAACCTCGTGGCGGCAACGCCACCGTGCCACCCGAATAAAGCAGTCCTCCGGGCCTGTCGTCGCCAATTAACAGGGGACCGTCGATGTCGGCGAGCTCGCAGAACTTCGCGAGAACGTGTGCAGGCGCCATCGACAGCGATGTGCCTCCCATCGAGCCAGCCATGATACGTATACCCTTGTCGCGAGCCGCTTTTGCGAGTGCCAGCGCATGTGTCAGGCCGCCCGCTTTGTCCAGTTTGATGTTGATCATCGGATAGCGACCCGCGGCGGTTTCAAGTTCTCCCAGGTGCAGGCACGATTCGTCAGCGCATAGCGTTACAGGTGACTCGTAGACTTCAAGCGCCGCGTCCTCGCCGCGCGGTAACGGCTGTTCGATAATAAGAACATCCAGGGCATGCAACTCGGGTGCAAAGGCGCGCAATTGTTCGAAGTTCCAGCCTTGATTTATATCCACGACGAGTCGCGAACCCGGGCGCGTATCGCGGATCGCTCTGACGCGTTCAACGGGACGGTCAGCGTCCAACTTTATCTTAAGCAGCGAATAGTCCTGTGCCGCAGCCGCCTTCACAGCCATCTCCTCGGGCTCGGCTTCGAGGCCGATAGTAAACATTGTTTCAACCGGAGACTCGTCAACCCCAATGGTCTCCCAAACAGACGTGCCGTCCAGTTGCGCCTCGAGGTCCCACAAAGCAGAGTCGACGGCGAATCGTGCGCCGCCAAAGGGCAACAGCTCCAACAACCGCTGTCGATCGGCGCCGGCCGCGAGTTCATCTTCGATGCCCCGAATCTGGTCCGCCATCGATGCTGGCGTTTCGTCGAAATAGTAAATACCCAGCGCTTCGCCGCGGCCGGTAACCCCTGCCTGTTCGATTGCGCAGACGATGAGCAGAAAGTCGTCAGCGCTGAGGTTGGCAATACGAAACGGCGCATGGCAACGCCAGGTCTCGCTGCGAACTGAAATGTGGCGTTTCATGGGGTCACTGTGGGACGAGTGTTCGCGAGTCCGGCGTGGTGTCCAGGCTCCTATTCTAGGATAATGAACGCTTGTTCGACTAATTGATATTGGCGAGGAATTGGGCTTGTCCATGTCCGAACTCGATGACATCGTTGGCGCGACGCGATTGCTGGATACTTCGTCTGTCGCGGGCCGCGCAACCAGCTTCTGGAACAATGCGCCCATGCAGGCGAAGGCACTGGTGATGCCGGCATCTGCAGATGATGTCTCGGGCATCCTGAGGCACTGCAATGACTCGCGACAGTCGGTTATTACGCACGGTGGTCTGACCAACTGTGTGTCTGCCGTT